>Ga0335397_10002638_pt1 | contig 24400 bp, 22 predicted proteins | sample MAT04_FD_205740 | JGI IMG/M metagenome (GOLD analysis project Ga0335397, IMG submission 205740) | Freshwater microbial communities from Lake Fryxell liftoff mats and glacier meltwater in Antarctica - MAT-04 (spades assembly) (version 2) ... | reverse complement strand
TCCTCAAGGAACCAAAGGTGAGAAGCGGGGGTTCGCTGAGTAGTCATTCTTGCTTGCGCGCGTTCGCATTCGGTGCTGTCCACCTGCTTCGCATACATCTACCTGCGTGCATCGGAGACTGACGCAGGCCATCTCCTGCCACTGGAACAACATGAAACCAGACGACACAAGCGGCAATCTGCCGACCGGCGAGCGCCCGTTTCGCGTGATGATCATCGCGGGCTCCAATCGCCGCCAGTACAACTGCCCGGGCGTCGACTCGAAAGCACGCGCGCTTATGCTGAGAATGGCCGACGTTCTGCCAGAGGAATGGGAAATTGATTACGAAGACATCGGCAACGTATACAAGCGCGAACAGATTCGCAGTTGCAATGCGTGTGTGTCCACGTCGATGGCGTTGTGCGTGTGGCCGTGCAATTGCTACGAGCCAGGCAGCAAGCTTGAGCCGGATCTCATGTGGAATCTGGATATGTACGCACGCCTCGATCTGGCCGATGCGTGGGCGATTGTTGGACCTGTGAATTGGTACGCACCATCATCCAGCCTCAAGCTCTTGTTTGATCGGCTTGTGTGCATGAACGGCGGCAATCCTGACGAAACCACTATTGGTCACAAGGATCCCGAGCGCGCGATGGCGCTTGAACACAGCCCCGAATGGGAAACGATGAGCGTCAACCATCTGGAAGGGCGCACGGCGGCGTTTTTCTGTTACGGTGATGGTGGGGGCGATGAAATGGACGCAAGCAACCGTCCGAAAATTCTCCGCCATCCCGAATATTTCGATGGAGACAAGGAGCCGTTCACGGATATGCGGCAGGCCTATGCGCCGTTGGTGTGGCAGTGCCGTTATGGCGGAATCGAAGTGCCCGATGCGCTGTGGCGATATGACGAATCCGGTCTCGGTAAGAAATACAGCGACAACCAGGCGGAAGATCTGATCTCGGAACACACGTTCATGCAGAACTTTGACGATTGGGTGCACACGTTTGCCGGCTTCGTTGCGGCGAAAGGAAAGGTCAAAGCTGGACGTTATCGTGCCTTTGGACACGAATCACCATCGCATCTTCTGGCCGATGCAAAGTTGTGGTGGCGTGACCGGCGCATCAGATTCGGCAACGCTCCCGACGGTTCCTCACCTCAAATTCAGCATGACGCGGAGTTGAACGACGACACCAGGTGGTTTCCACAACGCAGTGAAGGTGAGCGCCTGCGCGATGGAGTCGACCGTAAACAGGAAGGGTAAAGGCACCGTGGGTTTGAATGTTTGACGACTGGTTGCGTCATCTGAAGGATCGCTGGATGACGCCGCTGGCGCTCCTGATTGGCCCGCGCATATCCCCCAACACGGTTACAATTGTGGCTGCGCTGGTGGGCCTGTTTTGCGCCTACCTCGCCAGCCGTGGTGCGATGATTCCCGCGTTTGTTGCGTGGGTGATCAATCGGCTGCTTGATGCGATTGACGGTCTGCAAGCGCGCGTGCACGGCCGCCAGTCGGACTTTGGCGGCTACCTGGACATCATGCTCGACCACCTTGTGTATGCGGCCATTCCCATCGGTCTGCTCATCTCGCATCCGACGCCAACGTTTGGCATCGTGACGTCGCTGTTGTTGGGAGTCTATTTCGTCAACGGCGCATCATGGATGTATCTCGCCGCGATTCTCGAGCGCATTGGTGCCGGGGCTCGTGCCAGTGGCGAACTCACTACTATCACGATGCCGCCCGCGCTGGTGGCCGGCGCCGAAACCATTATTTTCTTTTCACTGTTCTTTCTGCTGCCGCAATATCAGGTACAACTCTTCTCGGCCATGGCGCTACTGGTGGCGGTGAACATCGTGCAGCGCCTAGTCTGGGCGTACCGCGCGCTGCCCGCGCCGGGTAATTCGAGATAGCCGCGCGTGACGACGGGTTCGTACTATGGCGCTCTGGTATGCCTGGTATACGCTGAAACGTTCGAATGCGAACCAACCTGGAACCGACGCGACGCCCATCGGCATTTTTCCGATCAGCGACAAGACGCTCGGGCACGTGCCGTATGTCACCCTCGGAAAAGGCCACGAATTCATCGTCGCGGATCCGAACACGCAGCTCATTCCCGTTCGCGATCTTACCGGGACAGTGCTTCGCACGTATCGCCTTTCTGAAAAACCAGGCACAGCGCCTGCCGATATTGCCACAGCGTCCACGGTTGCCGCCGCGCAAGGAGTTGGAGTCGAGCAAGCGGGTGGCCGTCGGACTGAGACCAGGTCGGCACGAGTACCGTGGCCGCTGTACCGGCGGCTCGAAATTGATCCTGCTGGACACCTGTGGCTCCAGGACATGACGGTCAAAGCCACCGAAAAACAATCGTGGACGCGTCTCAACTACAAAGGCGCCGTCACCGGACGTTTGACGCTGCCACCAATGTTCGTCGTGAAAACAAAGGAGCGCACAGACGTCATGTCGTTTACAGCAAACGGCGTGCTTGTTCGGACCTTCGACTCCGACGGCGCCGCGCACTTCTACAGTTACGTGTTCAACTAGTGCGTGCAATCCCAAGCTCGACACGCTGCAAGTATCGCATATTTCAAACTCCCGACCGAATGATGATTATTCCTCACGGAGTGCTTCAGTTGGTTGAATTGCCAGCCCGCGCAACGCGGGCTGGATGGCGGCGTGTAAACCGATTGTCGCCATCAGCGCTGCAACAACAAACAGCACAATGGGATTGCCGTCGCGTACAGGGCCTTTGCCGGTGATACGTTCCAGCGCGATCGTACCGAGCAACCCAACCAGAATGCCGACACCAATCTGCGCGCTGGCGCGAGCAAAAATGCTGCTGAGCACACGCCGCGCGTCGGCACCCAGGGCGGCGCGTATTCCAATTTCGCGCCGTCGCCGTGCGACGGTGAATGACATCATGGCGTAGATCCCAGCGGCGGAAAGCAGCAGGACGCTTGGTGTCAGCGCCGATGTACCGATCGCGATATAACGGGGGAATAAGCGTGTCTGCCTCGATCGTTCGTCCGCGCTAATCAGCCGATCGATCTGAAGCACGGGGTCGACGGCAATAGCAAGTCTGCGCAGCCGAGGTGCGAAGGACATAGCCGGCTGCGCACGCACGCGAATGGCGAAATCAATAGGAGCCGACAGTAGCTCGATGTCCGCCGGCGTCACTGCCTTATCCATCGTCAAGAGTCCTTCGAGGAATTGCCCGGTCGGATATCTGGGAACGGGTGCAATGCCTAGCACTTCCTGTGTGAAGTACACTGTGAAAGGGAGCACCGTTACCGCTACGGCAACTTGCGTGATGACGAGTGCGGTCCACACTCGACCGAGTTTCATGCGCGTCGCGCCCCGACTGGAAAGTTGCTGAAGGCTCGTCTGCACGCCACTGCCGGTTGCTTTCAATGCGGGAACTACGCCAATGACGGCTGCACCCAAGACCGCGAGCAGGAGCGTATAGCTGACAACGGAAGGCGATACCCGAACATCCACCCAAAACGGCAATTCGCCGAATCGTTTCGTCACCATCTCCAATCTGGCCAGCTGCTCCAGCTTCGTCAGAGCAATGTTGGCGATAATCAAACCAAGCGCCGCGGCGGGAATGGAAAGTGCCAATGCTTCCGCAAATAATTGCGTCACCACTCGAGTGCGGCTCGCACCCAGCGCGGTGCGGACTGCAATTTCGCCCACGCGCGTTGCGGTGCGCGCGTAGACGAGAATGGCAACGTTCACGGCAACGACGACAACCAGCAGACTGAGGAACAGACGAAGGAGGTACGTCTGCCAGACAATCTTCGGGTCGTCGATGCCAAAAAATGCGCGTGAGTACGGCAGAATTTGCGGACGCAGATCCCGATACATTTCAACGTGCAGCGACGACATGCGCCTTCCAATTCCACTGAGCTCGGCTTGCGCACTCTCCAGTGTCGCGCCATCCGCCAGACGCGCAGCAATGGTCAGGGTCACCGCATCCACTCGTTCCCGCTCGGCCGCCTGCATGCTCAGCGGAATCCAATAGTGATCGTTGACTGGAAAGCGAAAACGTTCCGGCATCACGCCGACAACCGTATACTGGTCGGTGCCGAGGCCGATACTGCGGCCGATGATGTGCACATCGCTCCCAAAGCGCCGCCGCCACGCCTCGAACGAAATCACAACGACACGGGTGTCGGTGCGTTCGTCCTCTTCGAGAAGCAATCGGCCCATGAACGGCGCAGTTCGAGAGAGCCCCAGTCCCGACGCCGTAATGCGAACGATGTCCACGGGAACAAGCTGTCAAGGAGAGGGGTGGTGCTCAAGCGGGCGCGGCTTGGATGCCGTCCACGGTTTTGCCGGTGCTTTGAGGTACGTGGGCTCGATCCAAGGTTTGGTACGGCTAATTTCGGCATTCGTTCGAAATCAGAAGTAGTATTCTTTAGCTAAGTAAAATATGTCGTACCTAATGTTCATTATCCGTTGCTTTTAGTCAGCATTGTCGTAATACTTGAAGGACTTACTCAGAGGAATCATGACCGCCCAAACATTGACAGCTAATAACAGCCCCGTCGTGAGACGCCGGCGGAAGGACCAGATACCCCGCGAAAAGACATCGCTTTCTTTACGGGCCGATGTGTTGGAAGCTGCAAAGGAGATCGTTCAGTCAGGCGGAGCAGAGAACCTCAGTGCGTTTGTCGAGTCTGCTGTGCAGGAGAAAGTGAGGCGGACAAAGCGCGCTGCTTTATATGCGTCGTATGAATCAGCTGCAAAGGATGCTGAATTTCGCAGTTCGATGTCTGATGTAACACGCGGTTTTGTTATTTCAGACGCTGACGGTCTCTGACATCCTTCCTCATGGCATATCCCGGAACTGTTTTGCAGTGGGAACTGTATGACGCCGATCTCGATCCTGCCGTTGGTAGAGAACAGGGCGGCCACAGCCGCCCTGTTCTTATTGTATCCAATGATGGTTTCAATAAATCATTCGATGTCGTAACAGTCTTGCCGCTTACCAAGACTGCGAATAGGGCTCGAAGTGTTTATGCATTCGAAGTAGTATTGCCGATGGCCGCAGCGGGCAATCCATTGGAAAGCATTGTGATGCCGCAACAAATTCGAACGATCTCAAAAACCCGACTGCTGTCGCGCATTGGTTTCTTAAGCGATTTGAACATCAGGCGACAAATCGAGGATCGTCTGCTCGATCATCTGGGGATAAGTCTCGACTCTGAAGATTAAGCTGCAAGCGACGCGCGGCGCGCGAGATCAAGTCATGAGTGCGGAAGTGTGGCGCAAGGCGGTCGAACTTGCGCACACCCATCACGCTATCGAAACACCGCCACGTGATACCGCACAATCGGATGTGCGAGTTCGGGCAACAGCGCCGCCTGACGACGAAGCGAAGAACGCGACACATCAGGCGGTGAGTTCTGTGCGGCCACGAATCCGCCAAGTGCGGCTCCAGCAACGGCACCCAACCCTGACGCGACCACGACCTTGCCCGAGTCGTTGCAACTGTTGCACGAATCGTGCGCGATGAAGTAGCCCGCCGTAGCACCGACCACACCGCCAATCACGATGCCCAGCACGATGGCTTTTTTTCGACTGAGTTGTGGCGGTGGTGGTAATGGAGCATTGAATGTCGATGCGAACGGTTCTTCGAAAACCTCAGAAGACTTCGCAAGCGACACTGCGCGAAACGCATCGTGAGATCCAGTATGACTCGATGGCTCAGGCGCGGCGAGTGATGACTGCGCCGACGCTGTATTCGCACCGCACACCAGCAGTATTCCGATCGCCGTACTACTCGCGAGACCACATCGCATCCGCATGTTTCAGGACCTCTCAATTGGTTATCGTGCCGAACTCCGTGCGGAGGCCGCTCGAACCTGCGTCTGACCGCTGTTCAAATATGGCATGCCGCTCATCGATGACGTCATGTTCATCGACATTGTGCTGAGCATTGCCGACGCCGTGCTCGAAAGTTTGCCACTGAAGCAGCGAATCGACGACGAGGAATTGGCCGTGGCGAGCAGGACATAGTGATACGTGCCGTTCGGAAATTCCGGCGTGGCGCTGGTAATGCCGCTGCACTGGTCGAGGTCTGCTGCCGCAAGCTGCCGGCCGTTGATGTCCCGGTCGCCGTAAATGGGATAACCATCAAACGCGATGCCGATGATGTGCGACGGTCCCCCCGCAACATCGACGGTGGCGGTGACGCACGGCGGCAGCGCGTGATAGTGATACATGCCCATTGGCGTCGGGTGTCCGTTGCACGCGTCGAGGAACGCGACGTCTTTGCCCGCCGAATTGCGCACGGTGAAGTTGGATGCCATTGCGACGGTTGTGCCGTCACCCTCGTACGGATTGAACAGTGCCGCGCCTGAAATCATGACCCCAATGGTGCCAAGACTCGTGGACGTGGGTGTGGCGGCCTTCGTCGGTTTCGTCGTGATGGTGAAGTCGTACGACTGCGACTGTGTCGGATCGGGCGCTGCGTACGCCGTCGCCGCACTCGGCACCCGCACACCGGCGTTGGGCAGCGCGTACTCCGCCTGGCGCGTGTGATTGGGCAGGCCGTTCGAACGGTAGCGAATTGATCCGTTCGCAAAGGTGACCGTGACGTTGCTGCCCCACTTGGCGGATTGCAATCCCGTTTCGGTCGAGACACTGGTGGTGGCGGTCGGCTCTGTTTCGGTCGCAGTGACCTTGTCACCGCAGGCAGCGATGGCAACAATGGCGAGGACGCTGGCGGTGATGCGCCGTTGGGTGCGTGGCATGGAATTCGAATGGGTTGAGAAGTCGTTGCACGTTGGACTTGGCAAGACCGCTCCTCATTCCATCGTCGTGAGCGCCTCACCGCGTCGCGGTCACGTACTTCCACCGCCCAATGCCCCGCCCCGTAATCAACCCACCGGCGCCGTTACTCACCGTGAAGGTGAATCGACCAACAGTCGTGCCATCAAGCGTCACGCTCACATCATCCATCTTGAGCGTACCACTGGTTCCAGGCACATACTGCGTGGACGCCTCCACGTTCGCCTGATCTTTCGAGACGAGAAATTGCCAGGTCCCACTCCCCACGCTGTCCGGGAAATGGAATTTGCTGAACGTTTTTCCGGTCGGCACTGCCACACCCGAAGTCACCTGCATCGCAAGCAGCACACCAATCGTTCCTTCGCGCCCAACGTTGGCGCCAATGAAAATCGTGTCGATGCCCGGTTCATCAACTTTGGCTGTGCGCGCCGAAAACAATTCGGTATAGGAATAGTGCCCATTCCTCGGTGTCTTCTCGGGATCCCACGTGCCCGTAATGTCGAAGTCGATAAACGTTGGAGGCGTTACGCTGATGTTGGTTTGGGTTTTGGCCACGATGGTCGTACCAAGCAGCACCTCCACCTTCAACACATCGTCACCACGCACGCCGCCGTGGTAGTTGATCTGTGGCACAGTGGTGGTCACGATGTTGGTTGGTCCCCCAATAGACCCGGCAATTCCAGTAAGTGTCCACTTGTAGACAACACCATCGGGGAGCTTTCCGTCGACCCTGAGAATAAAGAGGCGGTCACTGCCAATTTCGATGGCAGGATTGGATGGCGAAAGTTCGGCCGGCAACTGGAAATGCACCTTCGTGCCCGCTCGGCCAAACTCAAGTCGCTTTCCGCTGCTGGAGTCGTAGCCAATGACCAATACGTCAACCGGTTCGGTGTCGGAGCCGAATGTCAGCATGTCGACACTCTTTTTCGTCGTAGTGATCTTGCGGCCGACATTGACTTCGTCGTTGGCCGAGAAGGTGTCGAAGAGCGATGTGTTGCTCCACTCGTATTCCAGTGTGGTACTGACGGGCGCAGTAATGTTGAAAGGAATTCGCTCGCCACGCCCAACCCACGGTTCCTGCGGAGTGATGTTCAGTTTCTGCCGTATCAGTGCGGCTTGCCAGGACTCCGTCAGATTTGACGTCACAAAGTCACTAAGCACCACTCCAAAATCGGCCAGCTGCAGTACTGCTCCGGCAATCAGCAGTGGTTCGAAGACTTTGAGAAATGCCTTGGCTCGCGAGAGCACTTTTGACTGGGTGAGGAAATCGGCTTCGGCCGCCAATGCCGCAGCTTGGGCGGGTCCAACCACCGCCTTCACCTTGGGTTTGTAAAACTGGCTTAGGAGGTCGCTGGTGAGTGCATCCCGGACTGTCTGAGTGAGCGCGATTCTCAGCCCTTCGTCGGTTTCCTTCGCAAGGATCAACGCCATCACGCTCTTGAAGGTGGCGTTGCCAACAGCCGCCGCTTCCGCAATCACCCCTTCAATGACCCCGTACGACGCGACCACCACACCAATTCCGCCCACATAACACACCAACGGAAAAATGATTTCACCAAAGATGCAGTTGGCCACGAGCGCTATGGCATCGGCGCGCCATTTCGCGACCTCGGCAGCGAATGGTGCCTGGCCGTAGAAGATTGGCTCGAACGTATTGCCACCCGCCGTCTGGATTGAGGCACCAATTACCACTACCAGGTGATTCGCGCGATCAACTCCAGCAGGGAGTGTCAGCGGAACCGCGGGGAGCGTGACAGGAGTGAATGGCGCTGTGCGCTTGAATATCGAGCCAATGGCCTGGAACAGTTCGAGACTGCCCGTTGGAGGAAGGCTGAGAGGCCCGCTCACTTGAATGGCTGGATCGTGAGTGACTGTGGTGCTGCCGGTCAGTGAGGAGGTCTTGTAGACGTACGCTCGGCCCGGACGACGTCGGCCATTGGAAATCAACAGTGAAGTGGCGGTCGCCGAATCCTGATTTACCTCGATGCCGGATTGCGGACCGCTCGGTGACAGAAGGAGCAATGCTGGTGCACCGTCCGCGCGCGCAGTCGCATTGTGCGGAGCCACGTTTGACGTTGTCGACGTGAGCATCGTGCGCAACGCTTGCATGACCGCTGGTGCAATTGATGCGGTGCCATTGGCCAACGCGTGCGGGTCGCCAGCAATCGCAGTGGAGAGCGTAGCGGCCACTGAATCTGTGGCCGGATCGGCGGCCAGCAATTTCAGTGCGAGCGACATGGACGGTGCCGGAAGTGCCCAGATGCCCGCACCAAATCCAAGCATCGCCACCGCAGTGGTTTTGGCCGAGAAGTTGTGCGTTGTGGCGGTGGGATCGAGCACCGACATCATCACGACCTCTCCGGCGCTATCGACCAGCGCAGCAAGCGCCGGCCCGTTGTCCGGCGTTCCTACCGTGAAGCTGCCATTGGCTACCTGTACGTATTGTCCAAGGGCATCGACGAAGAGTGCATTGGGGTTGAGCGTCGAGCCTGGTGGCAGCGTAACGGTTCCGCTGACCACGTGCAGGGTGGTATTCGGGCCGGTTACCGGAGGCCCGGCAGGCGGAGTGACTGGTGGCGTTATGGGAGGTGTTACGGGAGGCGTTACCGGTGGGGCGGTGGGGGAGCCGCCGTCGCTGCAGGCAGTGAGCGAACTGAGGCTGGCCGACAGGGCCACTGCGCCGGTTGTCGCCAGGAAGTCCCGTCTTGAAAGGATCGCCTGGAGCAGCGAGCGGGATTTCTGGAGTTCAGAATCGGCGGGCAACATAGGATGTGGCCAGTTGTGTTGACGAGTACGATCGTCTGGACGTGCTGCAGGAGAGTTCTTAGCTCATACGCGTAAACGGCTCGATTTCGAGATCACGTCTGCTCGATGCATTGGCGTGGCGCGCACAAGTTGCGGCGCGCAAATTCACAGCGCACGTGCGACATCATTCTAATGATTCAGGAAACACGATGAAGGCAGCGCTTCGCGTGAGCTTTACCACGCTCGCAATCGTCACGCTCTGGTCGCTGCTGGTGTTCATCGGCACTTCAGAGGGCTGGTGGAAGCGCACTCTCGCTCCACGCAGGGACACAGCCGCGTTCATGAAGGCCGCTGTGGTTACGCGATCCTTCAATTGCTGGTCGAAGAAATGAGCGGTGAGACGTTCGAATCGTACATGCAGCGCGTTGTTTTCCGACCATTGGGCATGGTGCACACCACATACAATTGGCAGCCGGAAAATGGATCAACACTCGCGGCGTTCTACGACGCCGACTCCAAAGCGACACCTCATTTTCGTTACTCCGCCGTTGCCGCCGTGTCACTGTACACGTCGGTGTCCGACCTTACGCGTTTCGTTCAGGCAAACATTCAAGGAAAGAACGCAGGACCGGCCGGCGGCGGGGTGCTTGCAACTGCCACTCTCAACGAAATGTGGCGACCGCACGCATCAAAGTTTTCGGAAGACATCTGGGGCCTTGGAACGAGTCTGTACGCAAGCAATAACAATGGCGGCTTCATCGTTGGTCATGATGGCAACCGGCGCCAGCCACCCATCAACACATCGGCCCGTCTTAAGCCGCATACCGGAAATGGCATCGTAATTCTGGAAACCGGTACGCCACTCCTCGCGACGCGACTCGTCGGCGAGTGGGTCTTCTGGGAAACGGGCAATGTGGACTTCCTCGCGTTCACGATGGCAGTTCCAGGAATGCTTCGCTTGATTGGACTCGGCAGTTTCTTATTCGTACTTGCTGTGCCGACAATCGCGTGGTCACGTCGACGAAGGCACAGCAATCGAACTGGCAATGACGTCTAGCGAGCTTTGTTGAAATACGTACCACGTTTTAGCGATGCGCAAATATGCTGAGTATTGCGACCGCCGTACAACGCACGAGACCGCTCTGCAACCGCATGTTTTCTGGACCTCTCAATTGGTTGAGGTGTGGAACGCCGAACTGATGCGGCCTACTGCGCAGCGTGGTTAACGACTGCGCCGAACCACCGCATCGAAGAATGACCACTCGTCCACGACTGCGCCGCCCGTAGGCTTCGGTCGCGCGCTCCAGACAACGATCACGACGTTGGCCGCCGGATTGATGTACAGGAATTGTCCGTGAATTCCCTCGGCCGTGAACGCCTTGTCGCGACGCTCGGCAGCCGACGTTCCAGGCCACCACAAGAAACCGTAGTCGAGCTTCTTGCCGTTGCGCAGCAGTTTCGGCGTGCTGGCTTCGGTAGTCCATCCGGGTGGCAAAACCTGTTCGCCACCCGCCACGCCGCCGTTCAGAAAGAAGAGGCCGAAGCGACCGTAGTCACGAAGCGTTGCACTGAATCCGCTGCCGCCAATTTCAGTTCCTTCTGGCGATTCGAGCCACCATTTGGCGTCGGCTTCCATTCCGTACTTGCTCCAGATGCGATCGGAGAGATACGTCGCAATCGGCATTTTTACCGCGGCTCGCAGCACTTCTCCCACAACCTGTGTTTCGCCGGTGCTGTAGTGGTTCACCGTTCCGGGTGCACTGCTGCGTGGCAGTGAAGCCATGAGTGCCATGGCCGAACCCGGCTTGAGCGAAATCTGCGCTTCAAGCAACCGGCGGCGATCGGAGGTTGAATCGGTATAGGTTTCCGACCATTGCACCCCGGAGGCCATCATGAGCACATCGCGGATGGATGCGCCGGCGTACGCGCTTTTTGCGAGCGCGGGTACGTACTGCGTGACGGAGTCGTCCAGCGAATGTATGAACCCCTGCTGCAACGCGGCGCCCACCAGCGTTGACGTGATCGACTTTGCAACGGACATCGACATCCACCGCGACTGTTCTGTGTTGCCGAAGCGATAACGCTCGAGTGCAATGCGACCGTCCTTGAGTACCAGCAGACCGGCCACGCGATTCAGTTCCATGAACTGATCGAGTGTGTAGCGGTGACCCTTATCAGCAATGTGCACGTCGGTCAGCTGTGAATCGGCGCGCAGCAGTGGTGTCGGTGTGGCCGAGCGTCGTACGGTGCGCGTTGGGAGGAGGCGGTCGATGTTACGAAACGTGTTCACCGCCATATCGGGCGAAAGCACACCATCGTAGATCTGTCGAAGCTCACCAATGGGTTCCGTCGCGTGCTGATAACGATTGGCTGGTGCGGAATCGTTGGCGAGTTTTGTCGCGGAGTCGGAGGGAACGGCCGTTTTCGTCTGCGTGCACGCTGCAAGCGCTAGTGCCGCGAGTACGACCGTGAGAAAATGTTGTCGACGATCAAGCACTCCGACCTCCGGTGTATGACGAAAACAACACCATAAAACCCCGGAGGTTTGGTAGCAGGCGACCTGCGACGGGATCGGGGCGCTGCCCGATGCGCTGTATGTCTGACTATACCATCATGTGACGGGAGCGGGACTCAGCGCTGCGCGCTTTCATGGTTGAGATTGCATGTTTGTACATCAGGAACGAACGTGGCGGTTATGGCGACGCGATACTGCGTGATTTTTCCGTCGCCGAACAGAATTTTCTGTCTGGAAGTCACCTACGGCATCACCCGCGCCCAGTGCGCCGTGTCCGTGTATTGCTGGAACGACACGATCCGGTCGCCCTCGAAGCGGTAGACGTGGCAGAACGGCGCGTCCAGCGCGGCGCCGCTGTGCTTCATCGTGCCACCGTAACGGCCAAAGACGATGACGTCCGCACCGGCGTCGACGAAGCGATCGGGCACCGCGCTGAAGTGGTCAATGGCGGCAAGCAAGCGGCCGAATACGCCTTCGCCAATGGCTTGTGCGCCCACGTAGGGATTGCGGTCGGCCAGCGGGTTGCCTTCCGCCTCGCGCCACTGGATGTCGGGCGACATGGCGCCGAACAGTACAGCGGGGTCGTTGTTCGCGAAGGCGGCATAACCCGCCTGAATAGTTTGGACGTTCATCGGCAGCTCTTGTGGAGGAGAGGAAATCCAATCGTGGCGCGGGATTCATAACGTCGGTTCCCGCGCCCAACAAGGGCGGCGGCGCGGGGGAGAGCGGGATCACCGCGCGGCGACCACTCATCGCGACTACGGTTCCGGTATGCGATTCGCCCCACGCTTAGCTTTCCGTCGGCGCTTCGCACCCCGCAGCACGGTCCCGGCCCGCCGCTCCTGCCTTGTTCAGATCCTCTCCCCACTCAGCGTGACCCTGCTCTCCGTTTCCAACGTCGGCATCTCATTCGGCGCCACCGAACTTTTCAAAAACATCACCTTCACGGTCGCCGAAGGCGAACGCTGGGGCATCATCGGGCGGAACGGCGCCGGCAAGACCTCCATCTTCAATGTCATCACGGGCGAGCTGCAGCCCACGGTCGGGAGCGTAGCGAGGAAACCTGGACTCCGTCACGCGCTCCTCGATCAGCACCGCGCCTTCGAAGGCGCGACCACGGTGTGGCAGGCCGGCGCCGCCGCCTGGCGCGAAGTCATTGCGCTCGAAGCACGCATCGCGGAACAGGCCCTCGAACTCGGCGAGATGGGCGAAAAGGTCACCGACGAGTTTCTCGAACGATTCGGACACGATCAAGAACGTTTCGGCGACATGGGCGGTTACGACTACCACGCGCGCGTAGACGCCGTGCTGCAGGGACTGGGATTCGATGCCGAAGAGTCGAAGACGCGACCAGTGTCATCATTATCCGGCGGCGAGCGCGGTCGCGTGGGACTCGCGGCGCAACTCATCGCTCCCGCGGATTTGCTGCTGCTTGACGAACCAACAAATCATCTCGACCTCGACACCACGACGTGGTTGCAGGACTGGCTGAATGAGGCCGACGAGACGGTGATTGTTGTGTCGCACGATCGTGCGTTTCTCGATGCGATCTGCACGAACATCCTGCACGTGGAAGCGAAAACGAGCGAGTCGTACAAGGGAAATTACAGTCAGTTCGTGCCGCAGCGTGCCGAGCGGCGGTTGACGCGTGAGCGCGAGTTGGAGAAGCAGCGCGCGTATGTGAAGAAGGAATCGGAGTACATCATGCGCAATCTCGCGGGCGTCAACTCCTTTCAGGCCAAGGGCAAACGCAAGCGACTTGAGCGTCTGCCGCGCCTCGCGCCACCACCGGGTGATCCCTCGGCAATGACGCTGCAGTTCGATCCGGCCGAGCGTGGCGGTGATCAGGTGATCGCGATTGATGCGCTGCGTGTGGAAGTACCCGGGCGTGTACTTGTCGACGACTTTACCGCGGTGCTGCGACGCAATGATTTTGTCGCACTGGTGGGTCCCAATGGTGCGGGCAAGTCGTCGTTTATTTCCACCATCATTGGTGATCGCGCGCCGGCACAGGGCACGGTAAGAATCGGCGGCTCGATCACACCGGCATGGTTCCGTCAGGACCTCGCCGATCTTCCTCTGCGCAAGTCGTTGTTTGACGCCATTCAGGAACAGCGCCCACTGTGGAACCGCGGCAATGTGCAGAATCATCTTGGTGCGTTCGGCTTCACTGGTGACGAAGTCCTGCGCGAGATTGGCAGCTTGAGCGGTGGCGAACGCGCCCGTGTCGCGCTCGCGCTCATCGCAATTGCGCGCGCCAATCTGCTGATCCTCGACGAACCAACCAACCATCTCGACGTCGAGAACATTGAAGTGCTCGAGGATGCACTCTCCGACTACGACGGCACTGTGCTGTTGGTGAGTCATGATCGCGCGTTTTTGCGCGAAGTTGCGACGCGTGTCTGGTGGTTTGATGGTACGCGGCTGGTGGATTTCGACGGGCCGTTTATTGAGTGGGAGGAGGATCGGGCGCGAAAGACGGCGGGATGACGGGGAGTTCGCCGCGCTGGATTTTGGTGGCCCTCAGCGCAGCACAATTTCAGTGCAGAATCATGAACGCGTCGAGGCCTGTTTGGTTGTGTTCACCGGTAATCTTTCGAAACGCTGCACGCAAACCGAACCGGAGTGAGTGATGAAGATTCAGGTGTTTTCAGACATCGTCTGCCCGTGGTGTTACATCGGCGAACGCCGGTTGACGCGCGCACTTGAATCGGTTGCCAGCGATGCATTCGAGGTTGAGTTCAGGCCGTTCCAGCTTGATCCCGCAACTCCGGTCGAGGCGCTGCCGCTCACGCAGTATTTGGAAAAGCGATTTGCTGGTCGTCCAGTTGACAGCATGATGAATCGCGTCACACGCACCGCCGCCGAAGAAGGCATCACCATAGCGTGGGAACACGGCCAGATCGCGAACACGCGCACGGCGCATCGCCTCATGGCATGGACCATGAAGGAGTACGGCGAGAAAGTGCAGCGCGCGTTGGCGGAACAGTTGTTTGCGCTGCATTTCACGAACGGTGGGAATATCGGCGACGTTGACGAACTCGCGACCGCAGCGGCACTCGCTGGCGTTAACGCCGATCGTGCGCGCGCGCACCTGAACTCAACTGACGGTGTGCAGGAGCTGGATGATGCATTGGCGTCTGCGCGTCGGGGTGTGCAGGCCGTTCCGACGTACGTCATTGATGATCGCTTTGTCATTCAGGGCGCGCAGCCACTCGCTACGTTTGTTGCCACACTTGCCGAGGCCATCAGAACGCGCCAATGACGCGATTCGCGTTCGAACACTGGCGGGACGGGAGAAGCTGCGTATGACGGCATGGGCTGACTGGTGGAAGTGCTTCGTCGCATGCTTTTCGGGCGAATCGTCGCAACAGCCAACGTGCCCGCAGGAGAGGCAAAGTCGCAGATGCACCCAGCGCGTCCCATTTTTCAAGCATTCCTCGCACCCGGCTGGGGTACGGGGCTGCACGTCAAGGACTTGATCAAGATGCGAGCACGGTGGTGTCGACATAGGATGGTTTGCCCTTGAGTGAAGGTTTGATCGCGAAAAATGTCAGTGGATTGCGCCGATGTGGGCGTGCACGAACGTGACGGCCATCGCACCTTCGCCAACGGCCGACGCGACTCGCTTGACAGAGCCGCTCCGTACGTCACCGACCGCGAAGACACCGGGCAGACTCGTTTCGAGAAAGTGCGGACTACGATGCACCTGCCGCCACGCATCGGAGTTCAGTGATGCGGACGACAGCGCGGGTCCGGTCACCGCGAAGCCGGCGCGATCGCGCTCGACACAGTTCCTGAGCCAGTCAGAGTGTGGCACGGCGCCGATGAAGATGAAGAGCGCGTGGGCAGCAATGGTCACGCGCTCGGCGGTGTCGACGCGTGCGATGGTGATGGTCTGCAGGCGATCGTCCCCAGTTAGCGATTGTACCACGCTCGACGCATGGAGTTCGACATTTTCCAGGCGTGCAAGCCGCTCCACCAGGTAGCGCGACATACTCGCGTCGAGATCGGTGCCGCGAATCACCACATGAACGCGTCGTGCCACACGGGCCAGACAGACCGCCGCCTGCCCGGCGGAGTTTCCGCCACCGACGATGACTACTTCATCACCGGCCGAGAGTCGCGCCTCCATTTCGCCGGCCGCGTAATACACGCCGGCCCCCTCGAACTGGGGGAGTCCGGGAATGTCGAGGCGGCGGTATTCGACGCCCGTGGCCACGACGACCGTCCGCGCACGGATGACGGCACCGTCGCTCATCACCACGCATCGGTCGCCGCCTTCAATTCGCAGCCCGGCGGCGGTCTGCGGCACGGACAGTTGCGTACCGGATTTTTGCGCCTGCAGTAGCGCCTGACGGGCAAGTTCGGCGCCGGAGATGCCGGTCGCAAAGCCCAGATAGTTTTCAATCCTTGAGCTGGTCGCCGCCTGTCCGCCTGGTGCAACGCTGTCGAGGAGCAGCGTGTGCAGGCCTTCCGATGCGCCGTACACCGCGGCACCAAGTCCGCCCGGACCAGCGCCGACGACGATGAGATCATACGGGATATCCGTCTCGATCGCGGTGTCGAGTCCCACGTAGTGCGCCAGCTCGTTGACCGACGGATTCCGCTTGAACTTGCCGTTCCGTCCGATGACCAGCGGTGTTTCGTGAATGCCGACGCCAAGTTCGCGCAGCAGCAGATCGGCCTGCGGATCGGACTCGACGTCGAGCCAGGTGTGTGGAATCGAGTTGCGGTTCGCAAAGTCGCGCAGTGCATGGGCGGCCGGCGAGAATCGCGAGCCGATGATACGGATTCCCTCGTATCCGTCACCGACGAGAATGGCGCGGCGCATGAGAAACGCGCTCAGCAACGTCTCGCTCACTTCTGGGAGCTCCGCGATGACGCGGCGGAAATTTGCGGGCGTGATGGCGAGCACGCGTCCCGCCTCAATGACGCGCGCGGTGACGAGACTGGCGCGGCCGCTCAGCAGATCGGCGTCGCCGACGAACTCACCGGGACGATGCACCGTCACGGTGTGAATACGATCTGGAAAACCCGTCAGGATTTCTACCGATCCCGTGAGGACCACGTAGAATGAATACGAAGTATCCCCTTCCGAAATGAGTAGCTCGGATGATGCGGTGTCATGCTCTGTGCCCCGCGGCCGAAGGGCACGGATTTGCTCGTCACTGAGCTGCGCAAACGCGATCTCGTGTTCGTTCATGGTTCTCTGTGTAATCGGCGTGATCGACTCGGTGTGCCTAATCTCTGCAGTGCGTTGCGGCAAAAACATATCCCCCGAAAGACCAATCATCGGGCTCGCGCCCTCTTACCACCACTTGTTTCGGTGCTAATTACCGTCGACTCTCAGAAAGGAACTCCGTATGTGGCGCTGGACCGGTCGCGAACGCCCGCCGTTCGCCGATGCAGTACAGGCTGGACAGGAATCGGTGTGGGATTATCCACGCCCTCCAGCACTCGTACCCGACGCACGCGAAGTGATTGTGCGCGTGGGCGGCGTTGAAGTTGTGCGCACCAAACGCGCAATGCGCCTGCTCGAAACCGCCAGCCCTCCAACGTTTTACCTGCCGTTCAGCGACGCGATGCGCGACGCGTTCGTTTCGTCCACCGGCTCGTCGATGTGCGAATGGAAGGGCGCGGCTCGATACTGGACGATTGTTGCGGGCGGCGTGCGCCTGGAGCGCGCCGCGTGGTCGTACGATGCGCCACGCGCGCCGTATGCCGCCCTCCGGGATCACGTTGCGCTGTACGCCACCTCCGCCGAGTGTTTTGTTGCTGGCGAGCGCGTGCAGCCGCAGGACGGGGGCTTCTACGGTGGCTGGGTTACATCCGACGTTGTTGGGCCGTGGAAGGGCGGGGGCGGCACCTCGGGCTGGTAGCGCCGCCGCGCTACGTGAGTGCTGCGTGAGTGCTGCGTGAGTGCTGCGTGAGTGCTGCGTGAGTGCTGCGCGAGTGCTGCGTGAGTGCTGCGTGAGTGCTGCGCCGTTCGCCGCGATATACGTTCGCCGCGTTACACGAGCGGCGCCAGCTTGCCGAGGATCGTGGGAAAGAACTCTGTCACCGTGGGATGCACCGGCAGAAAATCGCGCAGCACCTGATACGGCGCGTCGGCCGCCATCACCGCGCTGATCGTCTGAACAATTTCGTCGCCGCCGATTCCGAAAATCGTGGCACCGACAAAGCGATCGGTGTCCGCATCGACCAATAGTTTTATCACGCCGACTGTCTCACTCTCCTCCTTGGCACGACTGACGTTGCGCATCTCGTGCGTGACCGTAAGAAAACGTCGGCCTTCTGACATCAGTCTCCGCGCCGCGGTCTCGTTCATCCCGACACGTCCGACGGGTGGATCGGTGAACAACGCGTACGTAGGAATGCGTCCGTCTACAGTACGCGCCACACCGCGACGGTTGGCGAATACGATCTCGTAATCCTGATAACTCGTATGCGTGAACGCACCACGCCGATTCACGTCACCCACTGCCCAGATGCCAGGCACGTTCGTCTCCAGTGTTCCGTTGACTGGCACATAACCCTGCGCGTCGAGCGTGACGCCGACGCTGTCGAGTCCGAGAGCAGCGGTGTTCGGGCGGCGGCCGGTGGCAACAAGCAGGTGCGTCCCGCGAACAGCAATCGCAGGCTGCTCGGCGCTCACCTGCACGTCCACGGTGACCTCACGGCCGGACTGCCCGCTCACACGCTGCACCTTCGCGTCAGAGAGGATCTGTATGCCCTCGCTCCGCAGCAGAGCCGTGAGTCGCTCACTCACATCGGCGTCCTCGCGGGACACGATCATCGGCGACGACTCGATCACAGTGACCGCACTCCCAAGGCGTCGAAAGATCTGGCCCAGTTCGAGGCCGATGTAGCTGCCGCCAAGAATGATCAGGTGCCTGGGAAGCACTCGCAGCGCGAGCAGTGCGTCATTGACCATCGCGCCCGATTCGTTGAGCCCGTCAATGTTCGGCATGACCGCGCTCGTTCCAACATTCAGATAGACACGTTCGGCGACGAATCGCTGCGAACCAGTCTGAACCACAAACGCCGCGCGCTCCCCCTCACCATCCCGCCCGTCCATTCGCGCCCACTCGCGCACGAGCGTGACGCCGCCGGTTCCAGTCATCCATTTCGTCAGTCCAGCGCGCGAGGCGTTGACCACAGTTTCGACGCGCGCCATTACGGCTGGAAAGTCAACGGTGACCTCGCCAACGTGAATGCCGAATTCACCGGCGCGTCGTGCCAGATGCGCAATGCGCGCGCTTTTGCGCAGTGTCTTGGTGGGCGTGCAGCCGGTGTTCACACACGTACCGCCCACAAGATGCCCCTCAAACAGTGCGATGGACTCGCCCTCAGCGGCAAGAGCGGCGGCCAATGACGGGCCGGCCTGCCCGCTGCCAATAATTGCGGCGTTGACGTGGATTGTTTTCGTATCGTCGTCCGATTTCGCAGTCACGCGACAACCCGCACGCCTTTCCAAAAGGCGACGCGATCCGTCACCGCTTCCGCGCCTTTTTTGGGCGACGGATAATACCACGCCGCGTTGGCATTCTCCTTGCCATTCACGCGCAGCGTGTAATAACTCGCTTCACCTTTCCACGCGCACGTGGTGTGGTGCGCGCTATCGACGACGTAGTCGCGCACGAGCGACGACATCGGAAAATAGTGATTGCCTTCGACCACCACGGTGTCGTTCGATTCCGCGATCACCGTGTCGTTCCAGAGTGCTTGCATGCGATGAACTCTCCAACGTGCGTGCGCCGAAGCACACAGTCAAATGGTCAAACGGGTTCGAGCCAGGCGACCCAGAACCACTGATTTTCATCCGTGAAGAGTTCCACAATGCGGAATCCACCATCGGCGACGACCCGCTCGAGTCGCGGCCGGTCGTACTTGTACGAACATTCGGTGCGCACACTCTCACCGGCGGCAAACGTGACCGATTCCCCGTCAACGAGAACATGCTGCGGCGACACGGCATCGAGATGCATTTCGATGCGACTCAAGCTGTCGTTGAAGTACGCGCGATGCCGGAACGCCGACTTGGAAAACGTCGCGTGCAGCTCACGATTGAGATGCAACAGCGCGTTCAGATTGAACTCGGCGGTCACACCCGCCGCATCATTGTAGGCCGCGTGCAACAAGCGCGGATCCTTGCGGCGGTCCACGCCCAGTATCAGGCCACCGTCGTCACCCACGCATTCGCGTACGCGTCGGAGAAACGCACTCGCTTCATCGGGGTGCAGGTTGCCGATGGTCGAGCCCGGGAAAAAACCGATGCGACGCGCGCCGTCTGGAATATCCGGCAATTCGAACGGTTCGGTGTAGTCGGCCCACACCGGCAGCACCGGAATGTCCGGAAACTCCTGCGCACGCTGGGCCGCGACGTCATGCAACTGTTCGCGAGAAACATCGACTGGGATGTACGCCGACGCTTCATGAAACGCACGCAACAAGTGGCGCACCTTGATGGCCGCACCGCTACCGAACTCGATGATCGCGGCGTTTGATCCGACCAAATTGGCCAAGTCGCCCGAATAGCGCACCAGAATGTCATGCTCCGTGCGCGTCAGGTAGTACTCGGGCAATTGCGTGATGTCCTCGAACAGCGCCGCACCACGTGCGTCGTAAAACAGCGCGGCCGGCAATGTCTTCGGCGACGATCGCAACCCTTCGCTTACAACTTCACGCAGCGATCGGGTAGCGACATCGGGCGGCGTGCGGTAACGCGGTGGTGACGCGGTCATGCAAATTCTCCCGCAACATCGCGTGCGAGACGGATGCCCGTGAACTGCCAGCGCGCATCACTTGGAAAAAAGTTGCGGTACGTGACGCGTGCATGCGAAGCGGGCGTGGCACACGACGCACCGCGCAGCACCCACTGGTCGCTCATCCACTTGCCGTTGTATTCGCCAAGCGCGCCCGCCCCCGCGCGAAAGCCGGGATACGCGACGTACGGGCTTTGCGTCCACTGCCACACGTCGCCAAACAGTTGCTGCAATCCCGTCGTGCCATCGCTGTGTGGCTGCAGCAATTCGGCATCAGCAAACCGGCCAACCACTGGCTGCGTTCGTGCGAGCACTTCCCACTCGGCTTCAGTGGGCAAACGTTTGCCGACCCATCGTGCATACGCATCCGCTTCGAAGTAGCTGATGTGCGTGACGGGCGCGTGCGCGTCGACGGGTGCGGTTCCGGCCAGCGTAAACTCGTGCCAGGTGTCATCGACTGACTCCCAGTACAACGGTGCACGCCAGGTGTGTTCACGCACTGTGGCCCAGCCTGCGCTGAGCCAGAATTCGGAGCGACGATATCCACCGTCGGCGATGAACTCCGCGTACTCGCCATTGGTGGTGAGTCGGTGCGCGAGCGCCGAAGGCTGAATGTACTCGCGATGCGGCGGGGCTTCGTTGTCGAAGTGGAAACCATCGCCGTTGTAACCGATGTCGCGCACACCCGCGTCGATCATCGTCCAGCCCTGTCCGGCGGGCACAGACGCCGTGCGAGTTTCAGGTCGGTACGCGGGTCGCATCGGATTCATCCAGAACACGTGCTTGATGTCCGTGACCAGCAGTTCCTGATGTTGCTGCTCGTGGTGCAACCCAAGTGCAAGCACCGCGCTGGCCGGGTGATTTGCGTCGTCATCGATGTCAGCGATGAGCTGCTGCATGTGTGCATCGACGTACGCACGATATTCATACACCTCGGCGACCGTAGGACGCGTTACCAGGCCACGCTGGGCCCGGCAATGCCGCTCACCGGCCTGTACGTAGTACGAATTGAAGAGAAAGGCGTACTTGGGATTCAGGGCGCGATAGTCGCGGTGGAACGGAGCCAGGACGAACGTCTCGAAAAACCAGCTTGTGTGCGCGAGGTGCCATTTGGTAGGACTGACGTCGGGCATGCTGCTGACGACATAGTCTTCGGTCTGCAAGGGCACGCACAGGCGCTCCGTGGCGGCCCGGACAGCAGTGTAGCGATCGGCGAACGATGGTGTCGCACCAGCTCGGGTGAGCCAGGAGGTGGTTAACGTCATGGATCCTCAACGAAAACGCTGTGCATTCCGCACGTGTGCCGGCGCACAGACGGAGTCGAGGGCCGGTGTACCCTGCCCCAGATTAACCGATCCCGACGTCCCAAAGTTCCAGTCAACTGCCCCGTTCGAGATATTCTTTGCATATGCCCACCAATCTCCGCGTTGTTTCCCTCACGCATCGGTACGGAACCGTGACCGCCTTGCGCGACGTGTCCGTCACTGTCCCGCAGGGTACGCTGCTCGCCATTGTCGGCGAAAGCGGTTCGGGCAAGACGACGCTGCTGCGCGCGTTCAACCGTACCATAGAGCCGGCCGCGGGGTGCGTCTTTGTTGATGGCGAAGATGTGACAACGCAGGACCCGGTCGCGCTGCGTCGTCGTATCGGTTACGTGCCCCAGGCGGGTGGTTTGCTGCCGCATTGGACTGTTCACCGCAATGTCGCGCTGGTGCCCACGCTGTCGGGCCAGGCCGATCCGTCCGCTGCGGCCGACGATGCACTGTCGCGGTGCGGCCTGGCACCTGAAATGTTCGCGGCGCGGTTCCCGCATGAATTGTCAGGCGGACAGCGACAGCGCGTCGCAATCGCTCGGGCGCTCGCCGCGAAGCAGGGACTCGTGCTGCTCGACGAATCGTTCAGCGCTCTTGATGCGATCTCACGCAGCGAGCTGTGGGACACATTCGCGGACATTCGTCGTGCGCTGGGCTTTACCGCGGTGCTCGTCACGCATGATCTGGGCGAAGCCGCGCGCCTGGCTGACTCCATCGCGGTTATGCGCGCCGGTCGTATCGAGCAAATCGATACGCTGCATGCGCTGATCGATCATCCGGCGACACCGTATGTCGCACAGTTGGTGGACCGGGCGCGCTTGTCGGCGCGATTACTGGTGGACGCGTGAGCGCGCACCGTGTCCGTGCGTTCTTCAAGCACCTGCCGTTGTGGCTGGCACTCGTCGTGTGCGTTCGCACTGGCGATGCACAGGTGAATCCGTCGCGCCCAATTGTCGTCGCATCCAAGCCATTTGGTGAATCGTTCTTATTGGCCGAGATGTTTGCGCAGCTGCTGGAACGATCGGGACGGCGGGTGGAACGGAAGCTTGGGCTTGGTGCAACGGAGGTCGCGTTTCAGGCGCTGCGATTGGACGCGATCGATGTGTATCCCGAGTACACGGGCACGGGTTTGCTCGCGGTGTTGGGAGATTCCGTTACGCCCGCGATGCGCGCCGACCCGCGTCGCGCGTACACGCACGTTGCGACCGAGAGTTTGAAGCGGTTCGGTGTGACGTGGTTGCCTCCGCTGGGTTTTCAGAATGGCTACGCCATTGCTGTTCGCGCAGAAACCGCGCAGCGTTATCGCTTGCGGACATTGTCCGATTTGGCAAAATCGGACGCACGATTGAATGGCGGATTCACCTCCGACTTCATTGGGCGGAGCGACGGCTGGCCGGGCTTGCAACGCGCGTACGGATTGAAACTCGCGGCCGTGCGACCGTTGGCGCCGGCCATCAAGTATGAGGCGCTGGCGCAGGGTGCGGTCGATATCATTGACGGCTATTCGACAGACGGATTACTCGCAAAACATGCGCTGATCACGCTCGAAGACGATCGACGCTTCTTCCCGCCGTACGATGCAGTGGCGGTCGTCTCACCCGGCTTGGCGCGTGAGGACCCCGGAGCGCTGGCCGTGCTGGCGACGCTCAGCGGGCGTTTGACGGAAGTCGATATGCGCGCGTGGAATCGCGCGATCGAAGTGGAGCAGGAGCCGATTCCGCAGGTCGCACGTCGTGCGCTGGCGTCGCTGGGCGTTGGCGACTCGCTGGCGGCAGTGGCGACGACAACACGGTCGACGCAGACGGATGCAGGATTCTGGTCGTTCTTCTGGGCGCGACGCATGGAGACACTGCGGCTGGCCGGCGAGCACCTGTTGCTGGTTGGCATCTCGCTCGCGCTCGCGCTGCTCGTGGCCGTCCCACTCGGTTTGTGGCTGTCGTCGCATCCGGTTGCGGCAGAACCGGTGTTGCAACTCTTTGGCGTGTTGCAAACGGTGCCCAGCATCGCGCTGCTGGTGTTCATGATTCCACTGCTCGGCATCGGCGTCGTGCCGGCCATTGTCGCGCTGTGGGCCTACGCGTTGTTGCCCATCGCGCGCGCAACCTACACCAGTGTGCGACTCGCCGATCCCGATGCAGTTGCCGCCCTGGCCGCGATGGGTGCGACGTCATCGCAGCAACTATGGTGGGTGCGGCTTCCACTCGCGGCGCCGGTGGTGTTCGCCGGTGTGCGCACGGCCGCGGTGCTCACCGTCGGCACCGCAACACTGGGCGCATTTATTGGC
>Ga0335397_10002635_pt1 | contig 24421 bp, 20 predicted proteins | sample MAT04_FD_205740 | JGI IMG/M metagenome (GOLD analysis project Ga0335397, IMG submission 205740) | Freshwater microbial communities from Lake Fryxell liftoff mats and glacier meltwater in Antarctica - MAT-04 (spades assembly) (version 2) ... | reverse complement strand
ATTGGCGGTAACTGCACGGCCCTGCGTGAACGCATCAGGGCTCTCGAAGCGTAGACTGAGCGGCAGCGGCACACCACCCGCCGCACGGGAGCGCAGCGCCAGGTCGGTCAGGGTATCGGCGAAGGGGGAGCCAGTGTCGATCTGCGCCCGCACTGTGCGGGCATCATCAACGAGCAGGCTCAACTCCTGGGTGCGCGTCAGGTGGTTGGCGTAGAGCAGCTGTTGGGCCTCGCGTGAGACTGCGAGCAAACCCTCCAGGCGCTGCACCTCCTGGTCGACGGACACCGTCTCGCCTTGCGTAAGAAAGGCTTCGAAGCTGCGCTGCGCCTCCTCGTAACGGCCTAGCGCGTCGCCCATCTCCCCGTCGATCCGCTGTGCCTGGGCTTCGACGCCGGTGTACAGCTCGTTGACCAGCGCCTCGTACGAGCGAGCCCAGGCCTCGGCGAGTCTGGTGGCCGCCGCAGTATCAGAGTCGCTTACGGTGAACGTGAGCAGGTCGCTGGTGGCGCTCACCTCCACTTTTCTCAACAGTGCTCCCGGTTTGCTGCCAGTCAGGCCGAGCTCCTGGGCGGCGCGGGCTTCCATCACCGGGCTGGAGGCAAGATCGATCAGGGCCTGGCGCTGCATACCAGCATTGGTAACCGTGGTCTCACGCGTTGTGAAGCGCGGGTCAAGGCTAACCTGAGAGGCCGTAGGCAGCACAAGCAGCTGAGCGCTCGCCATAGATGGCCGCGGCATGAAGTAAGAAAAAATAGCAGCGCCAAGCGCTGCAATCAACACCATGCTGAGGATTGGCTTCCATGCCTGTATGATGGCACGAAAATATGGGCGCAGGTCGATCTCTTGTTCCAACATAGCTATAGCTCTTTCCCTGCTAGTGAACCAGAGCGATTGTAACAGATGGAAGAATCGGCGTCAATCATCGCGCCTGTCGGCAGCCGCAGGCATGCCTATAGTCCTGCTTTTGTCTGCCTATGTAAGGTAATAGAAGTTTATCATTGTCCATGCCCAGACTGACAGATCAAGCGCCACAAAGAAGCAAAACAGGGTCACGGCGCCTATGTTACGCCAACGCAGCGGCACAAGCCAGAGCAGCCCAAGTGCGAGCAGCCAGATATGCGGGACGATTGCCCAGAACATATAGCGGCCACGCGGCACATAGATCGGCTGCGTCACTGCTGGCAGCGGATGCAGGCGCACAAAGACGCTCAGCCAGGCTACCAGCACCGCAGTGACAAAGAGCAAAAGGCAGCGCCGCTGCCAGAGCGGCAGGCCCGGGGCGATCCGAAACGCACCCACCGCAAGCCCAACCGTGGCTGCCAGCACCAGCAGTGCCAGGCTCGCATCCCAGGCAGGCGCCACCGCAAGACTGCCCCAGCTAAAGCGGCCCCAGAAACTTGTGAACGCCACCCCCACCAGAATCTGGTAGCGGCCACCAATGCGATCAACATCGGTTACCGACTCAATCCAGGCGTCAAGGTTCAGCCGCAGATAGCTGCGATCAAGCTCTTCGAGCCAGGCGCGCGGCGTTAGGACAGGATGTAATCCCGAGGGGCCAGGGAGCAGTTCAACCCGCAGCCCTGCCAGCCCAATCAGCAGGCCCGAACCGACCAGGACGAGCGCACCAACCCACCATGGGATCGGACGCCGACGAAGCGACCAGATCAAAGCCAGTGCAAGTGGCAGGCTCATGCCTACAGCTGTGCGTTTCGTCATCAGGGCCACACCCAGGCCAAGCAGCGCGAGGGCGAGTGGCACAGGGCGCAGGCCATCGCGCACAAGCAGCACCGCGCCGAGCAGGCAGATCGTCACGCTCATGTTGGCGAGCACATCGCTATTCACCGCCGTCATCAGGTCGGTGAAGGCTGGTGCAAGCGTGACAAGCGCAGGCAACAGCGCCTGCATCAGCGGCTCGTCGGGCAGCACGGCCACTGCGATGCGCCAGGCGGCGACGACCGTAAGCAGATACAGTAGCAGGCTGACAGCGCGCGCAGCGTAGAGCTGCTGCTCCACTGCGAGAAAGCGCAGCGCACCGATCGGGATCGCCACGAGCGTGTAGTAGAGCGGGGGGTGAACGCGCTGGCTTTCGCCGAGGGGGACGCTGCCAGGGCCGGCGAGCACGGGGCGCACATCAGGCGGGAAGAACCGGAAGCGGTACATCGAGTCCGCGATTTCGCGGCTGATCGTCACCGAGGAGTGGCCCGCAGCGCCGAGCTCGCCGGCCGCAATCTCGGCGGCGTAGAGAAAATGGTTCGGCTCGTCGTAGTGCTGCCACGGCGGCACGATCATCAGGTAGATCAGGCCGTGAAGCAGTGCAAGCGACAGCAGCCAGCGCAGCGTCACGCGCTCGTCGGAAGAGAGTGCAAGCCTCTGCAAGGCGAAAGCCGAGAACACACGGCGCGGTGCAGCCATTGGCGACCGAACAGCCACGCTAGTAGGCGCCCTGGCCATGCACCACAACGAGCACCGTTTTGAGCAGGATCCGCAGATCGAGCCAGAACGAGTAGTTCTGAATGTAGTACAGGTCGTCTTCGGTATTCAGGTGCATTGGCTTGCCGCTGCGCCCATTCACCTGCCACCAGCCCGTCATACCGGGCGGCACGCGGAAGCGCTGCCACTGCCAGGGCTGATACTCGGCAGCGATGTAGGGCATCTCCGGGCGCGGGCCTACCAGGCTCATCTCGCCGCGCAGCACATTGATCAGCTGGGGCAACTCGTCCAGGCTGGTGCGGCGCAGCTTCTTGCCGATCTTGGTGATGCGCGGGTCGTCCTCGCTTTTGTGCAGCAGGTTGCCATCATCGTCGCGCCGGGCCACCGCGTTCCAGTGCTGCTCCGAGTCCTGGTGCATGCTACGGAACTTGATCATCTTGAAGCGACGGCCCTGCTCACCGACGCGCTCCTGTAAAAAGAAGACCGAACCGCCCGACTCAAGCCACACCAGCAGCGCGATCACCAGCATCACCGGGCTCAGCAGCAGCAGCAGCGTCATGCTCGCGACCAGATCAAACAGACGCTTCATCAGGCGCTGAAAGTCTGTGAGCGCAGACTCGCGCAGGCTGATCAGCGGGATACCACCGAGCGTCTCCACCGGCGTGCGTGAAAACATCAGGTCAAGGGCGCCCGGGATCATATGCACCATCACCGGCTGTTTCAGCAGCATCAAGGAGACCTGAGCGACCCGATCGTGCTGCTGCGGTGGGAGCGCGAAGATCACCTCGTCGATCTGCTTGTCGGAGACAAGCTGCACCGTTTCGGCGATCGTGCCGAGGCGTGGCACAGAGATCGGCGCATCGTAGGCATCACTGGTATAGCCAACAATAGTGAGCCCAACCCAGGGCCGACGCACAAATTCGCCCATCAGACGCTCGGCGGCGGCAGCATCGCCCACAACCAGGGCGCGCCGCGTCCAGCTGTTCCGGTTGCGCAGATAGAGCAGCGAGCGCACAGCGAGATGGACGAGCAGCAGGCCTGTGAGGTTGAGCGCGGCGAAATAAAAGAACTGCAGGCGCGAGACATCGCGAAATGAGAGATAGAGCAGCCCGGCGAAGCTCGCCAGGGACAGGGTGACAGCGATCAGAAGCCGTCCCACAGCCTCGAGCAGACCACGCGTAAACAAGCTGCGCTGGGGGGTGAGCAGCAAAAAGACGACGAGCCAGATGACAACTACGGCGCCATAGAGTGCCAGCGGCAGCTCGACAGTCTGCTCGGTGACGTCAAGGCCAATGTCGAGATTGAGGCGGAGTGCTGAGGCGATCTTTAGACAAAGCAGCGTAACGAGTAGATCCCAAATAAGGACACTGCTAGTAATCCGAGCACGCAAACGTTCGAGCATACGGCCCTCTGTACACTAGCATTATTTCTAGGACGAGCCAACAGCGCCGGCAGCGCACATTCCCACCCGTCGCTATGCAGTTCGTAGGGAGGTCGTTAAAGCCGCACAACTCTACCACAACAGCTACTAAAGCGCAACGCATGGCGTTCCCGTGCGGGGAGAGCCGCATTAGAAGCCGCCGTAGGCCACGAACGATTTGGTAAGCCCGACCACACGCTCGCGGTAGATGGTGGCACGCGGGAAGAGCGCGCGCAGCTCGCTAGCGCTGAGCAGACGATGCTCATCCACAAGCGCGGTGGCGTCCTCGCGGCGGGGGCGTCGCTCGTACCAGCCTAGCTTAAAGCGCTGCACCAGCGCGATCTGGAGCCGTCGTGGCAAGTACTGAAACCAGGGAAAGAGGAAGTGCGGCTCAAGCGGAAAGGCGCGGTTTGGCGTCTGCACAAAGAAGTGCCTGCCCACGCGCTGCACCTCGGAGGCCATGCGCTGCTGGCCCGCGAGGCTGCCCATGTGCTCGATCACCGAGTTTGAGAAGACCATATCAAACTCACCATCGCCGAACATCGTCATTGCGCGCGCGTCGCCAGCCAGCGACACAAAGTGTGCGCGGGGCGTTGGCTCGACGCTCAGATTCAGCAGCACAACGCTGAGGTCCGGCGCATCGAGGTAGCCCATGCGCTCCCAGAAGAGCGGGGTACCGCCCACATCGAGGATGCGGCGCGGCGCGGGGAGCTGCTCGAGCAGCGAGCGAAACAGGGCGAAGCGACGCTGCCGCAGCTGGGTCGCCAGGGAGTCGCTGCGCCGATTATCGAAGACACGCGCAAAGTAGCGCACTGGCTATGACCTTTCTTCGGGGCGCCCGAACCGCTGGCGCAATATGCGCAGCAGGAAGATCGGGTTGCCCATAATGTAGCGGCGCCAGAGGCGGCGCGGCTCAATGATCAGACGGGCGAGCCACTCAAGCCCATAGGTTGTCATCCAGCGCGGGCCACGCCGCAGCTCGCCTGCGGCATAATCCAGCGCCGCGCCCCCCGTAAGCCCGATCGACGCCTGAAGCTGCGGCCAGTGGGCGTCCAACCAGCGCTCCTGGCGGGGCATGCCAAGGCTCACAAGCACAATATCGGGCTGCGCCGCGTTGATCGCCGCCACCACAGCGGCGCTCGCGCTGCTCCCCGCCGTCTGATCAAAATAGCCGTGGTGTACGCCGACAATCGCCAGCTGTGGGAAGCGCTCCAGCAGCCGCGTGGCAGCCTGCAGCGCAACGCCTGGCCGCGCACCGAGCAGAAACAGCCGCATGCCGTGCTGCTCTGCCAGGGCGCCCAGCTGCCAGATCCAATCGGCGTAGGTGATGCGCGGTGGCACGCGGTGGCCCAGGATGCGCGCGCCGAGCCGCACCCCAAACCCATCGCAAAAGACCACAGGCGCGCTGTTCAGAATCTGGCGCAGCGTGCTGTCGCCCTGTGCCAGGTTGATCGCGTGGACATTGACGTGCAGCACCATGGTGCGCTCGCGGCGCCGCACCCGCGCCACGATCAGCTCGTGAAGCTGCTCACGCGCCAGGGGCGTAAAGGCGACGCCGCAGATACTGAGCCGTGTCAGCGCAGCGCTTGCTTCCAGCGGTGCAGGCTCGCTCACAATCGCTGTGCCTCGCTGATCACGCGCTCGTAGAGCGCAACATATTGATGGGCACAGGCCGCCCAGGCGTAGCGACGAGTCGCCTCGCGAGCCGCCGCGCCCATGTGCGCCAGGCCGGTCGGCGTAAGGCTCAGCGCGGCGCTCACCTGCCCAGCGACAGCCGCCGCATCCCCCGCCGCGATCAAAAAACCGTTGACGCCACTTACAACCGCCTCCGGGGCAATGCCCACCGGCGTCACCACCGGAACTGTCGCGCTCGCCATGGCCTCAATGGTCGCAACCCCAAACGCCTCGTAGCGCGCTGGCGCAAAGTAGAGATTGGCCCTGCTCCAGAGATTCGCTAAGGCTGCATCATCCACTTGGCCGACAAACTCGACATGGGCGGCCACGCCAAGGGCAGCGGCCCGCGCGCTCAGCCCTGCCACCTTGCCCTCTTGATCGTGGCCGACCCAGACCAGGCGCGCCGCAGGATGCGCGGCGACGACCTGCGGCAGCATCTCGATCGCCAGATCGGCGCCTTTATTCTCGGCTACCCGCCCGACACAGAGCATTAGGCCCGGCTCCACCGCTTTGCGCACAGCCAGGGGGCGCGTAAGATCGACCCCGTTTCGGATCACATGCAGCTTGCTTGCTGGGACAATCGGCCGAAACAAATTTGCATCGTGCTCGCTGTCGCAGATCACGGCTGCAGCATTGCGCAGCGACAGTCGGCTCACCGTGTGGAAGTAGAGTCGCTTGAGCGGCGCCAGGAAGCGGGTATGAAAGATTCCCCCGTGGGTATTCACCACGAGCGGGCGGCGGTGCCAGCGGCGCCCAGCGCCGAGACAGTCGATAAAAAAGTCTATCGCGTGGATGTGAACCACATCGTAGGCCGATGGGTAGTGCAGCACCTGGGGCACGATCGTATAGCGCTTCGAGCCGATGTACGGCAGCCGATAGACATATCCACCATCGACCAACGCTTCGGCAGGCGGCCGCTCTGAGCTATTAAACAGCCTCCGCAGCGTCACCACATCGCAGCGATGCCCAAGTTGCCGCAGCGCCTGGCTGAGCCCACGCGTCACGCTCTCGATCCCGCCGACCGCAGGGTAGAACTGGCGCGCGACTTGCAGCACTTTCATGGCTGCGGCGCCTGGCGCTTGAGGCCGGCCACCACAAGATCACCATAGATGTCGTGGTGCGAGTGGAGCTGCTCGTAGACACTCTGCACACCAGGGTAGACGCCGCTGTAATCCCGATTGATCAGAGCGCTCCAGAGCGGGTTGAGGAAGCCGAGCAGGCCGCCGACCTGCTCGCCTAGGCGCGGCATAACGCTGTGAAATGCGTGCGTGGCCGTATGCTCGGCACGCGCCACCGTCCAGAGCTGTAGCGGCTCAAGCTGTGGGCGCAGCACTGAGGCGATCTGTCGCTCGAACAGATCCGCGTCGTAGATACGCTGAAAAAAGTAGCGCTGCTCGCTACCGATCTGATCGGCCACGTAGGAGAAGCCAGTCAACTGTTGCGCGATCGCCCGTTGCCCAAACGGCACGCTAAGAAGCAACAGGCCCCCAGGGCGCAGCACCCGCAGCATCTCGCTAAGCACGCGCCGCTCAGGCTCGTCGCCGTCGATATGCTCGATCACACTCATCGCATAGACCACATCGAACGACATAGCGGCGTAGGGCAGGCTGCGCCCATCAGCCCGCGCAAAGTCTACCGTGCCGCAGGCCTCGCCCGCGATGCTCTGCCAGAGCAGCGTATACTCATCGATATTGGCCCGGCTAATGTCGGTAAGGTGCGCGTCGGCTGCGTAGGTATGGGCGAGGTGCAGGCCAAAAAGCTTTGGGCTACCGATATCGAGCACAGCGAGCCGCTGGCCCGGCCTAGCAGCGGCGGCAAACGCATCTAAGGCACGCCCAAAAAGCGCATACTCGGGGAAGCGCGTATAGTAGTTGATCGGCTGAAGGATCTTGCCTGCGGTCTTCTTCAGGCCAAGGCGTAGCCGGTTGACGCGCAGATTGCGCAGGCCAACAGCGATCCCGAAGCGATACCACTCCGGCTCTTGATAGTGAAAGCGTAACATAGGTTCCAACATCAGTCGGCGGCAGCCTGCCTGGCGGCGCCTTGGAGCGGCGTCAGCTCGACGCCGGCCAACCGAGGAAGCGCAACTGGGGTGGGGAAGCCGGCAAGATAGCCACAGAGAATCCAGAACACCGCCCCAACCTGCGCGACAATCATCCAGTCGGCTGTCTGGATCAGCACAAACATAGTGCCGAGGGCGAGCAGCAGGGCGCAAAAGATCGCGCGATCATGCGGCGTAAGCCGCTGGTTGTTCGCGAGGGCGAAGGCGCGCAGCATCGTGGCCAGAAAGAGCAGCATCAGCACAAGCGGCGGCAGAATGCCACCGCGGTAGGCATACTCGATGAAGCTATTGTGCGTGCTCAGGGCCACCTCCGGGTTGTCGTTGGTGCCCCAGCCGACTTTGCGAAAGGTGATCGGTTCGCCACTCCCGATCAGCGGGCTGCGCTCCAGCTCATCAAAGACAAAGGCCCAGATCTTCGTGCGCCCGTTGAGCGAGCCAACCTCGCGCATGGCCCGGTTGCCGAACAGCCCATCGATCTGCGCACCGACCACAGCCTGGAGCTGCGAGCCGAAAAGCAGCACCGCTAGCAGTGTGGCAAGTAGCCCGAGCCCTGCCAGCCGCAGCAGCAGACGCGGCGAGAAGAGCGTCCGAACATTCAGCGCCGCAATCAGCGCGCCGAACAGCGCAAGGGTGAGGATGGCGGTGCGATTGATCGCCACCACATTCGCAAGGACTCCAAGGACGCAGGGAACAATCAGCCAGCGCCCGAAGCCGCGCCCTGACGTGAGCAGGTACAGCGAGGCAATAGCCACCATACAAAGGATCACGTGGGCGCCATCGAATGTGCTATACCCGCGATAGATCGGAACATTCCCGATCCAGGTAGTGCGCACATTAGCCACAAAATCGATTGCCTGCTCGAAACCCGCTCGCCGCTCCAGGGCTTTGTCGCCGAGGGGTTGGAAGATGCCGAGATAGCGATCGGAGTGGTCGCTGGTAAGCAGGACTCCCGAGCTTGCCGTCTGCACGATCGAGATCGTGCTGGCCAGGACACTGGTCAGGGCAATCACTGTAATGAAGCGTTTGAACTGTTCGCCGCGGGTTAATGACACGCCGATGAACAGATACAGCACAGCTAACAGGTACCCGCGCACGATGTAATTCACGATACGGAACGGCTCCCAAAGCTCAGCCTTATTGATGAAGGCTGCCACTGTGAGCCAGCCCACAAACAGCAGCGCCGCCCCGATGATGCTGAGCAGCCGCAAGCTGATACGGTAACGTTGCAGCTCGATCAGACGCAGTAGCTCATAGCCAACCAGCGCTAGCAGCAGCAGATCCCCAATTAGCAAGTAGGTATTGTTCGGCAGCAACGCCGACAGGTCGAAGTTAAACAGCAGATTGAAAGCGAGCAGATCGAGCAGCGCCTGGCGAAGCCCAAGGCGCCGCCAGATCACGAAAAAGGCCACGCCCATTGGCACCAGAACAAGGGCAAATCCAAACATAGAGCGGTTCGTTTCTGGAAGAGCCTGTACACAGCGCAGAGCGGGGCGAAAACGAAAACAACGGGGCGCCCTACAGCGCAGCTGGCACCGCAGGCAGCGCGAAGCGCGCTTCGTCGGGATACACAAACGGCTCGCCGCGTACGATCCCGTCGCAGATCACATCCAGGCCAGGATCATGCTCGGGCGCAAGCTCGTCGAGCCGCTTGATCGAGACCCGGAAGGCAGGCCAGCCCTGCGCTGGCGCGACGCAGCGCAGCGGGATCATGCGCCGAAAGAAGAAGTGGTAGGCGTACATGCGCGCCCGCTGCACTTGGGCCTCGTCCATACGCCTGCCAAGTGGCAGCCGGTCGAGGATCGTGAAGTACTCGGCGGCGCTGTGCGCGTCGATGGTCACGCCCTTGTTGCGGATCCAAGCCTCGCCCGCCACGATCACCGGAATGCCCAGGCTGGTGAGCTCGACGCCCGTTTTGGTGCCATAGATGATCACGCTGTCGCACTGTGTCATCACCGCGTAGGTGCTGACATTGCTCTCCGGCCCGATCAGGCACACGTTGGGCGGCAGCTGCGGGAATGCTTTGCTGATCTCGTCAATAATCGGCTGGCGCGAGGGCAGGGTGCCGCTGATCTCTGCCGGATGCACACGGATAATCAGCTGGAGCTCAGGGCGCCCCGCAAAATAGCTAATCGTTCGCACAACCCAATCTACCATATCGCGGAAGGCATTTGCGGGATAGTGGAGCTGCGCGTCCCAGACGACATTGGTGAGCAGGCCAATGCAAGGCTTGGTAAAGTCCACCCCGATCTCGTCGGCGATCTTGCGCAGATCCTCGTTCGGGTTCTTGTGAAACTTGATCCAGTCCTGGGCGCCCTGCCAGCGGCTCTTCAGGTAGCCAAGCGTGCGCTGCTCCAGCTCCGGCGTCCAGTCGAGCTGATCCCACGTCGTGGTGGGCTCGTCCATCAGCGTGTGATGGTAGGTGTCGTGGTGGCTGAAGATATAGCACTGCTTGCGATAGGCCGGGTGCCAGTTGACCACGCGCACGCCCATCTGGCGGCAGACCTCGCCGATCACGCCGTGGGGCACGTAGATGCCGTGGTGAAACACGGCCACCTCGAAGCCGTGGGTCGCGATCAGGCGGCGGGTGGCGAAGGCCGTAAGCAGCGCGGCCTCCAGGTAGCGCCTGGTGATCGCCTCGGCATGGCGCTCGCCGCTTAGTTCGCCGCGTGCGAAGTAGCGCAGAGCGCCTGCCAGGGCGTGTTCTCCAATCGCCAGCCCATCGAGCTGGAACTGCTTCACGCCCTCCAGCGGCACGCTGCGGGCGATGGCGCGGGCGTGCTCGCGCTCCTCGGCGGTGACAAGGGTGCTGTGGCGGTGGATGGGCAGCCCGAGCTGCGCGAACAGCTCCATGCCTGCGGAGCTGCACTCGTCGCAGAGGCGCTTTGGGCCGTTGCGCGCGAACTCACCATGGTTAAAAAACTCCAGGTACTGAGCCTGGAGGCAGGCGGGCAGCGCGGCGTCGCAGAGCAGGATATGCACATTGGCCCCGCGCAGCGTAAGCGCGGCACCAAGCATGCTCTCGATCGGCGTCACGCCGTAGTGGCCGCCCGTGCTGGTAGCGACTAGCACCTTCGTGTTCTGCTTGGTGCTAAGGGCCGTGCCCCAGACGCTACCGCTGTGCTCAAGAATTGTCGACCAGTTGGGCAGCAGGCGCCGGGCCTGCGGGCGCACCCGGCGCTGCCAGTTCAGGCGCTTGAGGAACAGATTATCGCGGAGCCGCATGGCTGCTTACTACCTTCGCAATCGTCTCGACCAGGCTCGCGGCGTCGAGCCTGTGGGCCTGTAGCACCTCGGCGTTGGTGCCGCAGTGTGGAATCTCGCGGACGCCGATCTGGATAACGCGCCGCTCACCCTCAAGGCCTAGCTGTGCGATCTGGCTACAGAGAAACTCGCCCTGGCCGCCCGCAACATAGTGGTTATCGAGCGTCGCGATTATAGCACAGCTGCCAATGATCGCCCGGAGCCACCCTTGGTCGGCCCGGTTGAGCCAGGGCATGTTCACAACGCGCAGGCCAATGCCCTGCTCGGCCAGGCTGCGCGCGGCGCTCACGGCCTCCGGCAGCAGCGCCGGCCCGTAGCCAAAAAGCACCACGTCGTCGCCCTCGGTAAGCGCAATGCCCTTGCCGTCCTCCAGGGCATAGCCATCGGGTAGCGTGTAGTTCACGGCGCAGGGGATCGAGACAAGCCGGAGGTAGCCGGGGCCTTGGTGCTGCTCCACGAGATAGGCGAGGGCCAGCCCCACCTCCTGCTCGCAGGATGGCTCGATCAGGGCCATGCCAGGCATTGCGGCAAGAATATCGATGTCGCGCACGCTCTGGTGCGAGTGGCCGGGGCCGCCGGGGAGCAGGCCGGCCAGGGAGCCGACATAGATCACCTTGGTGCGCTCGGTGGCATTGTTGTAGATCTGCTCGTTGGCGCGCGGTGGCATGAAACAGGCGAAGGAGTGGCAGATCGGCAGGAGACCCTGGAGCGCCATGGCGCCCGCCTGAGAGACCATATCCTGCTCGGCGATGCCGCACTCCACAAAGCGCTCGGGGAAGCGCTCCTCGAAGGGCAGCAGGCCTGTATCGAGCGCCAAGTCGGCGTCGAGCACGACAATCTTCTGATAGCGCTCGGCCAGTTCAACTAATGCCTGAGCATAGGCCGGGATCATGCGCTGGGTACCGGCGAGGGCGGGCCGCTCGGGGCAGGGCAACTCTTCTAGGTGCAAGTGCATGGCTCCTGCGGCGGCGAGCAATCGATTAGCGTGGGCGATCAGCTCCTCAGCGCCACGGGCGTACAGCTCGGGCGAGGGTGCGCCGCTATGAAAGCGGTAGAGCCTGTCGCCCGGCTGCAACGCCGTGCCCTCCATAAATGACACGCCTTTGCCCTTCACGGTGTCGGCGATGACGATCTTGGGCCGGTCGGTAATGGCCGCAAGCTCACCGAGCACGCGCTGGATGTCCGCAAAGTCGTGGCCGTTGCAGCGGGCCACATGCCAGCCGAAGGCCCGCAGCTTGGCCTCCAGGTTGCCAAGGCTGCTCACCTGCTCCACCCAGATGTCCGATTGGATCTTGTTATGATCGATGATCACCGTGATCTCGCCGAGGCTGGCGTTCGCGGTGGGCTGGAGCGACTCCCAGAACTGGCCCTCCTGGAGCTCGCCGTCGCCGGTGAGCACAAACAGGCGGCCGGTGCGGCCCTGGAGGCGGCGGGCGCGAACCATGCCACGGGCCTTGCCGATGCCCATGCCGAGCGAGCCGGTGTTGGTGTGCATATGGGGCGTGCCCACATCGGGGTGGCCGGGCAGGCCGCCGAGGCGGCGCAGCATATGGATCAGCTCGAAGTCGAGCATGCCCATGCCAAGCAGCACCGCGTACTTGCCCGGCGCATCGTGGCCCTTGGAGGAAAAGAAGATGTCGCCGTCGCCTTGCGTGCCGGCCCCTGGGTTCTGGAGCTCCTCCAGGAACAGCCAGGCCAGCAGATCCAGGCTGCTGAAGCTGGTGCCGAGATGGCCGGAGCCAGCGCGCATGATCATGTAGAGCGTATTGATGCGACAGGCTGCGGCGAAGATCGCCGCGCACTCCGGGGCGGGCAGCGCGAGGGCGCGAATACGGCCCAACTCCTCGGCGGGCACAAAAGTGAGTGTGGTCACGCGTGGCTTCCTTCATTCTTTCCAAACGGCGCTATCTCAACCCTGGGTAGGGACGCCTTGCCCTGACGCAGCAACTCCTCGGCGATCAGCCAGTCCATCCAGTCGTTCACATCAACACCCTCGTTGTCAACGGTCAGGAAGGGCGCGATCACTGTGCCGGCGATGCTGCCGCCCGCGAGGGCCACCCGGCACCAGGCGATCTCCAGGCTGGCGTTCTGCACATACACCGCGGGGAGGGCCTGATACTGCTGGCTGTGCCAGGGCGTGCCCTGGGGGGGTAGCAGTAGTGGGGTCATGCGCTCGCCGTGAAGTACCCACATCTTGCCGGGGTGCTGCCGCACCTTCTCCACGGCGCGGATCGAGTCGATACCCTGAGTGGCAAGGAACTGCTGCCAGCAGCGGATGATCGTCGCGGGCTGCCGAAACGGGCTGGTTGGGCGCAGCAGGCTGAAGCAATCGTACGCGCGGCCTTCGTCGCGTAGGCGACCAAGCGTGTACTCTACCCACTGAATATCCGGCGAGAGATCGCCTGCCAGCTCTGCCGGGCGCAGAAAGGGCACCTCGGCACCATAGTGGCGAGCGATCTCGGCGGTGGCCTGATCATCCGTCGAGACGATCACAGCGGCGAAGAGGCCGCTTTGGCGGGCGGTGGTGATCGTGTAGGCGATCAGCGGGTGGCCGCCGAGGGGACGAATATTTTTGCCCGGCACGCGCTTCGAGCCGCCGCGCGCGGGGATGAGCGCCACCACAGTCGGCGCAGACGTTGCGCTCATACGGTGGCTCCAGACCTAAAGCTGCGCCGGGTCGATGTTGATATAGACATCTTTCAGCTCGCTGTATACATCAAGCGCCTCGGTGCCGGGCTCGCGGGTGCCGTTGCCCGACTGGCGCACGCCGCCGAAGGGCATGTGGGGCTCACTACCGTGGGTGCCCGCGTTCACCACGGCCACGCCCGCCTGCACTTGGTCGCAGAAGCGCACCGCACGATGGATGCTGCGCGTGTGGATGGACGCCGTAAGCCCGTAAGGCGAGGCGTTCGTAAGCGCGAGGGCGGCGGCAAAGTCCGGCACAGTATAAAGGATGGTGATCGGCCCGAACAGCTCGCAGCGCGAGATCTCGGCGGTCGGGTCTACGTTTTCGAGCAGCGTGGGCGCCATGTAATAGCCAGCCTGGTGCGCAGGGCCTGTTAGGCGAGTGCCGCCGCTGAGCAGCGTAGCGCCCTCGGCGCGGGCAGCTGCCACGGCTGCCAGCATACGCTCAAGCTGGCGCGCATTGATCACCGGCCCGAAGTCGTCGTCGTCGCCGGGGCCAAGCGTGAGCGCGGCGATGCGCTCCAGCAGCAGCGCCCGGAAGCGCTCATAGACCGCCTCGAAGACGAGCACGCGGCTTGCGGAGGCGCAGCGCTGGCCAGCGTTGGAGAAGGCCGCCAGCAGCACCCACTTGGCCGCGTGCTCAAGGTCGGCGTCGTCGCAAACTACGAGCGCATTCTTGCCGCCAAGCTCCAGGCTCACGCGGCAAAAGCGCTCGCCAGCCACGCGCTGGATCAAGCGCCCCACCTCGGTGGAACCGGTGAAGCTGATCACGCCGACCTCGGGGTGGGCCACAAGCGGGGCGCCTGCTTCCTCGCCGTAGCCCTGGATGATATTCAGCACACCGGCGGGCAGGCCGACCTCCTGTGCGATCTGGCCGACGATCCAGGCGGTTGCTGGGGTGTCCTCGGCGGCCTTGAGCACCGCCGCGTTGCCGCAGATCAGGGCCGGGAAGATCTTCCAGGCCACATTGGCGATCGGCGTGTTGGCGGCGATAATCAGGCCCGCGACCCCGATCGGCATGCGCACCGTCATCGCATACTTGTTGGGCGTGCCGCTCGTGGTGGTGCGGCCGTACAGCCGCTGGCCCTCGCTGGCGTAGAAGAGGCCGCACTGCACGGCGGCGCCAACCTCGCCAAGGGCCTCCTTGTACGACTTGCCGGTCTCGGCGGCGACAATGCGCGCGATCTCCTCACGGCGCTGCTCCAGGCGCACCACAAGGGCGTGGAGCAGCAGGCCGCGTTGCACGCCCGGCGTAGCGGCCCAGCCGGGTTGGGCGGCCATAGCGGCGGCCACAGCGGCGGCCACATCCGCCTCACGCGAGCGGGCCACGGCACACAGGGCGGTCCCGTCGGTCGGGCGAAGCTTGGTAAATAGCCTGCCGTCTGCCGCCGACGCCTCGCGGCCGCCGATCCAATTTCCAATCTGCTCGGGGAGCATAGGCGTATCCATCTCTCTAACGACAGCGCTACCAGGCCGTCCAGCCGCCGTCGATCACCAGATTCGAGCCAGTCATATACGAGGATGCGTCGGAGGACAGGAAGAGGATCGCGCCATTGTACTCCTCCTCGCGGGCCATGCGGCCCAGGGGGACCTTGGGCAGATAGGCGCGCAGAAACTGCTCGTCCTGCTGGTTGAAGACCCCCGCGAATGTGACGCTGTTCACACGCACGCCGCGCGGCGCCCAGTAGGTGGCCAGGTAGCGCGTCATGTTGAGCAGCGCCGACTTAGAGGCCGAGTACGCGATCGGCTTGAAGAAGGGCGCCCCACCCTCCGCGCGGTAGGCGTAGATGCGCTGATCGGGCGAGACAAGCCCATAGATCGACGCGATGTTGATTACAGAGCCGCCACCAAGCGCGGCCATGCGCCCGCCAAGCACCTGGCAGGCCAGAAACACGCCTTTAGTATTCACCTCCATCACGGCATCCCACGAGGCCTCGGGGTAGCTCTCGAACGGGCCATTCTCGGCGGCGGGTGCGTTAGGCGGCGAGTCGAGGGCGGCATTATTGATCAGGATCGCAGGCGGGCCAAGCTGGCCCTCGATCAGCTGTAGCGCAGCCTCGATCTGTGCGCGCTGGGTCAGGTCGGCCGCCAGGCTGATCACGCGGCCCGGCAGCCCGCCAAAGCGCTGCGCCACCAGAGCCTCGTCCACGTGGCGATCAATGATCGCCACGTGGGCGCCGCGCGCGGCGAGGGTGGCGGTAAACTGGCGCCCCAGCTGGCCAAGGCCGCCGGTGACAACGGCGACCCGGCCGGCGACATCGAATAGCGGGTCAATCACAGCGAAGGCTCCTGGCTGTAGATCGCCACAAACAGATCGCAGAGCTCGCGCACCGCGCCGTAGCCGCCGGGCGTGGTGGTGCGGAGGCGGGCCAGCGGCAAGACGGCGGGATGCGCGTCGTGCACAACAACTGGGAGCGCCACGGCCTCCAACGCGCCTGCGTCGTTGATGTCATTGCCCATGAAGGCCGCTTGGCCAAAGCTCAGGCCATGCTCGGCCAGCACCTGCTCCAGGGTGGCGCGCTTGTTCTGCACGCCCTGGAGGCAGCGCAGCTTAAGCTTGCGGCAGCGGACCGACACCACCGGATTCTCCTCGGTGGAGATCACAATCGCCGCCACGCCCAGGGCCTCAAGCTGGCGCAGGCCGAGCCCATCGCCGCGCCAGCAGCGCACATACTCGGTGCCATCCTCGGCAACCAGCACGCTGTTATCGGTAAAAACGCCGTCGAAGTCAAAGGCGACGAGCCTGATGCGGCGGATGAGCGCGGGAAGGTCGGCGTCGCTCACCCGCGCACCTCGTCGAGCTGCTCGAAGCGCACGGCCTCGTCGGCGGCGAGCGGGGCGCGCAGGGCGCGGCCGAGCACGCGCTCGACCTCGTAGGGGGGCAGGCCATCGGCGGGCGACTTGAAGGCCAGGTCCTTCGCCGTAAGCACATGGCCAGCCGCGAGCTCGCGGGCGGCGACAATCATCTTGCCCATCTTCTGGATCGGCGCCTGCTCGTTAGGAAAAATCTGCTTCACGCCATCGCCGAGGGCGGCGCAGGTACGTTGCAGGTCGCGGATCATCTTGCCAAGGCCGATCGGCTCCAGCGAGAGCGCGTGGTCGGTGCCCTTCCAGGTGTGGTTCAGCGTAAAGTGCTTCTCGATAATCCGCGCGCCGAGCACATAGGCCGCCACCGACATCGCGATCCCATTGTAGTGGTCAGAGAGCCCGATCACCAGCTCGGGGAAGCGCTGGCGCAGCGTAGCGATCACGCGCAGGTTCATCTCCTCGGGCAGCGTGGGGTAGGTGGCGGTGCAGTGAAGAAACGCGAGCTGCGGGTTGAGCGGCAGCACGGCCTCGCAGACGCGCTCGATATCCTCCATAAGCCCGCCGCCGGTGCTGACGATCATCGGCTTGCCGAAATGTGCGACATGCTGGATCAGCGGAATGTTCTTTAGGTCGCCAGAGGCGATCTTGTAGGCCGGTACATCGAGCTCGGCCAGGAAGTTCGCGCTAGAGACATCAAAGGCCGTGGCGAAGAACGTCACCCCCAGCGCGCGGGCGTAGGCCTGAAGCTCCACGTACGCGTCGCGCCCAAACTCTAGGAACTCACGATGCTCGCCGTAGGTGCGGCCAAAGCTATTCTCGTTCTCGTAGGGCTTCTGATACATCGCTGCCGTGTACAGCGAGCGGTTGTCGCGCTTCTGAAGCTTCACGGCGTTGGCGCCGCAGGCCTTTGCCTCGCGGAAGAGCGCCTTGCACTTCTCCACATCGCCCTGATGGTTATGGCCGATCTCAGCGATCACATAGCAGTCGCCGGCATCGTGAATCAGGCTATCGTCAATCCGCAGCTCACGCGCCATATCTCTACCTCCCAATCCTTACACTTTGTCACAGACAACAAAGGCCACCGCCTCGACCGGCATCTGGCCATGCGGCTCATGATAGCTCAGATCCGCCACCTCGTCGGCGGACACCTCACGCCAGACGCCCTCGCGGCCCTCTTTGCGGAACCAGTGCAGCGCCGTGATCGGCGGGAAGACCGCGCGCAGGCGAGCCTCGTTGTAGGTGCGGTAGCCGCGCTGAACCGTTGGCTTGCCGGCGGGCAGGCTCACCATCAGCCTTCCGCCCTCACGCACCAGGCTCCACAGGATGGCGATGCCCTGCTTATCGGCGTCGGCCTGCACTATATCGCCGTAGGTACCCAGGCCCAGATGCTCGATGGTGGAGACCGACAGGACCGTGTCGAACTTTTCCACGCTCTGGAGCTCCCGCCCGAACAGATCGTGGCAGAGCACCGTCAGGTTTGGGTGGGCGAAGGGGTAGGTGCGCTGGTCGAGCACTGTCACCTGGTAGCCGATCGCCGAGAGCTGCAGCGGTAGCACGCTCTCGAAGGCCCCGAAGTCGAGCAGGCGGCGGCCCTCGGGGCGCAGATAGCGGAACACCATCGGGTTCTCAACAATCTGCTCCGAGACCACCAGCTTAAAGCCACGCTTCGCCAGGGAGCCTGCGCGCCAGCGGGCGAGCAGCGCGCTGAGCCGATCATAGAGCTTGTCGGCGAGCCGACGCTCCTGGGGGAACACAGCCAGGTTCTTGTTGCGGAGGTGCAGCAGGGCTTCCGCGAGGCGCGGCTGCGAGGCCAGATACTTCATATGCGCATTTGTCCCTTGAGAAGGCGAAGCACAAAGCTCCGATCAATCAGGCCGAGGATCACAGCGTAGGTCGGAAGACTCAGGGCCAGCGCCAGGCTGCTCCTGAGGGCATCTGAGGGGAGTGCGCTGCGCAGGATGCCGCTAAACAGCGCACCGACCACGAGTGTGGCAGCGAAGGAGGGCCAGAGGCTACGGGCGCTGGCCAGCAGCGTGACACCGATCAGGCGCCAGTTGATCCAGGCGATGATCGGCAGTCCGATAAGGTAAGCAACGAGCAGCCCGAGGCTAACGCCCACGATCCCGCCTCGGCTGCTGGCCCACATGCAGCTGGCCGTGATCGCGGTGATGGCGACCGACCACCACAGCAGCCAGCGCATCCGGTTGAGCGCTTTCATCAACTGCCCCGAGGGCGAGATCAGCGCCTGGAGCACGGCGACGCCGGCCAAGATCTGCACGGCGGGCACGGCGCTCACCCACTGCGCGCCGAACAGCAGCGGCACCGCCACTGGCGCAATCAGGGCGAGCAGCGCCATCGCAGGTGTAACTGCCGCGCTCGTCATGCGCAGCGTCTCCAGGTAGACCCCCCTGATGCGCGGGGCATCGTCCTGAAGCCGCGCGATGCGCGGGAACAGATAGTTGCCATAGGCGCCAACCAGCATCGAGACAGGCTGCACAACGATCCGGTAGGCAAACGTGTAAAGCCCCAGCGCGAGCGGGCCTAGCAGCGCACCAACCAGCAGGCGATCGCCGTTCTGCGCGAAGAACTTGAACAGATTGAAGCCAAAGATGCTTGCGCTGTAGCCCCACAGCTCGCGCAGCGCCGCCCACGACCACTCGCGCAGGCGCGGTCGCCATGGCGACATCCCCCAGAGCAGGGCGGCCTCGCAGACGCTGGTAACCAGAGTCTGGGCAACCAGGCTCCAGGCGCCCGCGCCGCGCAACGCTAGGGTCACGCCCACCGCACCGCCGATCAGCGCGGCGCCGATGTCGCGGATCGCCAGGGTTCGAAAGCGCAGTTCGCGCTGGGCGACGGCGATCTGGGTAAGCGAGAAGGCATCGGAGACAAAGGCGAGCGAGAGCACCGCAACCACCGGCTGGGCCTCGGGCACGCGCATGAGCCAGGCGAAGGGGTACGAGCTGAGCCAGCCGAAGCCGGCCAGCAAGGCACCAACGGCCAGGTTCAGCAGAAAGACCGAGCTTAGATGCTGGGGCGTGAGCGTGGCCCGCTGGATCAGCGCCGCGCCAAAGCCAAGCTCGGAGAAGACCAGCATGAAGGCGATCCAGATCATCGCTGTGGCCACCACACCGAAGGCCTGCGGGCTAAGCAGCACCGCCAGCACCGCGAACACAAGGTACTGGACGCCCTGCTTGCCAATCTGCTGGGCCACAGCCCAGAGCGCGGGGCGGCCCGTCATTGCATCACCTCCTCGAATAGCTGCTCCATGCGCTCATTCGTCCTGGCTTGGTCGAAGAGCTGCACTGCGCGCTCGCGGCCGGCGCGGCCCATTGCGGCGGCGCGCTCGGGCTGTGCGAGCAGGCTGAGGATCGCATCAGCGAGGGCGCCGGGGTCGGAAGGGGGCACAAGCAGCCCGGTCTCGCCGTCTACGAGCACCTCGGCGGTACCCCCAACGCGCGAGCCAATCACGGGGCGACCAGTGGCCATCGCCTCGGCGATCGCCAGGCCAAGGCAGGCGCGTGCGTTGATGCTAGGGGCAACTGTGAGCGCCGCAGCGTCGTAACGACCTGGCAGCGCGTGGTCGGGCAGGTCCGGCTCCACAACAAGATTGGCAGGGAAGCGCCGTTGCAGCTCCAGGGCTGCCGGCGTAAGCTCCCCGGAGCGCCCGAGGATCTCGAACTGAACGCTTGGGTCGCGCTCTAGCACAAGCGGGATGCTCTGGAGCAGCACGTGCAGGCCCATCTCCTCGACCATGCGGGCGCAGTAGAGCACCCGGCGGCTGGCGGGGTTTAGCAGCGACGGGGCAAAGCGCGCCGTATCGATGCCGTAGTAGACCGTCTCAACCTCAGGGTCAAGGCCGATGGCGCGGAAGCTTTGGGCGCAGTGGTTGCTGCACGAGAGCATGCGCTTGCTCTGGCGCAGCACGTACTCAACCTCGGCGAGACGGCGGCGGTGTTGTTCTGGGTGGGCATAGATCTCGCCGAAGACAGTGGTAATCAGCGGGACACCGAGCTGCTCGCAGACCCAGGCGCTGATCACGCCGGGGCCGAGCACATGGTACGCGGCCACAACAGCGACTCGATGACGGCGCATGATCATACGAACGAGGTGCGCTGTGGCGGACCAAGAAAGATAGCTCTTCGGCTCCTGGCGTGCCAGGGGGCCAAAGCGGCGCAGGCGCGTGAGATCCGCCGGTTGCGGTGCGAGGAGCCGGAGCCAGCGCCCGCGCACGGAAGGGCGATAGATTGTGCAGCCATCGACGTGAGTTACCCCGGCAGGGCCATGAGAGAACGAGAGCACCTGCACATCCCAGCCGCGCCGGACGAGGTGGCGTGACAGATACTGGATATGGGTGGGCACACCTCCGTGGGGCGGGGGATAGTTACCAAATAGCAGTACACTCTTAGCCACGTGTGGTAGCGAGCTGTGCGGGACGCACCCCAACAGCGATCAGGCTCTGGGTGACTATGTAGTGACCCCGACCAATTTCCGCGAAGATCATAAGCTTGTAGCAGGCCTCGACCAGCCGCCAGAGCAACTGGCGCAAGGGCGCCGTAGGCCCCCGGAAAACTGGCACTGTCGGGTAGCAGCGAATAGCTTCCAGCCCAACGATCTTGAGCAGCTGCTGAAGGCTAGAGACGCTGAAGGCCAGCTCGTGGGTAAAGTCGCCGTAGCGGATGCGCCCAGCGAACGGGGCCTCTGCGTTTGGCACCTGGATGAGCAGGCGGCCGCCTGGGCGTAGCGCCGCGACGGCCTGATCAAGGACGCCCAGGATCTCCTCTTTGGTAAAGTGCTCGATCACATCGCGCAGAATAACAAGGTCGAATCTCTCGATGTTACCGGCCAGATACGTGCGCAGGTCGGCCTGCTGAATTGCCTGGAGGCCAAGGGCGCGCCCGGCGGCAATCTGCTCGGCGCTGACATCGACGCCCTCGACAGCGCTGTAGCCGGCACTTTGAAGATACCAGACCAAGCTGCCGTTGCCGCAGCCCACATCGGCGATGCGTGCGTCGCGCCGCTGCGGCAGCAGGCGCCCAAGCTGCTCTTTGTAGTAAGGCGCGCGGCGGCGGAACTCGTCTAGCGAAATGGCGCCTTTGCGCTCTGCGATATGTGTTGATACATAGTATTTGAAAAAGCGTTGTTTATACATCATTGCTGCTCAAGGGTAAGTGTATCGAGCTCGATACGGCGATCAATCCCACCTTGAATAATGTACTCGTTGAGAAACGCCACGCTAACGGTAGAGGCACCTGGCTGGAGCAAAACTAGCGCCTCCACACTCACGCTTTGCTCATCCCGGATTACAGCCATAGCCACTGGCTCGCCGTTCACCCGCAGCTCCAGCTTCGCGGGCGGCGGCCCGAAGGCCTGTACGCGCAATTGGAGCCGGTAGGAGCCTGCCTGGGCAACCTGTAATACAGCAAGGGCCTCACTATTGCGCCAGAGAACGCCGACAGCCGCCCGGTCGTTTGCGCCAAGGCGGATTCGCTCGGCCCTAATCGACTCGCCTAAGCTGACAGGAAACTGCGGGCTGCCCTCAATGAGACGCAGCTCGCCGCCAACAATGGGCGCCACAGGGGAAAGAATTGGGAACGATGGGTCTGCGGCGATAAGCGTAGCGAGCATCTGCGAGGCATTGGAGCGAGCACCGCTCTGCGCGGCCAAGATCACATCCAGGGGCAGCGCGGTCGGCGCTTGTGTAAGCTGCGCGGCGGCCTGATACCAGAGCCTGGCCTCAGTGTACTGATGCGCAACAAACAGGCTATTGCCCTGTGCGACCATTGAAGCGTGGCTGTAGCCGAGCGACGCCCATAGCGTTTGGGCGCGTTCAGCCGACCCAGTGACAGCATACAGCGCCGCGAGATCGCGCGGGATAAGCAGGCTGTCGGGCTGAGCTGTGTAGGCGCGCTCAAGGGCTGCGATAGCGCCCCCGTAGTTGCCCTGCAAGAGCTGCGCTCGGGCAAGTTGCCGGTGGAGCATGGGGTCGTCGGGGAAGAGCCGCTGGGCCGTGGTAAGCAACCTGATCGCCTCGTCGAGCTCAGCGGTATGCTGCCCGGAGCGTGCTGCCGCCTCGATGATCGTGGAGGCGTCACGGATAAACAGAAGATTGCGCACTAGCATTCCGATCAGCACAACAGCCAGCGCAAACGTGATCAAGCCAGCGCCTTTGGCCACAGGGCTGATCAGCTGGCGCAGGCGCCAAAAGCTTTGCTGCTGCGGGAGCTTTGATTTGACTGAGGCAGGAACCATTTCCAAGCTCACATTACCCCGATGCCCAGCGCCGAGCGCGATCCCGAAAGCGTGTAAGCAACTGGCAGCTATTATAGCACATAGCTCCTGGACACCTGGACAGCGCGTCTGCTCGCGCCGCGCCGGCCCATCATTGCCACACTTCAACAAAGGCGGGGCTTTCTATCGCTTTGAGCCACAGCTTATCGGCCTCGGTTGCACAGGCGAATTGACCACCATCACGTTTCGTGCAGCTAAAGCTAGCGCCCTTGGGCATCACGATAGGAAACTCCACCCCGTCAGGCTCGTCGGTCCAGAAGGCGTAGATCACGCGCTCAGCACGCTCGAAGCGATACCCCTCGACGGTAGGCGGCAGGTTGGGGATCGGGCCAACATAGCGCGCTCCGCTGAGCAGGCGACCGGTATGGCGGTACGCAAAGTACGCAGGGCGCGGCACAAAGATGTCCGACGGCTCGATCAGCGCTGTGTTATGGAACCCATCCTGGTCGTAAATGTACCAAAGAGTGCCTAGCAGACCATCGCGCATAGTGCGGACAAAGCTACGCACGAGCATATCGGCCTGGCCCCAGCGACACTCGGCAGTGACGGCGGTGCAGAGCAGGGCTGTCTCGGTACGCAAGAGCGGTTTTGGCGCTACCCCATACGCGCGCATCAGGTTATTCAGGTATGCGACGCGCCAGTCTTCACGCGGGCCAAGCCGTGGTTGGCCAGGCGTATACCAGAACACATAGGTATGAAACGAGATAATATCGAGCTGGCTTACAGCGCCCACCTGGAGCATGCCCTCAAAAAAGCGGCCCTGGAGCGTGGCAGCATTGGCTGGATCGTACGGCTGATCGAGCAGCAGGCCACCATTCATAATCTGAATTGCTGGGTTCGCAGCCTTCATAGCTGGCACTACAAGCTTCAGCATCTCGCCGTAGCTGCGGCCGCCGTAGTATGGGTCACGTGTGTCGCCCCAGCAGCCATAGGGCTGTTCTTCGCTGGCTACGACAGGGGCATCGGGCTCGTTGCCGAGCTCAATGTAGCGCAGATTATACGGAGCCTGACTGTAGCGAGCGACGAGCGCGGCCATAAAGCGCGCAAAGTCCTCATAGGAGCGTGGGTTGATTGGCGCACAGCCCGCGACGTGCGGGGTTATTGCCCAGGCAGGGCTTCCGTGGATGATCAAGACCAGATTAAGCTTAAGCTCGCTGGCCCGGATCATCTCCTGCTCGAGCTCCTGGATCGACGAATGGTTCCAGTTGTATGGCTCGCCACGGTTCGGCTCGGCTACTTTCCAAAGCAGCGCATTCCGCCGCACCCAGCGCGTGCCCGATGCCTTCACAAGATCGATGCCGCGATCCGCATTCAGGCGATACATCTCCATGCCGAAGACGGAGCTACCCGGTGCGCCCCCGACGATCTGCGGCAGGTAGATTTGTTTGTCGCGGACTACTTGGGCGGGCGCCGGCACTGGCGCGAGGAAAAGGGCGGCGAGGAGCACGAGGAGTGCGAGGGCGAGGGCGGGACGGATGTAGTGGCGCATATTGTTCAATCGCTCCCAGACTCACGCGCCGAGCTGCGCGGCAAAGACAAACGCGGGCCGCTCGCAGTACTCGGCCAGCGAGCGGCCCTGCCGATCACGCGGCGACACCAGCGGCTCGGAGATTGGCCAGGCAACCGCGAGCTCCGGGTCGTCCCAGCACACCACGCCCTCGGCCGAGGGCGTGTAGTAGCCCGAGCATTTGTACTGAATCTCGGCCACGTCCGAGAGCGTGAGGAAGCCATGCCCGAAGCCGATTGGCACGAAGAGCTGGCGCACGTTCTCGTCGCTCAGCTCCACGGCCACC
>Ga0335397_10002632_pt1 | contig 24434 bp, 21 predicted proteins | sample MAT04_FD_205740 | JGI IMG/M metagenome (GOLD analysis project Ga0335397, IMG submission 205740) | Freshwater microbial communities from Lake Fryxell liftoff mats and glacier meltwater in Antarctica - MAT-04 (spades assembly) (version 2) ... | reverse complement strand
CAATGCGATATCAGTTCCGGAAAATTATTTGTTTCGTTTGCCATGGGCGCAAAGATAATAGATTGATGGTTTGAAGACAAAGAGGGATTTTTGGGAAGTAAAAAAATAAGTCAGCGGTGGAATGTTTGTGATTGGCTTATTCCTTTACAATTTAGTAATTGCCGGAAACTAAACCCGCTTCACTTTATTTTGATAAGTGGCAGGGAGTTTGGCAATTTATCTCTGCGCAGATTGTTTAATTAATGCAGTATAACCCATTACGATTGTTTCACTGATTTCTTTTTATCAGCCAGCCTTTTAAAAAATATTTTTGCCTCTGCCTCTGATTCATTCCTGCGGCTAAAAACTTTTTTTAAATCCTTAATATCCTGTTGCATACTTGCATACTCCTTGGCAGATAACAAAACATATTTCTTTTTATCAATGGTTAGTTCCTGTATGGCCATAATCAAAATTTCATATACAAATATAATTCAAATGCTGCTTAAATATTAAAGGCCGGCCAATCACTTTCGCATACAAAAAAAGCCACCAGCTTTTAAACTGGTGGCTAATATCTAATAATCTTCGCAAGTCCCCTTTAGGGGATTTAGGGGCAATTAACTACACCCCAAACTATTCCCGCAATTCAAACACTTATAACAGGTACCACTGCGAACAGTGATGTGCCCGCATACATTACAGGCTGGTGCATCGCTCTGCATATTTTTTGCAGCGGCATTGGAAGCACTCATACCCATGGTAGATGATTTGGCAGCATAAGCAGCCTTATAAGGTTTTACTGCAGGTGCGGGAGCAGGATTGGCAGCGCCGCCTAATACCCTTACTTCGCTCAGATCCGGCTTCCTGTCGCCAATGGTTGGAGAATTAATATCCCAGTCTTCGGTGCCGGTGTTTTGTACTTCTGGTTTGTCCAATACATGAACCAGATCATTCCTTCCCAGGTATTCGTACGCTAATGAACGGAACATAAAGTCGATGATAGAGGTAGTGGTTTTAATGTTGGGATGTTCTACCATACCGGCTGGTTCAAAGCGGGTAAAAATAAATTTCTCTACATATTCTTCCAGTGGCACACCATACTGCAGGCCGATGGAAATGGCTATTGCAAAACAGTTGAGCATACTACGCATGGTAGCACCTTCTTTGGCCATATCAATAAAGATTTCTCCTAAAGTGCCGTCGTTGTATTCGCCGGTGCGGAGGAATAATGCCTGGCCGTTTATTTTTGCTTTTTGTGTAAAGCCCCTGCGCTTGGCCGGTAGTGCCCTGCGCTCTACAATCATCGCCAGTTGACGTTTCAATGCAGTATCTGCACTGCTTTGCACACGCCTGTTCATTTCTTCCAGCAAATCTTCAATGGTTAGTTTAGACATATCTACCAATGCAGACGGAGCATCTGCTGCGGGTGCTGTTTCTGCTGAAACTTCTCCGGATTCTTCTTCTGTTTTTTTCTTCTTATCAGATTTATTGCTGAGTGGTTGACTCATTTTGCTGCCATCACGGTAAAGGGCACACGCTTTTAAACCCAGTTCCCAGCTCAGCCTGTAAGCGTCTGCTATCTCTTCTATTTCTGCCTCATTGGGCAGGTTGATGGTTTTACTGATGGCTCCACTTAAAAAAGGTTGTGCTGCAGCCATCATACGAATATGCCCATGTGCATGAATAAAACGCTGCCCGGTATGGCCACATTTATTGGCACAGTCAAATACAGAAAGATGTTCATCTTTTAAATAGGGAGCACCCTCTACCGTCATGGTGCCGCATATATAAATGTTAGCCGCTTCTATTTGCTCATCTGTAAAGCCCAATGCTTCTAAAAGGCTCCATTCAAAATCACCATATTGTTCGGGTGTAAAGCCCAGTCTTTGCATACAGGCTTCGCCCAAAGTGAAAACATTAAATACAAATCCAATTTCAAATGCACTTGCCATGGCTGCATTCAGCTTTTCAATTTCATTGGGTAAAAATCCTTTTTCACTTAAAGAAATCTCATTGATGTATGGAGCGCCTTTTAAAGTGGCATGACCTTTTGCGTAGTTTACAATTTCTAATAATTCTTTTTCGCTGTACTTTAAATTGCGCAAAGCCTGTGGTACACTTTGGTTGATAATTTTGAAATATCCACCGCCACTTAATTTTTTAAATTTCACCAAAGCAAAATCGGGTTCTACTCCTGTGGTGTCGCAATCCATTACCAGGCCGATGGTACCCGTAGGTGCAATCACCGTAGTTTGTGCATTGCGGTAACCAAATTTTTCTCCCTGTTGCACAGCGCTGTCCCATGCCTTTGTAGCGGCTGTTAATAAATAGTCAGGGCAATATTTAGCATTGATGCCATGCGGTTTTATTTCCAATCCTTCATAAGCATCCATGGCATCGTAAGCAGCAGCACGATGGTTGCGCATTACACGCAGCATGTGTTCCTTGTTCAGTTCATATTTATCAAATGCACCAAGGAAGCCCGCCATTTCTGCAGAAGCGGTATAAGCTACCCCGGTCATGATTGCAGTAATAGCACCGGCAATTCCTCTTGCTTCTTCACTGTCGTAAGCAATACCGCTTACCATCAGCATCGAACCGAGGTTGGCATAACCCAATCCCAATGTTCTGTAATCATAAGATAATTGTGCTACTTCCTTGCTGGGAAATTGTGCCATCAATACAGATATTTCCAGCACTACTGTCCACAGGCGGCAGGTATGTTCAAATCCTTCTACATCAAAAATATTATTGTCTTCATTAAAGAAACGGCGAAGGTTTACGCTGGCAAGGTTGCAGGCAGTATTATCTAAAAACATATACTCACTGCAAGGGTTACTTGCTCTTATCGGTCCACCTTCGGGGCAGGTATGCCATTCATTAATAGTGGTATCATATTGTGTTCCCGGATCAGCGCAACGCCATGCTGCATAATTTATCTGTTCCCATAATTCTTTTGCTTTGATTGTTTTCATGGTATGCCCGTCACTTCTTGCTTTCAATTCCCAGTCACCATCTTCATCCAGTGTTTTAAAGAAACTGTTAGGTACACGAACGGAGTTGTTGCTGTTTTGTCCGCTAACGGTACGATAGGCTTCACCTTCATAATCGCTGGGGTAACCTGCAGCAATTAATGCGGCTACTTTTTTTTCTTCCCCCACTTTCCAGTTTACAAATTCTACAATTTCCGGGTGATCCATATCAAGGCAAACCATTTTGGCTGCACGCCTGGTAGTACCGCCGCTTTTGATAGCACCTGCTGCACGGTCTCCAATTTTTAAAAAACTCATTAGCCCGCTGCTGGTTCCTCCACCACTTAACTTTTCATTTTCGCCACGGATGCTGCTGTAGTTGGTGCCCACACCACTGCCATATTTAAATATTCTTGCTTCCCTTACCCAAAGGTCCATGATACCGCCATCGTTTACAAGGTCATCATCTACACTCAAAATAAAACAGGCATGTGGCTGAGGGCGCTCATATGCACTGGTAGATTTTTTAAGCATTCCATCTGTTTGATCTACATAATAGTGTCCCTGTGGTTTGCCGGTGATGCCATATACTTCGTGTAGTCCTGTATTGAACCATTGTGGACTGTTGGGAACACAAGCCTGGTTGAGTATAGAGTAAACCAACTCGTCATAAAATATCTGAGCATCGTTTTTACTTTTAAAATAATTGTAACGCTCGCCCCATACCCTCCAGCAATGCGCCATACGATGTGCCACTTCTTTGCTGCTTTTTTCTCTGCCTGTGGTACCATCCGGTTGTGGTACTCCTGCTTTTCTAAAATATTTTTGTGCCAATATATCTGTAGCTATCTGGCTCCACTGCCTGGGAACTTCTACATTGTCCATTTGAAATACAATTTCTCCGGATGGGTTTTTAATAACCGATACCCGGTAATCATATTCAAACATATCAAATGGACTCACACCTTCTTTTGTGAACTGACGTGTGAAGCTTAGGGCTTTTGCTATTGATTTTTTTGTTGACATAGTCATGTTGTTTTTTGTTAGTAAGGCAAACGGGGTTTTAGAAAACCGCAGGACAACGAAAATATCTCTTGTAACCCAACATTCGGAAATGGAAATATTAACAGGATGTGGACAAAAAATGGGGATATTTAATCAAACGGGCAGCAGGCTGATTTTGCAGCGTTTTTATGATATTTTAAAAATAATAAATTTTTTATAACTAAAAATATGTTGTAAATGTGGATAGGTTTTAAACAATAAATGTCTTTATCCGCTTTTTAATCTGCTTCAAAAATTGAGTTCATACAAAATTGCGCATAGTACCTTTAGTCAAATATTTTTAAAACGGTTTATGAGAGTTGTCATACAAAGAGTATTATCAGCATCGGTAATGATTGATGAAAAATTAAAAGCATCCATCAAAAGTGGATTGCTCGTATTGGTTGGTATTGAAGATGCAGATAATGATGCAGATATAGAATGGCTCAGCAACAAAATGGTGAACCTGCGCATATTTGATGACAACAATCATGTGCCTAATATTTCTGTAAAGGATAATGATGGAGATATTTTACTCATCAGCCAGTTTACGCTACAGGCATCTGCTAAAAAGGGTAACAGGCCCAGTTACATTAAAGCCAGCAAACCACAAGTGGCTGTTCCGCTATATGAAAATCTTATTCTTCAATTAGAAAAAGATTTGGGTAAAAAAATATTTACAGGAACGTTTGGTGCTGATATGAAAGTGGCATTGGTAAATGACGGGCCGGTAACAATTTACATAGATAGCAAGCACAGGGAATAGAAACAAAGGATACCACAGTTTTTTTAAAAGGCAATTGTTAAATGATCTTTAAGATATAAATTTAAAATATGACTGATATTACTTTAAAGCAGGCCCAGGCCCAGGTGGATGATTGGATAAAAACAGTGGGCGTAAAATATTTTTCTGAGTTAACAAATCTTGGAATATTGATGGAAGAGGTAGGCGAGCTATCAAGATTAATGGTGAGGCAATACGGGGATCAATCTTTTAAAGAATCTGATAAAGGAAAAGAAATGGCAGATGAGATGGCGGATGTGCTTTGGGTACTTATTTGCCTTGCCAATCAAACAGGCGTTAACCTTACGGATGCATTGCAAAAGAATTTTGAAAAAAAAACTATTCGGGATGGTACCCGGCACAAAGAAAATGAAAAGCTGCAGTAGTTAAATATACCCTGCTCAAGGTATAGGCAGGGCGTTTGTAAAATCTACTTTTATGTTTTCAATAAAATATAAAAGCAGATCATGAATAAGCTACTTTTTGCCGCAAGCTTTGTGCTTGTTTCCTTTTTTGTAAATGCACAAAAGGCTACTGACTGGACAAAAAACTTTCCGTCAAAAATCAACTGGTATAAAGTTACTGATGCAGGTATATTGGTAGTAGGTACCAACGACGGCTTGTATGGCGTAAACCCGGCCGATGGAAAAGAACTTTGGAAAATTGATAAGATTGAAAACATACAGGAAGAAAATTACGATCCCATAGAAGGAACGCCTTATATCGTTTTGGCAAAAAGAGGTTTATTCAAATCTTCTAACAACATTGTAGATGTAGCTACAGGAAAAATTATTGCCAACAGCCGTGAACTGGGCCTTACTGCCATTACCAAACGAATTCATTTGATGAAAAACAATGCTGTATTGTTTTATGGTACAGGCAGCACGGGTAAGCCTATGCTCATGATGGTGAGCCTGGCAAACGGCGAAAAGATTTGGGAACAATCAAAATTATTTGAAAAAAATTCTGAACAAATTGTTTCAGAAGCGGGTGAAACAGGGCAGGGGATTTTTATTGCCACTAACCGCAACATTTATAAACTAAATAAACAAACAGGCGAAGTGTTGTATAGTGTAGATATGAAGAGTGATCTGCCGGTAATGGCGCCACCCAAAGAAGAAAAAAAGGGTTTAGGCGGTATGCTAAAAGTGCCAAAATTTGGGAAGGGTATAGACAAGGGAGCCAATGAACAGGCCACCATCACATCGGCAGATTTTTTTCAGAAAGATAATGAGAACATTGTTTATTTCTGGAACCAGGATATTCTAACGGCTTTTAATACCAGTGATGGTAAAGAGGTTTGGCAAAGAGTAGAACTACCGTCTCCTGTTACTAATATCCTGTATGATACACGTGGTATGCTAGTGGCTACGGCTGAAAAAACGCAGGAAGATATTGCGAAACAAAATGATAAAGGAGGTGGCCTGATAGGTAAAATAAAAAAATCGGGCGCAGCCAAAAAAAATCGTGCTTCTTTGTTATGCCTTGATATGGCTACCGGTAACCAGAAATGGGACAGTGATATAGATTTGCAGGGCGATATCCTTGCGTATAAACTCGCTGGCAATAAATTGATACTGGCAACCGCAAGAGACCAGGGCACAAATTTTATCAGCATCTTAAACCTGGATGAAGGTAAATCCATCACTAAAAAACCTCTACCTGTTAAAGGGGAAATAAGAGATCTTCAACTGGTACCCCAAGGCCTTTACTATCGTACTGAAGACCAGATAAACATTCTTGATCTTGAAACAGGAGAAAAAACATGGAAGAAAGGTTTCCAGGTAAAAAACTGCGTGGGAGATAATGCGGCAGGCAGAATTGGGTATGTGTATGCAAATGATATTATTTATAAAGTAGATTTTGAAAAAGGAGATCTTGCAGAATGGGTAACAGGCATCAGCTTTAACGGTAAAGAAGAACCCTCTTCTTTACAGGTTCGTGAAAACGGAATATTAATTACATCAGATCAGAACGCAAGGTTGTACGATTTAAGCGGAAAGCAATTGTGGCATAATTATCAGCCCGCTCCGGGTCGCACCATGGGGGGTAAATTAATGAGTGGTCTTGGAGGGCTTGCCTCGTCTATGGTGGCTGCACAGCAGGCTGCACAATCGGCACAATTAAGTTATGCAAAAGGTTATTACGGAAGCACGAGTCCCTCTTTGGATAGTGATATTAAAAATGCCAATGCCAATGCTTCTAATTTTGCCGGCGCTGCTGCAAGTAGCTTTGCCTCTATCAGCAAACGTTTTAAAGCTACCAAAGAAGCCAACAATTTTATGAGCATGCTAACCAATTTTGGAAACAGCAATATGGCTAAAGATGCAGGCGTAATGATGATAGACAAGAACAGCGGAAAAGAAATAAAGAAAATGGTTTTTGGTGATAAAAAAGATCCCGACTATAAAATTGATGAACTGGGACGAGTAGTTTATTACAAAGCAGATGGCAATGAGATACAGGGTTTTACATTTTAGTTGAATTTGTGCGAAAAATATTATTAAAGTCGCCTCTAATATGAGGCGGCTTTTTTAGTGCAGGCTGGCAAATTGATAAAGTGGTAATTTGCAGAAAAAAAATGCATGAGATATTTTATAAGTTATTTCCTGGTAGTACTGTTTATTCAATTTAAAGCAGCAGCCCAACCTGCATTGGTGAGTGGCCCCTGGGCCGGGAATATAGAACTCCGAAATGCTTCTGTGTGGGCAGAAGTTTCGCCAGTTGTAAAGGCAGTTGCGGTAAAATTTTTTCCGAAAGGCAAGCCAGCGAGCAGTAAAACAATTTTTTTTGGGGGCAGCCTCCGAAAAGATTTTAATCCGGTAAAAATTGATTTAAACTGGCTGGAACCAAATACAACATATCAATATTCAATTTTAATAGATGGCAAGGCTGTGGCTACCCCGTTTGAAACAAAATTTACAACTAAGGAATTATGGCAGTATCGTAAGCCTGCGCCCGACTTTAATTTTTTGGCAGGTAGTTGTGCCTATTTTAATGAACCCGTTTACGATCGGCCCGGCAAGCCTTATGGCGGCGATTCTTCTATTTTTGAAACCATGGCAAAAACAGGTGCCGACTTTCATATCTGGATGGGAGATAACTGGTATACAAGAGAAGTAGATTATAGTTCTGCGTGGGGATTAAATTACCGTGCATCCCGTGACAGAAGTCATAAAGTATTGCAACAATTTATGGCTGCCATGCCACAGTATGCTATTTGGGATGATCATGATTATGGTCCCAATGATGCCGGCAAGAGTTTTATCTTAAAAGAAGAAAGCCGGAATATTTTTAAAAATTATTCACTCAATCCTTCTTATGGAGAAGAGGGCAAAGGCATTTATACAAAATTCTCTTTTAGCGATGTAGATTTCTTTTTGACAGATGACCGTTATTTTAGAAGTGAACCTGGTATTGCTGACAGCATCAATGGAAAACCTTCTTCTGCCAAAACTTATTTGGGTGCAATGCAAATAGAGTGGCTTAAAAATGCATTGCTTAACAGTACGGCCACTTTTAAAATTATAATTACGGGAGGGCAGGTGTTAAATACACTTAATAAATATGAGGGAATGAACCACTACAGTTATGAATACCATGAATTACTTGATTTTTTAAGTGAACACAAAACAACCGGTGTATTATTTTTTACCGGCGACCGGCATCATAGCGAAGTAATAAAAATGGAGCGGCCCGGCATGCATCCATTGTATGATATTACAATATCGCCCTACACTGCCGGTGTGAGCAGGGTTAGAGATGAGGAAGAAAAAAATCCTTTGCGCATGCCCAATACACTGGTAGAAGCGCAAAATTTTGGAAAGATAAGTGTAAGTGGAAAGAGAAATGAAAGGAAGTTGACGGTTTCCTTTGTTGGCATTAAGGGAGAAAAGCTGGGCGAATGGTCTGTATCTGAAAAAGAATTGAAGGGCGTCAGCCAATAATCAATACCAAATGTTACTGTTATATTTGCGCCATGGTATCATCTTATTTTACATACAATAAAGCACGGGTTATCCAGGCCCTGCGTTATCATTTTATCAGCCGAAGGGAAATAAAACTGCTGATGATATTTGTAAATGTTTTTGCAATTTTTTCGGCTGCGCTTTTCTTTTTTAAAAAGATAAGCCCGTTGGCATTTTTAATAAGTTCTGCACTGTGGTTTGTTTTAATGATATTGTTCTGGTTTCTGCTCCCACAGATAATTTACAGAAAAGCCTCTACTTTTAAAGATCGTTTCAGGGCTATTTTATCTGCAGGAGATTTTACTATAGAAAATAACAGGGGCAGCCGTGGCTGGGAATGGGCTTCCTTTAGTACCTGGATGGAAAGCCCTCATTTTTTTCATCTGTATTTTAACAGCCGCTCTTTTTTTATCATCCCCAAAGAAGCTTTTGATGGTGATGAAGTGCACGAGGCAAGAAAAATTTTTACCGCAAAAATTAAAAAATAATCAGAGCAGTTTTTCCATCACATGATGGGGTACTTTCACTTCAATGAATGGATCGCTTTTTATTTTGTAACCAAACTTTTCATAAAATCCTGCAGCCGTATCCCTGGCGTGCATCATGATTTTTTTATAACCTTTATCTTTAGAAAGATTTTCAGCAAATGCCATAATAGAGGCACCTATTCCCTTTCTCTGTAAATTATCTTTCACTGCCATTTGCCTTAACTGCAGCGTATCATTATCAACTTTTGTGAGCATACAGCAACCCAACAGTTCATCATCTTCAAATGCGGCAATGTGAATATTGTCCTTTTCTTTTTCCAGTTCGTCTTTATCAAATTCCAGCCCCAATGGTTCACGCAGTATGCTGTACCTCAGTTGTAAAATCTGTTTGTATTCCTTTGATCCATGGTCTATTTGCTTTAATCCCATTGTAATATTTTTTTAATCAATAGTATTATCCTGTAACAGGCCGTACAATATACAATTTTTTTTACAGCAGCTATTTAGCATAAATGCATTTTTTGTAAATCAGTCAAATGCCAATAATTAAATATATGAAATTGGCAAAAGACAGAGACTTTGCAACCCCTTTAAAAAATGAAAATTATTCCCTGAGGAGTATTTCTTTGTAATTACATCAAAAAGTATATTTTTGCAGCTGTATAAACTAAATTTTAATACCATGTCAGATGTTGCAACAAGAGTAAAAAAGATTATTGTTGACAAATTAGGTGTTGATGAAGCAGAAGTAACCACTGAAGCTTCATTTACTAATGATTTAGGTGCCGATAGCTTGGACACCGTTGAGTTAATTATGGAATTTGAAAAAGAATTTAATATTTCTATTCCTGATGAGCAAGCTGAAACCATCACTACTGTTGGTCAGGCTGTTTCTTACTTAGAAGAAAACGCTAAGTAGTTAATCATCCCGTTCAAAGGGCATTCCGCCCGGAGAATATTTAATTATCACAGGCAAATTGTATGGCTTTAAAACGAGTTGTTATAACGGGATTGGGCGCCCTCACTCCATTGGGTAAATCTGTTGATGAATATTGGCAGGCTTTAGAAAACGGGGTAAGTGGATGCGAAACAATCCGCCAGTTTGACATTACAAAGTTTAAAACCCAATTTGCCTGTGAAGTTAAAAACTTTGATGCCACTGAATATTTAGACAGGAAAGAGGCACGTAAAATGGATCGTTATTGCCAGTTTGCATTAATTGCGAGCGATGAAGCAGTAAAAGATGCCGGCATTACAAAGGAAAATGTAAACCCAGACAGGGTAGGTGTAATCTTTGCCAGTGGTATTGGCGGGCTCATCACTTTCCAGGAAGAGGTCATAAATTTTGCATCCGGTGATGGAACTCCCCGTTTCAATCCTTTCTTTATTCCCAAAATGATTTTGGATATTGCTGCAGGTCAAATATCAATGCGACACGGGTTTCGTGGCCCTAATTATGCCGTTGTAAGTGCATGCGCCAGCAGCACCAATGCCATTATTGATGCTTTTGACAATATACGGCTTAACAAAGCTGATATTATTATTACCGGCGGAAGTGAAGCAGTAATAAGTGCAGCAGGCGTAGGTGGTTTTAATGCTATGAAAGCTTTGAGCGAACGCAACGATGATCCTGCCACTGCCAGCCGTCCTTTTGATAAGGATAGGGATGGTTTTGTGATGGGAGAAGGTGCGGGAGCACTTGTGCTGGAAAGCCTGGAACATGCCCTTGCCCGTGGTGCAAAAATCTATTGCGAAATTGCCGGTGGAGGTGCTACAGCAGATGCACACCATATTACAGCGCCACACCCGGAAGGATTGGGAGCTAAAAATGTAATGACGGTAGCATTGGCAGATGCTGGTTTAAAGCCGGAAGATATTGATTACATCAATGTTCATGGAACTTCTACACCACTGGGTGATATTGCAGAAACCAAAGCAATTTTAAGTGTTTTTGGAAATCATGCATACGACCTCAATATCAGTTCTACAAAAAGTATGACCGGGCATTGCCTGGGCGCAGCAGGTGCCCTGGAAGCGTTGGCTTGTATAATGGCCATCACAAAAGATCTGGTACCTCCTACTATTAATCATTTTACTGATGATCCGAACCTGGACCCTAAACTGAATTTTACTTTTAATAAAGCACAGCATAGAACAGTGAATGCTGCTTTAAGTAATACTTTTGGTTTTGGTGGTCACAATGCTTCTGTTATTATAAAAAAATACGTAGCATAATTTATCTAAAATCTGCATTTGTTTTTCATGGCTACTTGATTGTGCTGATAGCTATAAGGTCCAACTTTTAAGGTATTATATATTGATGATTTTATCCAAGCGCAAATTATATTTCTTTCCTCTTGTTTCAACCAAATACCCTAATTTCGGCTAAACATTTTTTATTACTACTTTGCAATTTTTCAAATCATTTTTCGACAAGGAGCCTCATAAAAAAGACTTTAAAAAACAGTTGAATAACGTACTGGGATTTACACCCGGTGATGTGGCTTTATACAAAACTGCACTCAGCCACCGTTCCATACGGGAAGGAGCTGACGAAAACAATGAACGCCTGGAGTTTTTGGGCGATGCTGTTTTAAGTTCCATTATTGCACATTATCTGTTTAGAAAATATCCCTATAAAGGCGAAGGTTTTTTAACTGAGATGCGCAGCAAAATGGTCAACCGTCAAAAGCTAAATGAGATTGCATTAAAAATGGGGTTGAAGAAAATCACTTTTTACAATAAATTTGACAACGCCCTTAAAATATCCCAGATTTTTGGTAATACGCTGGAAGCCCTGATAGGAGCGGTTTTTTTGGATAAAGGATATAAAAAAACACAGGTGTGGGTAGAAAAATACATTGTGTTGCCTTATCTATTTATCGACGACCTGGAAATGCTGGAGATAAATATCAAAAACAAATTATACGGTTGGGCCAATAAAAACGGCAAAGCCCTTGAGTTTGAAACATTGGATGAAAAAATGGAAAATGGCCGCAGGTTATTTACCATTGGAGCTACGGTAGATGGGGAGCTGGTTTCGCAGGCAAAAGGCTATAATAAAAAAGATGCCAGCCAGATAGCAGCACAATTGGCGGTAGATAAATTGGGGCTATAAGAGTTTCTCGTTTCTTGTTTCTCGTTCTTTCAATTTGAAAGGGATTTCAAGTATCGAAATATTCTTCTACCCGAAGAAACGAGAAACGGACAACGAGCAACAAGAAACGAGCAACAAGAAACGAGAAACAAGAAACGAGAAACGTTTAATGTAGATACAAAAATCAAAAGATGGTATTTGGAATACTAGGCAGCGGAAGCTGGGGCACAGCACTGGCAAAAATTTTAACCGATAACGGCCAAACTATTCATTGGTGGAACAGGAGTGAAAATGCCATTGAGCAATTTAAATTAAGGGCACACAATCCACAATACCTTCCTTCTGCAAGGTTTAATATCAACCAGCTTTTATTAACTACCAATGCCGAAGAGGTGATTCGCAATGCCGATACGATTGTAATTGTGATACCATCTGCCTATGCCATCAATGCATTGACTGGCTTACCTAAAAATGTTTTTGAAGGAAAAAAAATAGTGTCTGCCATCAAAGGTATTTTGCCCGAAGAAAATTTATTATTAAATGATTACCTGAAACATTATTTCAATGTTTCGCTTGAGAATTATTTTGCACTGCTCGGGCCCTGCCATGCAGAAGAAGTGGCACAGGAAAAATTATCTTATCTCACATTTACAGGAAAAGATACCTCACAAACAGTTGAGATAGCCTCGTATTTTAAAACTTCTTACATCAATACAATTATCAATAAAGATATTTATGGGGTGCAGTATGCAGCGGTATTAAAAAATATTTATGCTGTGGCTGCAGGTATTGCCCATGGGCTGGATTATGGCGATAATTTTTTGAGTGTACTCATTGCCAACAGTGCCGATGAGATGGCCGGTTTTTTGCGCAAAGCTGGCTTTGTAAATGCAGAAGTAGGTTATATAGAACATAAAAAAAAGAACAAGACAAATGAAGAACATAACAATTATGCAGCTTCTGTTTACCTGGGCGACCTGCTGGTAACCTGTTATTCACTGCACAGCCGCAACCGAAGTTTTGGAAACATGATTGGTAAAGGCTATGCTGTAAAAGCAGCCCAAATGGAAATGAGTATGGTGGCCGAAGGGTATTACGCCAGCAAGTGTATGTACATCATCAACAAAGAAGTGCTGGCAGATATGCCTATTGCCAGTACGGTGTATAATATTTTATGGAATGGGTTGCAGGCAAGGGAAGGGTTTGAAAAGATTGAAGAAGTGTTGGTGTAAAAAATATTTTGAGAAGGCAATGAGTTATTGAGGATATTTTATTAAATTATTGTATTTAAAAATTAATTTTATCTCCATTATTTTCGCAGTGCTTTAATTTTTTTGTCGATCTGCTCATTAGCCATTGGAGTTATTTTTCCTCTTAAATCCGACACCTTAATACTCTTTTTAAAAGCATTTGGCTCGGCAATATTAAATTCAGTTTTTCAAATTCATGTAAAAGATCCGCAGCTTTTTCATTGGTGAGTTAGTACAAAGAGGCTATTAATCTATTTTATTATTATCTAATTTTTGCACCAGGGTATTAAATGAACTTAATATGCTTTTTAATTGTGCCAATATTTCAGAATCTGCCTGATATAAATTTTGCACGCTATTTACATTACTGCTTCCTTCGGAGTTGCTATTGGTAAAATTAAAAACTTGCATAGGGTTACCGTATAATTGCAACTCCTCTATCTGTAAATGTTTGGCTATTGCCATTATTCTTTTTTTATTCTTATTTATTTTTTCGTTATCGCCATTCATTAGTTGGCTTAAATAACTATTGCTCACATCTAATTTTTTGGCCAGCTCTTCCTGTTTCATTCCTCTTATTTTTAACCACATTCTGATATTGTTTCCTATAGTACTGCTTGTATTCATAAGGTTTAGTTTTCTAATTGGTGAGACAAATTACAAAAGTTTATTAAGCAAAAAAATTAATTAAATTAAGTTAGTTTAAAGAGCAAGAATATATTGCTTTTATATTTTTGTATAATTCTGGCTAGAATTGCGGAACATTTAACAGCCCGGGTGTTCTAAGATTAAAGGGTTTTAATAATTTTAAAATAATTTTATGCTAAAAAAATTTTTTATGATCAGTGCATTTGCGTTAGGGTCAACTTTCGCATTTGCTGCTAATTCAAATTCTAAACTTCCTGAAGTAGAAAATTCAAAAAAAAGAGTCGAGTGCACTTGCATTTACACCCATGGTATATATCAAAATACTATAAATGGAGATATTACTGTATGGGAGCAGTGGGATTGTGAGTGCATAATAATTATTGTTTATTAAGTAATCTGTGTTAGCATATTTTATTAAATATGCTAACATTTTTAAAAATTTGTTTATGAAAAAAATACTAATTTCTATTACATTATGTTTCTTCTTGGCATTGTTTGCCCATAGCGTTTTTGCCCAAATTAATAATGGGGTAAGAGTTGTTTATGCAGAGAAAATAAAGATTGACGAATCAAAATTCAATCACTTGGATCCTGACACAAAAGCGTCACTTTTGGAGAAATTAGCAAAACCTGTAATGGCAGAACTCATTCACCAGGGAAGTAAATCTACCTATACAACAAATTTTGAAGATTCAAAGAGTTATACAAAAAACATCAGTGGAGATAATACTGATATTAAAGTAGCTATAAGTCAGATGGCAACAAATTTTTGGTATAAGGACTTTGCTTCAAGTACCTTCTACAGCTCAGCAAGCATTAAAGACGAAAAATACCTAATTAAAGATAGCATTGCCAGTAATTGGGAGCTGCTAGATGAATTTGAAAAAATAGATAGTTTTAAATGTCAAAAAGCAATATTAAAACAGGCGTATGGGATGAGAAATATTGTGGCATGGTTTACACAAGAGATACCTATAAACGATGGCCCGCAATTTTATGCAGGATTGCCTGGCTTAATTTTGAAGGTGGAACTTGAAAAGAAGATTTTCTATGTTACTAAGATTTCTTTTTTTAATTCGACTGTGAGCTTTCCAGCCATACCAACACAAGGAATAGTTAAAACCCTTAAAGAGTTTAATAATAGCGTTGCTGCGGTGTTCTCTCCTGCAAATAATAAAACAATTAGTACAAATTTGCCAAATGGAACTAAAACAGTTACCAACAATAGTTCTACATACTAATTTATATTGAAGAAAATTTATTTGATTCTCATTTGCTTACTAAGCATGGAGTGCTTTGCACAGCTAACGTACACAGGTACCGTTACTACCCGCAACGGAAACCATATTTCAGGAGTAGTTGTAAAGATTTTTACGGTAGATTCTTCAAATAAACTCTTGAAGTTTGCTTTTACGGATTTAAAAGGAAATTTTCTTATTAAGGCACTAATGCCTGGCAGATATAGAGCCGAATTGTATGCTTTGGGCTACAAACCCCATTCAGACTTTTTCGACTTAAATACAAGTGATGTCTTTAAATCTTTTAGTTTGGACAGCGTCGAAATTACTCTAAAGGAAGTAATTATTGTAAGCATTCCGAAAGTAGCTATTGGAAGGGGTGATACCATTTTTTACAACACAAATGTTGCAAGAAACGGAACAGAAAGAACATTAGGGGATTTGCTAAATAAACTAACAGGCGTAGATGTGGACGAAAGTGGTATTGTAAAAGCGCAAGGTCAGAAAGTAGGTAGAATATTAATTGATGGCAAAGAGTTCTTTGGTACTAAGCACCAGATGGCCACTCAAAATATAGATGCCGATATGATTGCAAGTGCTGAACTTTACACGCAATTTAAAAGCGATGAATCAGTTGAAGGTTTTGATAATGCGACTACTTCTGCCTTAAACATAAAATTGAAGGATAAATATAAAGATAAACTTACTGGTAATTTAGAAGCGGGCGGTGGTTATGAGGGGCGCTATCATTTGCATACAAACATTTTCAAATTTGGCAAAAGGGGCAATGTAGCGTTCATTAACGATGCAAATAACATTGGCAAGAACGCAATTACCATAGGAGATTATATTGATATGCGAGGGGGTATTTTAAATTTTCTCAACACATCGGAGGGAAACACTTCAGGGTCTTTTACTTTAGACGATAGCCAAATACCTACTGTTTTTTCAGAAGAGAAGGTTTCATTAAAAAGAGAAAATTATTTTGGAGCAATAAACTTTACAAACAATCTTTCTAAAAAAATAAAAATTGAAGGATATGGATTATTAAATAAAAGGATGCAATCTATACTTTCTAATGATGAAATTGTGTTTTTGGGAACTACCAATACAGTTAGGCAGCAACTTAATACAACTGCCAATGCATTATTGCCAAATTTGTATTCTAAGCTATACTTTAAGCCTTCTCTCAACTTGGTTGTTTCTCTAACTACTGTTGTTAGCCCATTATTTGACAAATTTAATACAGCCAGAATTAGTAATCACCGTTTAGAAAGTAGAGGGGATAATGACAAACTTTCTATAGGCAATACTATAAACCTTACCTATTCAATGAATAATAAAAATTTGATTCGGGTATATGCTTTCTTTAATTCTAACAAACGGAAAGAAGAATTAAATATTTTGAGTGATGATTCTCTTTTAAACCTACCTTTTCTTAACAATAAGTTTTTGATATCTCAAAAAATCTCAAATAATAAAACCAGTTTTGGAATAGTACCTTCCTATATTTATAAGAAAGCCAAGTTTAAATTTACTTTTACGCTCCCGCTTACAGGCACAGATGAATTCTTTCGGTCAACTTTAGAAAATAGTAATTCTAATAATTTGTCTTATAAGCTAACGTCATTAGCTCCTGGTTCACAAGTTCAGGTTCAAATAAATAAAAACATTAGAGTGGTGGGTGGCGCATCTTTTTGTAATAATTATATTGATACTAGTAATACAAGGCTCAAGTATAATTTTCTAAATAAAAATGCCTCCATATTATATTCGGTTAATGATCTAAATCAATTTGCTATTAATTATTCTGAACGGAATAATTTCGCTGAGCTATATCAGGCAGCCGAAAATTCAGTAGTGGTAAATTATCAGTCATTACAGAAGGGGAGTCAAATAGATATTACTAAAAAGATTACGACTAAAAATTACGAAATTCAATACAGTGGTTACGATTTTGGCAAACAAAAATCTTTTTTTGTAAATATGGGTTATAAGCGCATTCAAAATTTACCTGGTTCAAATAGCAACCCTATATTTGGAGGAGTACTTAATGAATTTAATTATATCGATTTTAACGATGGGCTTTACAGTCGGCTAAAACTTGATCTGAAGAAAAAGTTTTTTTCGTTAAAGAATACTTTCTTTATTAATTATAACAAATCGCAACTCTTCGTAAATAATCAAAAGTATCCTTATTCAAAAGTAAATGCTCAATATACATTTTCAATAGCATCGCAGTTTAAAAGTAATCATCAAATAAATTTTTCAGGTTCTATAAAACTTTTTAACAGCAAACAATTCGATTTGGTGTCAAACACATTAAATTCAGATGTAGGGATGAACTACTTTGGAAAAAATAATAAAAACTTTAATTGGGATGTGGGTATAAAATATAATTACCAGAGAAATAGTTTTGCAACTAATAGTATACTTGAATTAAGCCCGGCGTTGTATTACGCATCCATAAGAAAAAAGTATGAGTTAGCCATAATTGGCAATAATATCTTAAACTTAAAAGAGAATAGACTAATTTATCAGAATTTTGGTGAGGGATTTAGGCAAACAAGCCTTCTCAATATTATGCCAGGTTATATAACATTCAGGTACAAAAGAAATTTTATTTTGTAAATCTCTGATTAATTAAGAATGTGCCTGATATTCATTTTTTTTGGTGTTTACATTACCGCATCATTCTGCTTTGCAATTGGTAAAATTAAAAACCTGCATAGGGTTGCTGTCTAATTGAGCGGGTTCAATTTTTAAATGTTCCGCTATTTCCAGTTTTCTTTTTTGATTTTTATTTATTTTTTCATCACTGCTGTTTATAATCTGACTTAAATAGCCTTCGCTTACATCCATTTTTTTAGCTAATTCCAGGGGTTTCATTTTTCTAATTATGAGCCACATTCTAATGTTGTTTCCAATTGTGTCGGGATGTTGCATAAAGGTTAGTTTTCATTTTGGTAAGACCAAATTACTAAATTTTATTAAGTGAAAAAATAAATTTTATTAAGTGTTCTAAATTAGAAAGAAACTTTTTTAAATATATTTTTAGGTTATTAAAATAATCAGCCTGTTCTCACTATTTAATACTTTGGGTAAGTATAAAGAGCCCTTAAAAATTGAAAAGTAATTTGATAGGATTGATTTTTTTGTTGGCTGAAAGGCTATTCTGACGGCCGTATCTCAAAATCTAAAATTAAGTAAAATGAAAAAAAACATTTGTAATGTACTAGTGGGGCTTATGCTCGTAATTACCCTGACACAGTGTAAAAAAACATCTGTAAACGGTGAATTTCAATCGGACAATTCTAAAATGGAACTTGTAGTTTTGCGGCAGCAAACTATGAAAGAAGTTCTTTCTATGGCAAGGAATCAAGTTTTTAAAGAATTTGTGTTGAGTGAATGTCTTAAACAGAAACATGGAGACTATAATGTTTACATAAAAGACATCATTACTAATTTTAAAGGGAATCCCGATTATGAAAAAGGCATAACTACTCTTGAAAAATTAGTATCTCAGATAAAAGCGATAAGTGATAACAGAGAGCCCAATGTTTTTTATCCTAAAGCTGAGAATATCGACAGGGAACGCAGATTATCAAGTGTTGCACAAACACAAACTAATTTTTTGGAGGAGCCAGTAGGTGTTTTTCAAGATGTTTACAACCCCGACTATTCAAGCCCGGGATATATTGTTAATATAGATAATAATTTAGTTTTCTATGATAATATTACGGAAGAATATGCATGGGATAATGATGTTTGGGTTATTGGGGAAGAAGAAAATGTTTCACCCGAAAATATGATTGCAGCCCCAGAAGATTTACTATCTGCTAGAACCCAAGGAGGGGCTGAATATGGAGGAATTATTCAATGTACTGATTTAAACGCAATTGAACACTGGACTTCAGGTAAATTGGAGTTCAAAATATTTATCTTAAATTCTTCTGGCGGGCAGATTTCTGTTAGAGCATTTGGTAAATGGGCAAGAAAAAATTTCAGAGACCAAAAGTGGAAAGATTTTGGACATTTCGTTGGCAACTGGAATACATCTACCTTTGGAAATTGGATGTATGAAAATTGGATTGAAGAAGATGGCGGATCATCAAGTAGCATAACTATAACAATGCCACCTCCAACAGGACAATCAGGCCCAACAATTTCAACAACATTTCCTAGTAAAAACCAAGATGATAACTTAGGCTTAGCAACAATTCAGTTTACGGACAATATTACCCAAGTCTATAATATTAGTTATTCAAATATTAAGAGAAGAAATTAAAAATATCTTTATAAACTTTTAATTTAATTTTAATTAACTACCCTCTCAATGGGTAGTTAATTAAATAAAATATACACTATGAAATATTTGATGTTTATGTTTTTCCTTTTCTTTAATACTATGCTTTTTTCTCAAAATAATTCTAAACATTTAAATAAGTCATTACAACTTGATATTTCCAGGAGTAAGCATGGCACGGGTGATTTGCCTGGTTTTAGTATTAACACTGACTATAAAAAATATTTCAAAAAAAGATTATCATTTTCAATAGGTCTGGGAGCAACAATTCATGATGGTTCGTTTCCAATTTTTTATACAGACCCAAATGGTAATACTATTGATGCTTCATTTCGATACAATACTGATGGACTTCAGTTAACTTCCAAATTAGGGTATAGCTTTATCAAAAATAAAAATACTGATTTTGGATTTCAAATTGGGCCAGTATTAAGGTATCAATCATCTTCTTACTTTGACGAATTAAATGTTTTGTTTCCACTTCTCACAGGCCTTCCTTTTCCTGTTATAGCAATCATAAACAAATCTCCACAAAAAACATATTCCGTTGGAGGAATTGCGCAGTTATACTATCATCACTCAATAAATGAAAATGTATACTTTGGAGTTTCTATCGGTTTACAAACTGATACAAATGGTGATACCATAAAACAAACAGGATTAGCTTGTGGCATGAAGTTTTAGATCTTTTTTTATTAGAATGTAATTATTGATGTCATCGGATTAAAAAAACAAATCCGCTGCCACCCCATCTGCAAAAAACTTCCCCTCTTTTGTGAGTGCCAGTTTAGCATTAGAAATGCTGAGTTTATTTTCATCTAAATATTTCCGTGCATTCATCAAGATAGTTTCTGCATAATTTTCCCCAAAATCCAATTTTACTTTTTCCAAATCCAACCCCTCCATCGTTCTCAGGGATATCATGATGCGCTCATTCAACTGTTGTATAAGCGTAAGTTTTTCTTCTTCAAAAGGAATAATCTTTTGCTCCAGCGATTTTATGTACAAGGCATTATTTGCAATATTCCAGCGGCGGATATTATTACCATCAAATGAATGAGCCGAAGGGCCAAAGCCATAATAGGGTTTACCCTGCCAGTAACTGCTGTTGTGCCGGCTGCGGAAACCGGGCTTTGCAAAATTGCTGATCTCGTATTGTTCATATCCTGCATCTTCCATCCTTTTTACAAGAATGTCAAACTGTTCGGATTGTTTTGCTTCATCAACCGGCTCTGTTTTTTTCTTACTGATCATAGAAAACAAAGCCGTTTTGGGTTCTACCGTTAATGCATAAGCAGATACATGCGGAATATTTTTACTTAAAACCCTTTGTATATTTTTTATAAAATCTTCATTGCTTAGCAATGGAGAACCATAAATAAGATCAACAGAAAAATTAGAGAATCCTGCTGCAAGGATGTAATCTATACTTTGAAGCGACTGGCTGGCATTGTGTGCCCTGTTCATCCATTTTAACTCAGCCTCGTTAAAAGACTGCACGCCAAGGCTGAGCCGATTGATGCCCATCTGCAGCCATTGTTCTAATATACCATTATTAATATCATCGGGGTTGGCTTCCAATGTAAATTCTGCATCTTTATTTACAGTAAAATTTTGTTTTACAGTAAGCAATATATCATTGATCTCCCGGGGGCTTAATAAACTGGGGGTACCTCCACCAAAGTAAATGGTTTCTATTATTGTTTCAGGTAATTTGCTTTGTGTTGTTAAAATAATTTCTTCCCTTAATGCGTTTAAAAGCTGGTCTTTCCTGTCAAGTGTAGTGGAGAAATGAAAATTGCAATAAGTACATGCCTGCCTGCAAAATGGAATATGAATATAAATGCCCGCCAAAGATTGTAGATTTACGTTTTAGAAACCATTGTTTAAATAAATGAATAGTAAGGCTGTAGTTACATTTAAAAAAGGGCTTACTCTCTGTATCCTGCTTTGGTGCATACAGCCTTGTGCATGGTCGCAAAAGGCAGCGGATGCTAAGAGTCCGATTTCACTTTATATTCATCATGTTGGCAAAGATAGCGGCTTTGTAACGGCTTCATTAGGATTGCAAACTGGTTTTGCAGGTGAAACAGAGGCGGTGGGTTATATCAATAAGATTACACAAACACTTGCTTCTAAAGGATATCCTGTGGCATCGTTAGATAGCTTATGGCAGCAGGGAGATACATTTCATATTCAATTATATACGGGCCAAAAATATAACTGGATACAATTATTAGCTTACAATATTGATAAGCAGGCATTAGACGCTACAGGTTTTGCTCCCAAAAATTACAATAACAAACCTTTGAATATTTCGCAATTGCAATCCTTGCAGCAACGGTTACTCAATTATTATGAAAAGCAGGGTTATCCGTTTGCATCGGTTTACCTGGATAGTATTGTAATTTCTGAAGATAAAATGAGTGCATTGCTCAAAGCTGATAAGGGTGTTTTGTATCATATAGACAGCATCAGGATGTATGGTAAAGTAAAGCTGAGTAAGCATTTTTTGCAACGATACTTTGGCATACAAAACGGAAGCATTTACAACAAAGAAAAATTGAAGCAGGTAGATAAACGAATGCTGGAACTTCCCTTTCTTACTCCTGTGCAACCATCAGATCTTACCATGCTGGGCAGCGGATCTGTTTTAAATTTATATGCAGAGCCAAGAAAAAACAGCCAGGTGAATTTTTTGTTGGGAGTTTTGCCTGCATCCTCCCAAAATGATAAACTGCAATTGACAGGTGATGTGAACCTGGATCTGAAAAATATGTTTGGCGGTGCCGAAGAAATCCTTTTGAAATGGCAACAGCTACAGGCAAAATCGCCCAGGCTTAATCTTGGTTATACGCAACCTTATATCCTAAATTCACCTTTTGGCATTAATTTTTTATTCGACCTTTTTAAAAAAGACTCTAATTTTTTACAGGTAAACGCCCAGGCAGGAGTGCAGTATAATTTATCGGCCAACCAGTTTGGTAAATTATTTTTACAATGGCAAAATAATACCCTGTTGTCGGGTGCTGTAGATACCAACCTTATAAAACTTCAAAAGGAATTGCCTCCCAATATTGATGTGAGTGCTGTAAATGTGGGCATCAATTACGAATGGCTGGCCACCAACTACCGTTATAATCCCCGTAAGGGAAATGAGATCAGCTTTATGAGTATTGTTGGTATAAAGAATATCCGGCAGAATACTGATATCATTAATATAAAAGATCCGTCTTTTAACTTTTCCAGCTTATATGATTCTATTAAACCAAAAAGTTACCAGCTCAGGTTTAAACTAAGTGCTTCTCATTATTTCCCCTTGTCTAAATCTGCAACATTTAAGGCCACTATGAACGGGGGTTATTATACCAGTCCCAATATTTTTAGAAACGAATTATTTCAAATAGGGGGTTATAAACTATTAAGAGGTTTTAATGAAGAAAGTATTTATGCAAGCAGTTATGCGGTATTAACAGCAGAGTACCGATATCTGGTGGCACTTAACTCTTACCTGTTTGCTTTTGCAGATATAGGATTGGTGAAGAATAAATACCAGGCTATCAATACAAACAACCAGTTTACGGGTGCCGGCCTTGGTATTATGTACGAAACTAAAGCTGGCTTGCTTAACCTTAGCTATGCTTTGGGAAAAAGAGATGATGTACCTTTTAATATCAGAGAAGCATCCAAACTGCATTTTGGGTATATCAACTACTTTTAATGAATTTAAATAAATGCCCGTTATTTTTGCAGCCAAAAATATAAATATCCCTTTTGAAGCAGTTTTATCAAATCTTATTATTACTATTTATTTTTAACGGGGCATTTGCCCAGCAGGCAGATACTACGTTGCATGTAAAGGATAGTGTACTGCTGCCTGATAGCGTATCTGTTTCTATTGGTCAATCACTTGTTTCACCGTTAGATGATTTACTTGCTGCAAATCGTTATTTAAACAGTAAGGGTACCTCTGTTTCATTAACAATAAGAATAAAAAAGCTGAATGACCAGGATCCTTTGTTTTATTTGCTGGCAGGGTTAATTTTCTTTTTTGGAATAATAAGAACAATATATGCACGATATTTTTCCACCTTATTCAGGGTGTTTTTTAACAGTTCTCTCAGGCAAAGTCAGTTAACAGACCAGTTACTGCAATCTAATCTTCCCTCTTTGTTTTTTAACCTTATTTTTTTAATGGCAGGAGGTTTTTATATTTATTTTTTCATACAAAGACTAAGCACAGATGCGTACGACATCAACTGGATATTGTTGGGCTCATGTGTGGCAATATTCAGTATAATTTACCTGGTAAAATTTCTTACCCTCAAATTTGTAGGTTGGGTAACGGGTTATAAGCAGGAAGCTGATACGTATATTTTTATTATATTTTTAATCAATAAAATAATCGGCATTTTTCTGTTACCTGTTATCGTTGTTTTATCTTTTTCTCCTTATTCGATAGTAAATATTGTTATTATTCTTTCCTATTTATTGATAGGGGTGATGCTATTGCTTAGATTTTTTCGGTCATATGGTTTATTGCAGCATAAATTAAAAGTGAGCAGGTTTCATTTTTTTTTATATATTTTCTCTGTGGAGATATTGCCATTAATGCTTATATACAAAGCAGTTAGCGTTTTTATAGTTAAAATACTTT
>Ga0335397_10002630_pt1 | contig 24445 bp, 24 predicted proteins | sample MAT04_FD_205740 | JGI IMG/M metagenome (GOLD analysis project Ga0335397, IMG submission 205740) | Freshwater microbial communities from Lake Fryxell liftoff mats and glacier meltwater in Antarctica - MAT-04 (spades assembly) (version 2) ... | reverse complement strand
ACGTGCTCGGGCAGCAACCCCAACGGCTCCAGCTCGCGCAGTGCCAAGGTGGTGAGCCCGTCGCCGCAACACTTGTCGCGAGGGAACTCCGCCTTGTCGACAACGATGACCGTCCGGCCGCTGCGTCGCAACCACACGGCGGCGGCGGCGCCGGCGGGGCCAGCACCGATGATCAGAACCTCGGCGCTTGCATTTTCAGGCGCGGCTCGTGGAACGTGGGAGAGGTCGGGCACGACAGCAAAGGCTACGGGCGGAGGGCTACGGGTTCACCGGGCCCAGGCGACGAGCGGGCCGGATGATGCCGTCCCACTCCGCTCGTCGGGTGATCACTCGGCTACGCAGGTTGGGCAGGAGCGGGTAGAACGTGTTGCCGGGGCAGCCGGTGTAGGTCATGTCGCGGTGGCCGGCGATGATGGGCGTAGTGATGGTGGTGCCGGCCTTGAACTTGTTCGAACCGCGAGAGACGAAAGTGGTCGTGGCCTCGGGTGAGGTGTCGAAGCGGTAGACGTCGGCGAGCCAGGCCAGCAGCCTCGCGGTGGCATCGAAGGCAGCCGCCGTGGGAGCGACGGACGTGAAGTCGCCGAGCAGGCACACGAGCTGTGCGAAGCCCTGGCTGCCGCCGGTGGCATCGGCGACCACAGGGCCTGCCAGCGCACCCGCACGGCCTTCCCACACGTCACCGTCGCGCCCGACGAAGAACTGATAGCAGACGTCGTTCCAGCGCTTGGCCGAGCTGGTGTGGAAGTCGTACACGCTGCGGATGAGGTTGCGGGCACTCGAGTAGTTGTTGGGGCTGGCAGTGTGGTGCACCAGGAGGAACTGCGGCGTCTCACGCGCAATCGGGCCCTTCGGCGGGAGGTCTGCACCCCAGGCAGCGCGCGGGTAGATCGACAGCCCTGGCATCACCTCGACCGCGGGCACGGTCGGCGGTGCGGCGGGTGCGGGTGGCGCGGCACCAGCAGCCGCAGCGCTCGCCGCCGCCCCGTGCCCGTTGCCGTTTCCGACGACCAGTGCAGCACCGACGGCTGCGACGAGACCGAGGGCTTGCCGGCGCGTCGGCTCGCAGTCACACATGGCCCCCACCTTATGATGCGACAAGCGGGCGCCGCCCGAATCCATCGAACCAATGAGGTTGCAATGAGCAGATTGTGTGAAGGCCGAGTTGCCATCGTCACCGGAGCCGGCCGCGGTATCGGCCGCGAGCACGCGCTGAGCCTGGCGTACCACGGCGCGAAGGTGGTCGTGAACGACCTCGGTGGTAGTGCCGACGGCACCGGCGTCGACGCCTCGCCCGCACAACAGGTGGTCGACGAGATCATCGCATTCGGTGGCGAGGCCATCGCCAACGGCGATTCGTGCTCGTCGTGGGAAGGCGCGCAGCGGTTGGTCAATCAGGCCATCGAGACCTTCGGTGACCTGCATGTCGTGGTCAACAACGCCGGAATCCTGCGCGATCGGGTGCTGGCGAACATGACCGAGGAAGAGTGGGATGCGGTCATCAACGTGCACCTCAAGGGCACGTTCGCCCCCAGCCGCTGGGCCGCCGCCTATTGGCGCGAGCAGAGCAAGGCCGGCAAGCCGGTCAGCGGCCGCATCATCAACACCACGTCGGTCAGCGGGATCTACGGCAACCCGGGCCAGACCAACTACGGCGCCGCCAAGGCCGGCATCGCTGCGTTCAGCGTCATCGCCGCGCTCGAGCTCAGCCGCTACGGCGTCACGGTGAACGCTGTTGGCCCGGTGGCGCTCACCCGTATGACCGAGGGCCTCGGGCCGGCACCCGAGACCGACGAAGAGCGCGAGGCTCGCTCGCCGCGCTGGATCGCCCCCATCGTCACCTGGCTCGCCAGCGAGGAATCCGCCGGCGTCACGGGCCGCGTGTTCGAGGCCAGCGGCCAGACCCTCGCAGTTGCCGAAGGCTGGGTGCGTGGCCCTCGCCACGAGCCGATCGACGACCCCACGAAGCTCGGCCCGGTCGTGGCCGAACTACTGGCCAAGGCCCGCCCCAACTCCGGAATGAACGGCGAGCCCGGTGGCTGGCCGCAGCAGCAGCAGAAGTGAGAGGAAACACCCATGCCCTTGAACCCTGAAGCAGTCGGCGCCGTCGGCGACCCACGCAACATCTCCTGGTCGTCGAAGGACGCGCTGCTGTATGCAGTCGGCATCGGCGCCGGCCAGGCCGACCTACCGTTCACCACCGAAAACACCCAGCACGTCGCGCAGGTCGTGTTCCCCACGTTCGCCGTGGTCGCTGGCTCGGGCAGCGCGTCGCCCGGCGCCAGTGCGATGAGCAAGATCGGCTCGTTCAACTTCGCGCTGCTCGTCCACGGCTCGCAAGCCATCACGCTGCACCGCCCGATTCCCGTCGAGGCGCAAGCCACCACGCAGGACAAGGTGGTGGCCATGTTCGACAAGGGCAAAGCCGCCGTCGTGGTGATGGAGAACGAGGTGAAGACTCTCGACGGCGAGCCGCTGTGGAACACGCGCTCGGCCGTGTTCATCCGTGGCGAGGGTGGCTGGGGTGGCGACCGTGGCCCCAGCGGCCCGCAGAACGAGCCGCCGTCCGACACCGCGCCCTTGCACGAGATCACCCTGCAGACCTCGCCCGACCAGGCGTTCGTCTACCGGCTCAGCGGCGACCGCAACCCGCTGCACACCGACCCGTCATTCGCCGCCATCGGTGGCTTCGACCGGCCTATCCTGCATGGCCTGTGCAGTTACGGGTTCACCGGCCGAGCGCTGCTCGGGGCACTGGCCGACAACGACGTCACCCGCTTCCACCACATCGAAGGTCGCTTCTCCAGCCCGGTGATGCCCGGCGATGCACTCACCGTGCGCGTGTGGCGCACGGGCGATGGCGAGGCGGTGTTCACCACGTCGGTGGGTGACCGCGTGGTGATCGACCAGGGCCTGGCCCGGTTCAGCTGAACCGCCGACCTTGCTGCCCCCGGCCCCGGGTTCACTCGGGGTCGGGGTAGCACACCACCGACACGTCGATGCCCGCCACGAACGGGTCGTGCGCCCGCACGGCGTGGCGAGCACGGTCGGCCACCGCCGACAGGCCCTGCGGGGTGTCATGGATGCTGGGCACCTGCACCTTGGCGTGAATCCGGCCCGGCGTGCGGGTGACCTCCACGATCGCGGGAAGGTGGCCGAGTTCGTGGCGGATGGCCGTGGCGTACGCGGCCTCGACGCTGCGCGTGGCGACCGCCTTGGCCACTGCCACACTGGGCAGCTCGTCGGCCACCTGGCTGGGGTCGACTTCCACCATCGGCACGCGATGGCGAGTGGCGCACACGCCGCCCATCTCGGCCAGGGTGTGCTCGGCGCCGTTCGTGCGGGCGACGATGGTGAGGTCGATGTGCCCTTCCAGCGGGCAGTCGCCGTGTTGTTCGCTGCCTCGGCACGGGCCACCGTGCTCGTCGGCGCAGGAAACCACCTCGTGCCCTTCGGCAGCGAGGTTGGCACTGATCTCGGTGGCATTGCCGGGCGTGGATTCGATGAGCAGCAGCTTCATATGGTCATGGGAATCCTGAACGAGGCCGTGCGGCCAGGGCCGAAAGTCACACCGACCGGCGCCGGCCGCACGGCGCGGGCGCGGGCTCAGCCCTTGAGGTGTGCGACCACGTCGGCGAGGGCGATTTCGGCGCGCTCGCCTGTTCGACGGTCTTGCACCTCGACCACGCCGTCGGCCAGGCCGCGGCCCACCACCACGATGACGGGCATGCCCAGCAGTTCAGCGTCCTTGAACTTCACGCCGGGCGATACGCCGACGCGGTCATCGAGCAACACCTTCAATCCAGCGGCCTCGCACTCGGCGGCGAGCAGTTCGGCGGCAGGCAGTTGCGGGTCGGAGGCCTTGCCGGTGGCCACGATGTGCACGTCGGCAGGCGTGACCTCGCTCGGCCAGACAAGGCCCTTCTCGTCGCAGTTCATCTCGGCGATGGCAGCCACGGCACGCGACACGCCGATGCCGTAGGAGCCCATGGTGACCGTCCGGGTCTTGCCGTTCTCGTCGAGCACGGTGAGGCCGAGTGATTCGGCGTACTTGCGACCGAGCTGGAAGATGTGGCCCATCTCGATGCCACGCGCCATCTCCAGCGAGCTGCCGCACTTCGGGCACGGGTCGCCGGCGTGCACCTCGGCGGCCTCGATGATGCCGTCGGGGGTGAAGTCGCGGCCCATGGTGAGGTCTTTCACATGACGGCCCGGCGCGTCGGCGCCGGTGATCCAGCGGGTGCCCTGCACGATGCGCGGGTCGACCAGGAAGCGGATGCCAGCCGGCTTGTCCTCGCCCAGCGCGCCGGGCCCGATGTAGCCCTTGGCCAAGTGCGGATTGGCAGCGAAGTCGGCCTCGCTGAACTGCTCGATCTCTGCCGGTGCCACCTGCGCCTCCAAGCGCTTCATGTCGACCTCGCGGTCGCCGGGCACGCCGATGGCCAGCGCCGTGACGGTGCCGTCGGGGTGCTTCAGCTTCACCACCAGGTTCTTGAGGGTGTCGGCGGCGGTCCAGTCGCGGTCCTCGTGGCGCAGGTCGGCGCGAGCGTTGAACAGGTCGACGAGGGTGGCGATGGTGGGGGTATCGGGGGTGTCGACCACCTCAGCTGCCGGCCCATCGAGGGGAAGCGTCGCAAGCGGGGCGACCTGTACGGCCTCCGTGTTGGCCGCATAATCGCAGGAACTGCAGCGCACGTACGTGTCTTCGCCGACGGCCATCGGCACCAGGAACTCCTCGCTGGCCGAACCGCCCATGGCGCCGCTCATGGCGGACACGATGACGTAGGGCAACCCGAGGCGGTCGAACGTGCGTTGGTAGGCCACCCGGTGCTTCTGATAGCTGGCCTCCAGCCCGGCGTCGTCGATGTCGAAGCTGTAGCTGTCCTTCATCGTGAACTCGCGGCTGCGCAGCAGGCCGGCACGCGGGCGGGCCTCGTCGCGGAACTTGTTCTGGATCTGGTAGATGACCAGCGGCAGGTCCTTGTAGCTGCTGTACAGGTCTTTCACCAGCAGCGTGAACATCTCTTCGTGCGTGGGGGCCAACAGGAAGTCGGCGCCCTTGCGGTCTTTGAGGCGGAACAGGTTGTCGCCGTAGTCGGTCCACCGGCCGCTGATCTCGTAGGGCTCGCGGGGGAGCAGCGCCGGGAAGTGAACCTCCTGGAAACCCTCCCGGTCCATCTCTTCGCGGATGATGCGCTCGACGTTGCGAAAGACGATCCAGCCCATCGGCAGCCAGGTGAACCCGCCAGGGGCGGAGCGCCGGATGTAGCCGCCGCGTACGAGAAGTCGGTGGCTGGCCACCTCAGCGTCGGCGGGGTCCTCGCGCAGTGTCCGGAGGAACAGCGTCGACATTCGGAGCACGGTGGAAACCTCGTTGCGAAAGGGGGTGAGCGGCGGTGGCGAGCAGGCCTGCGCTGGCGCGCCAGCAGGGGCCGAAGGCAGGGCGAACACTACCGGTCGGCCGCTATACTCGTCGGGTCTTTGAAGTTCACCGAACTGAAGGCGTGGGCTCCTTGGGCCCACGCCTTCTTGTCTGCTGGGGCCTCAACAGACGCCACGACGAGCAGAAACGGAGGTGGTGATGAGCGAACAGAGCACTCTCAAGCAGGTCAGGGCATTGATCGACCCCATCGTCACCGACCTCCACCTCGATCTCTACGACCTCGAGTTCCGCAGCGGCACGCTGCGCATCACCATCGACACTCCCCCCGGCAGCCCCGGTGGTGTCGACCTCGACGTCATTGCGCTGGCCACCCGCCTCATCAGCCGCGAGTTCGATCACCACGACCCCGTGCCTGGCCACTACACGTTGGAAGTCACCAGTCCCGGGCTCGAGCGCACACTGCGCACCCCGGCGCACTTCCAGCGCGAAGTCGGCAAGACCGTGGCGCTGCGCCTTCGCGACACCGGCGCCGACGATCGCCGAGTGCAGGGTGTGCTGATTGCCGCCGACGAGCAGGCCGCCACGGTGCGCCTCGACTCCTGCGACACCGAGCTGGTCGAGCGGGTCGTGCGCTACGACGTCATCGACCGCGCCCGCACGGTGTTCCAATGGGGTCCGGCGCCCAAGCCCGGCTCGAAGCCGGCGGCCAAGCCCAAGGGCCCCGCCAAGACCGCGCCCGCCAAGAACCGCCCGTCGAGTGCCACCAAGGCCGGCACCACCAAGTCGGGCACCACCAAGTCGGGCACCACCAAGTCGGGCGCCTCCAAGCCCGCTGCGTCGAAGTCGGGCACCTCCAAGATTTCCGCACCCAAGATCACCGCATCCAAGAAGGGGGACGTGAGATGAGCAGTCTCGACATGTCCGAAGCCGTCAAGATGTTGGCCAACGAGAAGAACATCTCCGTCGACACGCTGCTGCAGGTGCTCGTCGACGCGTTGGCAACTGCCTACAAGCGCCGCCCCGGTGCGGCCGCCGAGGTCGAGGTCGGTATCAACCCCGACACCTTCGAGTTCACCTTCACCGCGTTCGACATCGACGAGGACGGCAACTGGGTGAACGAGCGTGACGACACGCCGCGCAAGGAAGAGATGGGCCGCATCGCCGCGCAGACCTTCCGCCAGGTGATGAGCCAGCGCATCCGCGAGGCTGAGCGCGACCGCAAGTTCGAGGAGTACGCGAACCGCGAGGGCGACATCGTCACCGGCATCATCCAGCAGGCCGACGATCGCTACACGTTGCTCGATCTCGGTCGGGTGGAGAGCCTGCTGCCCAAGGCTGAGCAGGTTCCCTTCGAGCGCCCGACGCCGGGCGATCGTGTGAAGGCCTACATCGTCGAAGTGCGCAAGACCGCCAAGGGCCCGCAGATCGTCGTCAGCCGCACCCACCCCGGCCTCATCAAGCGGTTGTTCGAACTCGAGGTCCCCGAGATCGCCGACGGCATCGTTGAGATCAAGGGCTGCGCTCGCGAGCCCGGCCACCGCACGAAGATCGCCGTGTGGAGCAACGACCACAACGTCGACCCCGTCGGCGCCTGCGTCGGTGCCCGCGGTGGGCGCGTGCGCATGGTCGTCAACGAGCTGCGCGGCGAGAAGATCGACATCGTGCCGTTCAGCGAAGATCTCGCCGACTTCGTCGCCAAGGCGCTGTCGCCGGCCAAGGTGGTGGCTGTCTACATCAGCGACGACGGCACTCAGGCCGACGTGGTCGTGCCCGACAACCAGCTCAGCCTGGCCATCGGCAAGGAAGGGCAGAATGCCCGCCTGGCCGCTCGCCTCACTGGGGTGCGTATCGACATCCGTGGCGAGACCGAGCCCATCTCTGGCCCCGTCGACGACGATGCCGACTACGAAGAAGGCGAGTGGGTGGCCAACGCCCAGACTGGCGCCATGGAATGGCACGCCGCCGACGGCACCGTGCTCACCCAGGAGCAGTGGACCGAGCAGGCCGCGGCCGCCGGTGAAGCAGCAGCGGTCGAGGCTGAAGCGGTCGAGGCTGAAGCGGCCGACGCCGAAGGAGCAGAGGCCGAAGGAGCAGAGGCCGAAGTAGTAGAGGCTGAAGTGGCCGACGCCGAAGTGGCAGAGGCTGCGGACAGCACGGAGAACGACACGGCGGCCCCCGCGGCCGACGACGAGCAGGAAGCAGGTGGTGACCACGCCTGACCTTCGAACCGCAGCACCGCTGCGCACCTGCATCGGCTGCCGCCAGCAACGGCTGCAGTCGCAGCTCGTGCGTTGCGTCGTGGACACACAGGGCGTAACCGTCAGCCGCTCAGCGGCAGGACGGGGTGCTTGGTTGTGCTCAACGGCGTGTTTCTCCACCGCTCGGCGTCGCAAGGCGTTCGATCGAGCATGGAAGCAAGCGGTGCCTTTGCACGTGCTCCAACCGCTGGAGCAACTCGTGCAGAACGCATTCGATGACGTAGTCACCAACATGGAAGAATTACCGACCGTCGGAGTTGCGAACGACGAACCGGCAGCGACGAAAGGCTGAAACGGGTTTTGGCAAAGAACATGCGCGTACACGAGCTCGCGAAAGCGCTCGGAATGACGAATACAGAGATGATGTCCCTGTGCGATGTGATGGGTGTCGGGGTGAAAAGTCACTCCTCCACACTGATCGAGGCGCAGGCCGATCGTCTCCGTCGGCGCGCCGAGCGTGACGGCCTCACGCGTCCCGAACAGCCCGAAGATGCCAAGCCGGTCAAGAAGTCGGCGAAGAAGGCTGCGGCGCCCGCCGACGCAGGCGACGGGGAGGCAGCCGCCGCCTCGGTGAAGAAGGCCGTCGCCAAGAAGGCAGCAGTACCCAAGGCCGAGCCCGCCGACCCGGCCGACGAAGCCCCGGTGTCTCCTGCTCCGGCTGCTGCTCCTGCCGTGGTCGAGGCCGCTCCGACGCCGGCGGCTCCCGCTCCTGCCCCGGTTGTCGAAGCTCGGCCTGCCCCGCCGGCGCCCGTCGCTCGGCCTGCCCCGCCAACGCCCGTCGCTCCCACGCCCGTCGCTCCAACGCCCGTCGCTGCGGTGCCCGTCGCTCTCGTCGCCGAGGCTCCCGCCGCGCCCGTGGCACCTGCGCCCAAGCCAGCAGCACCCGAGGCGGCAGCGCCTGCGGCCCCGGCTGCACCCGCCGCCAGCGGCGACGCTCCCGCCCGTATCACGAGCAGCCGCCCCACGCACGGCGACGCCCCACGCCCGCCCACCCGGCCCGCCCCGCCAGCGGCGCCGGAGGTCTCGCAAGCTCCGTCGGCACCCCAGCGCCAGCCGGCCGCCGGCGCCCCGCGCCCCGTCGGCCCACCCCCGGGTCGCCCGACCGGCATGCCGCCGGGTCGCCCGATGTCGGGTTCGGGCAAGCCCATTCCGCCGCCGCCCGGTGGCGGCCGTCCGGTGTCGTCCTCGGGTAAGACCATTCCGCCGCCGCCTGGCGGCCTTCGCCCCACGGGCGGCCCCGGTGGCGCCCGCCCCGGTGGTGGCTACAGTGCCCGCCCTGGTGGTCCTGGTGGCCCTGGTGGCCCTGGTGGTGCCCGTCCGGGTGTTGGTGGTCCGCGCCCAGGTGGCTTCGCCCCGCGGCCCGGTGGCCCCGGTGGTCCGCGCCCAGGTGGCGGCTTCGCGCCGCGGCCTGGTGGCGGCCCTGGTGGCGGTCCTGGTGGGCCCGGTGGCCCTGGTGCCCGTCCCGGCGGCGGTGGCGGTCCGCGCCCCAACGGCCAGCGCCGTGCCCCGCGCAAGAAGAGCCGTGCTCGTCGTCGTCGTGACTTCGACGAGATGCAGCCGAACTACAACAGCAGCTACACCGCCACCAACGCGCCGGTGCCCGAGGGCACCATCATCGTCGAGCGTGGCGTGTCGGCGCAGGAGTTCGCTCCGAAGCTGAACCGCACGGCTGCCGACGTCATCCGCTTCCTCATGCAGAACGGCGAGATGGTCACGGCCACCAAGACCCTTACCGATGAGCAGATGGAACTGTTCGCTCTCGAGGTGAACGCAGATCTGTTGCTGGTCGAGCCCGGTCAGCAAGAAGAGCTCGAGTTGCAGGCGCTGTTCGACGACAGCGACGACGACGACGAATCGCTGCAGGTGCCGCGTGCGCCGGTCATCACCGTCATGGGTCACGTCGACCATGGCAAGACCACGCTGCTCGACAAGATCCGCAACGCCAACGTGGTGTCGGGTGAAGCCGGTGGCATCACCCAGCACATCGGCGCCTACAAGGTCGATGTCGACGGTCGTCAGGTCACGTTCCTCGACACCCCTGGCCACGCTGCGTTCACGCAGATGCGTGCCCGTGGTGCCCAGGTCACCGACATCGTCGTGCTGATGGTGGCCGCCGACGACGGCGTCATGCCCCAGACCATCGAAGCCATCAACCACGCGAAGGCTGCGGAAGTGCCCATCGTGGTGGCTCTCAACAAGATCGACAAGGAGAACGCCGATGTGCAGCGCGTGCTCTCCGAGCTGTCCGAGCACGGCCTGGTGGCCGAGAGCTGGGGTGGCGACACCATCGTCGTCGAGATGTCGGCGTACCAGAACCTCGGCGTCGACGACCTGCTCGAGCAGCTGGCCGCAGTGGCCGAGATCGAAGAACTCACCGCCAACCCCACCGGTCGTGCCAAGGGCGTCGTGCTCGAAGCCAACCTCGACATCGGTCGTGGCCCGGTGGCCACCGTGCTCGTCGACAAGGGCGAGCTGAAGGTCGGCGACCCCATAGTTGCCGGTGCCGCCTGGGGCCGTGTGCGCGCCATGATCAACGACAAGGGCGAGCAGGTGAAGTCGGCCGGTCCCAGCACTCCGGTGCAGGTGCTCGGTCTGCAGAGCGTGCCCAACGCGGGCGACGAGTTCCGCTCGTCGGAGACCGAGAAGACGGCCCGCACCGTGGCCGAGGCTCGCGAGCAGCGCTACCGCCTGAAGGCGCAGCGCGGCGATGCTCGCCTGAGCACCGGCGTGAAGTTGGAAGACATCTTCAACTCCATCCAGGCCGGCGAGATCGCCACCCTCAACATCGTGCTCAAGGCCGACGTACAGGGTTCGCTCGAAGCCGTCACGGACTCGTTGAAGCGCCTCGAGCGCGAGGAAGTCAAGCTGGCGTTCGTGCATCGTGCCGTCGGCGCGATCAGCGAGAACGACATCAGCCTCGCCGCCACCACCAACGCCACGCTCATCGGCTTCAACGTGCGTCCCGACCGCAAGGCTCGCGACATGGCAGCCGCCGAAGGCGTCGAGATCCGCACCTACGAGATCATCTACAAACTGCTCGAAGACATCGAGCGGGCCATGGTCGGCATGCTCGCCCCAGAGTACGAGGAAGTGGTCACGGGCGAGGCCGAGGTCCGCGAGGTGTTCCGGGTACCTCGCATCGGCGGCATCGCCGGTTGCATGGTGCGCAGCGGCCAGATCACCCGTGGCTCGAAGGTTCGCTTCCTGCGCGACGGCACCATCATCTGGAAGGGTGCCATCACGTCGCTCAAGCGGTTCAAGGACGACGCTCGCGAAGTCCGCGAAGGCTTCGAGTGCGGTATCGGTCTCAGCGACTTCCAAGACCTCAAGCCGGGCGACCTCATCGAAACCTACGAAGAGCGCGAGATCGCTCGCGTCTGACCGCAGATAGGGTCGGCGCATGGCAGATCTCGAGTTCTTCTTCGACCCTGTGTGCCCGTGGGCATGGATCACTTCGCGCTGGGTCGTCGAAGTGCAAGAGCAGCGCGACTACGACGTGCACTGGCGGTTCATCTCGTTGAAGGTGATCAACCAGGACCTCGTCGCCGACTGGTACACACCGCAGTATCGGGCCGGGCACATGGCTGGTCTTTACGCGCATCGTGTCTGCGACGAAGTGCGCATTCAGCTTGGCAACGCTGAGGTGGCGGCGCTGTACACAGCGCTCGGTACTGCCTTCCACGTCGATCAGCGGCGCCCCGCCATCAACGACGACCCGGTCGGTTTCATGGCCGAAATGCTCGCCGTTGCCGGGCTGCCCGCGGATCTCGCAGCGCACGCACTCGACGAGTCGCACGACGCATACATCGCCGAGGAGACCGAGCTGGCATTTGCTCGCACCGGTCGCGACGTGGGCACACCCATCATCACCTTCCGTCCCGGTCATGCCGACGAGGCCAGTTTCTTCGGGCCGGTCATCTCCACCATCCCGCGTGGCGAGGACGCAGTTCGACTGTGGGATGCCATCGAGCTCGTGGCCACCAGCAGCGGAATGGCGGAGCTGAAGCGCTCGAACCGCGCGGCCCCACAGTTCGGCTGAGCCGACAAACCCGACGATGCTGCACGAGCAGCGTCGGTAGGGTGAACACCATGTTCGTCTTGGCCCTGCAGATCGATCTGCGCATCGGCCACGCCCATTCGCTGAAGGACAAGCGGGGCGTGGTACGCCCCATCCTCGATGGTGCCCGTCACCGTTTCGGGGTCGCCGCCGCCGAGGTCGACCACCAGCAACTCTGGCAGCGGGGCAGCCTCGGCTTCTCGGCAGTCGGCAGTACCCAACAGCACACCACGGAAGTGATCGACGAGGTCAGCCGCTTCGTGTGGTCGTTCCCGGAAGTGGAAGTGCTGCAAGAAGAAAGGTCGTGGCTCTCATGAGCAAGCCCCGCCGCCCTGCGGCTCCCACGAATCATCGCTACCCACGCGAGGCCCGGCTCAGCACGTCGCTGCGCGAGGTCATCGCCGACGAGCTCACCCGCATCGACGACGAGCGACTGTCGCTGGTCACCGTCACCTCTATCGACGTCGACCCAGAGATGAACCGGGCCATCGTGTTCTTCGATTCGCTGATGGGCGAGGACGGCGACCCATCCATCCTGGCGGCCCTTGCAGAGCACCGAGTGCGCATTCAGAGCTCCGTCGCGCGACAGATCCGCTCCAAGAAGACGCCCATCCTGTCGTTCAAGCCCGACGACTCCATCCGTGCCGCCGAGCGCATCGAGCGCATCTTGCACGACAAGGCCACCCTGCCCGAGCGGCCGCCGTCACCCGACGAGCCGACCGAGGCGTCACCGAACGACCTGCCGGCCGAGGGCTGATGGCTCGGCGCAAGCCACCTACCGTTCACGGCCTGGCCGTGGTCGACAAGCCGGCCGGAGTCACCAGCCACGACGTGGTGGGGATGCTGCGTCGCCGACTGAGCGAGCGGCAGGTGGGTCACGCCGGCACGCTCGACCCCGACGCCACCGGCGTGCTGCTGGTCGGTGTTGGCCGATCGACGCGCCTGCTGCGCTTCCTCACCGACCTCGGCAAGACGTACACGGCTGAAATCGTGTTCGGCAGCACCACCGATTCGCTCGACTCCACCGGTGTGGTCACCGGCACGTACGACATGAGTGGTCTCTCGCCGCAGGCCGTGCAGGCCGCGGTAGCCGGGCACCTCACCGGGCCAATCCTGCAGATTCCGCCGATGGTGAGCGCAGTGAAGATCGACGGCAAACGGCTCCACGAGCTCGCTCGTGAAGGCATCGAGGTCGAGCGGGCTCCTCGGCCGGTCGTCGTCCACCACTTCGTCATCGAGCCGACCGACGACCCGTTGGTGTACACCGCCGAGGTGAAGTGCTCAAAGGGCACGTACATCCGCACGCTCGCCGACGACCTCGGTCGCCTGTGCGGTGGCGGCGCGCACCTGCGCCAACTGCGCCGCACTGCGGTCGGCAGCTTCACCGTCGCCGAGGCCCGCAGCCCCGACGAGGTGGAGCTGCTCACTCTGCCCGAGGCCATGCGCGACTATTCGCACGTGCACGTGTCAGCCGATGTGGCCGCATTGGTGGGCAACGGGCGAGTGCTTCCGCGCGTCGAATGCGGTCTCTCTGGCGCCGGCCCGTGGGCAGTCGTCGGCCCCGATGGCTCACTGCTCGCAATGTACGAGGCTGTCAGCGACGAGTTCGCGAAGCCGTCGGTGGTCATCGCCTAGGCTCAGGCGATGTTCCGACGCTCCGCAGTCATCGTCACACTGGTCGCGCTCACCCTCGCCGCCGGAGCGTGCAGCTCCGACGACGGGAACGATGGCTCGGTCGACGGCGTCGACACCATCGCAGTGGTCGGTGACTCGTCGGCCCCAGTCGACTCCGGCGGCACGGGGGCGACTCCTGGCGGTGCGATCGATTGTGCGGCCGTGGAATCGGCGTTCGGTGCGCTGATCGTGAACTCACAGGTCGTCGTACAGTTGGCCGGTCAGCCCGATGTGACGCAGTGGACCACCATCGTGGGCACGATGGACCAATTCGCAACTCAGCTCGCCACGCTGCGGGCGCTCGAGCCGTACGGCGACGATGTGAAGGCATCCATCGACTTCTTCGCCGGCGCCAACGACATCGCCCAGCGCGGGTTCGCCGGTGACACAGATGCGGCAGCCGAACTCGCCACCTACGTCGGCGTCGACATCGGCGCTGCGCTTGCCAAGCGCACGCCGCTCGCGCTCGCCTTCGACGCCGCCGAGTGCTGAGCCGATGGGGAAGTGGGCGCTGCCGAGCGCACCGCTAGCGTTGCCCCGTGCGAGTCGTCACCGACCTTTCTGAATCGCCGTGGCCGGGCGAGCGAGCCGTCATCACGATCGGCGCCTACGACGGGGTCCACCTCGGGCACCAGGCGATCATCGCCGAGGTACGTCGGCGTGCCGAAGCCACCGGTGCTCGCAGCGCGGTGGTCACCTTCGATCGCCACCCGGCATCGGTCGTGCGGCCCGAGAGTGCGCCGCGCTTGCTCACCGATCTCGACCAGAAGCTCGAGCTGCTCGCAGCCACCGGCATCGACGCCACGGTGGTCGTGCCCTTCGACGTGGCCCAGTCGCAGGAAGCCCCGATGGAGTTCGCGCAGCGGGTGCTGGTCAATTGCCTCGCAACATCAGCAGTCGTGGTCGGCGACGACTTCCATTTCGGCCGCGATCGCGAAGGCAACGTCGCCACGCTGCGCGAGCTAGGAGCGGTGCGCGATTTCGAGGTGCTGCCGCTCCCGCTGGTGGGTCGCTCCGACGGGCCCGACGAGCCAATCAGCTCCACAGCCATTCGGCGCGCAATGGCGGGCGGCCAGGTCGAGTTGGCGGCCACCTTGCTCGGTCACACATTTCAGGCCCGCGGTGTCGTGGTGCAGGGCGACCAACGCGGCCGGCTGTTGGGCTTCCCCACGGCCAACGTCGAGGTTCCGCACGCCATCTGCGTGCCCGCCGATGGCGTGTACGCCGGCTGGTACTACCGGCCCGATGGCAGCCGCCATGCCTGCGCCATCAACCTCGGTCGCCGGCCAACCTTCTACGAGCATGCCGAACACTCGCTGCTGGAAGCGCACCTGCTCGACTTCAGTGACGACCTCTACGGCGAGGCTGCGCGCATCGAGTTCGCCAACTTCCTGCGCAGCGAGCGCAAGTTCGACGGCATCGACGCGCTCATCGGCCAGTTGAAGAACGATGTGGATCACGCACGCACGATGCTGTCGGCCTGACCCCACCGCGTTGCATTCTCGCTACGACGACGGCCACACCACGGTGCCGGTGTCGTCGTAGACACCCTCCAATACGGTGGGGTCGACCATTGAGTCGATGATGGGTGCGATTCCGTCGAAGAGGCCGATCTCGGCGTAGGTGGTGACCTCTTCGTTGAGCTTGTCGACCAGAGGCAGGCCGAGCGGCTCGTCGGCAGTGGCCGACTCGGCGACGAGTTTCGCGTCGATCTTCCAGCGCTCCATTTCGCCTTCGGTCGAAAGGAACATCGCATTGCCATTGGCGTTGATTGCGTCGACGGCGATCTGCGCGGCGGCCTCCGGGTCGGCGATCGCGTCGAACAACCCGCGCATCGTGGCGCGCATGAAATCCTGTGCCGCGGTGGGGTGCTCGATGAGGAAGGTGTTGTTGCTGTAGATGACACCGAAGCTGCCGGGCACGCCGAAGTCGCTGGGGTCGTAGAGCTTGAACGGGACGTCGGCGGCGGCGAGCTGCCCGGGCTCGTTGTTCTTGTAGCCGGGGAAGCCGACGATGCCGGGGGCTTCGATGTGCACGAGCGGGTCGAAGCCGTCGAGGAGTACGGTCTCGAAGTCGACCCCTTCCACCAGGCCCTGCTGGGCCAGCATCGCCCGAACTGAGGGGCTGAGTGCGCCCTTGACGCCCAACTTCTTGCCGTTGATGTCGGCGAGGGTGTCGACCTCGCCGTCCTTGGTGATGAGCGCGTCGATTCCGGTGCGACCTTCGACCGCCAGCGCGACAAAGCCGGCGTCGTTGGCGCCGGCGAAGTCGACCATCTCGCTGAACGAGCCGCCCGACGAGAACTGGGCCTGGTTGGCGGCGATCTGCGGGTAGTTGTCGACCGAGAAGCTGGCCTTCAGTTCGACGTCGAGGCACAGCTCGTCGTAGTAGCCCTTGGAGTCGGCGACGAGCACGTCGACGATGGATGCAGTGGCGGCAAAGTCGAAGCCCGACAGGTAGGTGATGGTGCCCGCCGCCCGGTTGGCTTCACAGCGAGCGGCGGGGAACGGCTCGCCGGCCACCACTTCGAGCTCAGGCGGAATGGAGCCGCCTGGCACCGGATCGGCTGTGTCGATGGGGCCGGTGGCCGCCGTGGTGGAGGTGCTGTCGCCGGAGTCGCCACTGTCGCTGCACGCAAAGAGCAGTAGGAGTGGAGCGATGAACAGTGAAGCGGCCCGACGGGGAGACATGGCGGCGAGCCTACCAATGGGCAACCGCCAGCAGCCGGTCGCGAGATGAGGGCTCACCTCGCCCGTGCCGGGCTGGCGTTACGGGGCCAGGGCGTCGAAGAGCGCGAGGACGTTTTCGGTGCCGACACCCACTCGGTGGCCGGTGCGGGAGATGAAGCCCAGCTGCACGCCGGTGGTGGGGTCGTCGGCGGCAAAGAACTGTTCGTGGCCATCGGCGTCGACCGCAACTTCGGTGAGCAGCGGCGCGCCCGCGGCGCCAAGGCACGCCCTGGTGTAGCCGGCGTTGAGCACCTCGATGCTGACGTGCTGCACGCCTGGCCCGTGCTCGGCCAGGTAGCGCGCAACTGCCGGCGAGGCTTCGCCGCCCACCAGCACGAACGTGACTCCACCGGCTGCGACTGCGGAAACGCCCGGCCGCGGGTCGGCCAGGACCAGTTCGTGGAACCCGAATCGCTGGGTCATCGACGCAACGGCCGCGGCCAGGTCGGGTACGGCCACCACCACGTGGTCGACTCGGCTGACAACTGTGTCGACGCCCGACCGGTCGCCGCTGGCTGCCACCTTGTCGGGCGCCGGGTCGGGGCGCTGGCCGGCCACTTCGATGCGGTGTGTCTCGGTGAGCAGCACCCGGAACAGTTGCTCGGCGAAGTCGGCATCGACCCCTGCCTCGATCGCCTGCTGCCGGCGGGAGGTGACGACGTTGCGCACCCGAGCGGGCTGGATGACCGGGGTATGCGAGCCCTCCTTCACCGCGGCGACCTCGCGACACACGGCCAGACGTTCGGCCACGATGGCGATGAGCGCAGCGTCGAGGTGGTCGATGCGGGTGCGCAGATCGGCGAGCGTGGCGGACACCGCCGGGAAAGGCGACGCAGAGTGAGCGGCGGGCGAATCGGCCATTGCCTGCACGGTACCCGGTCAGCCCGGCTGTGAACGCTGCGAAACGTGCCAGCGCAGCACGGTGCGTTCGAGCAGCGAGAGGGCCATCAGCCCGAGGAACCCGAGGATGGCCATTGCGAAGACCGCCGCCCACAATGCGTCGGCGCTGCTGGCCTGGCTGGCGGCGCGGCGACCGATGGACCCGATGCCCTCGTTGGAGAAGTTGGAACCCTCCACGTAGAACGCGATGGCGAGCGAGAAGCCGATGTTGAAACGACTGGCCGTGAACAAGGCAGGCGCGGCTGACGGCAGGCGCACCCGTCGCAGCACCTCCCAGCGGCCGGCATCGACCGAGGCGAGCAGCTCGATGGTGGCGGGGTCGGCGCCGCGCATGCCGTCGATGGTGGCGAACACGAAGGCCGGTGTGCACCCGAGCGCAACCATGAACAGCACCGGCTTGTTGCCCCCGTCGAGCCACAGCACCACCGAGCTGACATAGGCCACCCAGGGCACCACCTGTACAAGAGTGAGCACCGGCTGCGCTGCCCACTCCGCAAAGCGATTGGCCGAGAGTGCCGCCCCGAGCAACAACGACACCGTCAGGCCGATGACCAGCCCGAGCGCCGCGTGGCCCGAGGTGATGGACGCTGCCGCCAGGAAGTCGTCGCGGAAGTTCCACAGGTGGCGCATCGCCGTACTCGGCGGCCGCAGGATGAACTTACGCACCTCGAACACGCGCACGAAGGCTTCCCACAGCGCGAGGAACGCGGTGAACCCCAACACAGGAGCGAGGAGGCGTTTGATCATGGCTGCATCCCCGCATGCAGGGCGTGGCGCACTTGCGAGCAGAGCTCGACGAAGCGCGGGTCGTCTTCCACGTAGGCGGAGCGTGGGCGCGGGAGGTCGATGGCGATGTCGGCGACCACGCTGCTGGGTCGCGGACTGCTGACCAGCACACGATCGCTGAGCGCCACCGCCTCGCCGATGCTGTGGGTGACGAACAGCACGGTGACACCGCGCCCTTCCACCAGACGGTTCAGCAACGTGCGCATCTCGGTGCGAGTGATCTCGTCGAGTGCGGCGAACGGCTCGTCCATCACCAGCAGCGGCGCGCGCAGCGCGAGCGCCCTCACCAGCGCAACGCGCTGCTGCATGCCGCCCGACAGTTCGTGCGGAAACGCATCGAGAAAGTCGCCCAGGCCGACCTCGCGCAGGAGGTCGAGCGTGTCGGTGGTATCGGCCGGGTTGGCTCGACGGTTCACATCGAGCAGTAGCCGGGAGTTGGCGCGCACGCTGCGCCACGGCAGCAGACCTGGCTGCTGGGGCACCATGGCCACCCGCTTGTTGGCGCGAGCGACGCGTGGTGCGAGATCGTCGACCGTGACCCGGCCGGCAGTGGCGGGTTCCAGACCGGCGATCACTCGTACGAGGGTGGTCTTGCCGCAGCCCGACGGACCGAGCAGGCTGACGAACGAACCGCTCTCGATGTCGAGCGACAGCGGTGCCACGACGGGGAGCGCTCCGAACGACTTCGTGAGTTCTCGCAGCACGATCCGACTCATCGTCGCAGAGTGTAGGGAGCCGCCGTGCCCGATAGCATTGCGGCGTCCATCGGGGTCTCACCTCCGCTGCGATGCCAGTGGCACCACCGCCACGGCGACCTCCACATCGGAAGGCAGATCATGGCAGACCAAGACATCATCGCGAAGCACGCGCTACACGAGGGCGACACGGGTTCACCGGAAGTGCAGATCGCGTTGCTCACCGGCCGAATCAACCACCTCACTGAGCACTTCAAGACCCACAAGAAGGATCACCACAGCCGTCGTGGTCTGCTCAAGCTCGTGGGTCAGCGTCGTCGCATGCTCGACTACGCCAAGGGCATCGACGTCGAGCGCTACCGGTCCATCGTCGCCGCCAACGGCCTGCGCCGCTAACAGCGGTCAGCCGGTCCGGTCTGTGTCACGACACAGAGCGAACCCACGTCTGCGCCATCACACGAACAACTCGAGCGACGGGTGCGCCCCGGTGCATCCACCGGTTATCCCCAGGTAGGTGCTAGCATTCGCACGACATATCAACCGAGCGGAACCTCTGGATCGGTTGTCAGTCGTGAGTGCCGAAGCTCCCCGGGTGTAGCGCCCAGGGTCCCGTAACCCGGGTAGAGAGTGTCGACATTCCCGACTGGGAACCGGCCTCCGCTCCAAAATACTGCATTCGTCATTTGCGCGTGCAGTCGAAAGGAGCTCGCCATGGCAGACGCCATTCGAGTATCCGGTGCCGTCAGCGGCACCGAAAAGGCCCTGTCGTTCGAGACCGGCAAGCTTGCGCTTCAGAGCATGGGCGCAGTCGTCGCAACCCTGGGTCGTACCACGGTGTTGGCCACGGCCAACGCTGCCAAGGAAGCCCGGCCCGGTGCCGACTTCTTCCCCCTCACGATCGACGTCGAAGAGCGTGCCTACGCCGCCGGCAAGATCCCGGGTTCGTTCTTCCGTCGTGAAGGCCGCCCCACCGAGGACGCCATCCTCACCTGTCGCCTCACCGACCGCCCGCTGCGCCCGGCCTTCCCCGAAGGTTTCCGCAACGAGACCCAGGTCGTGCTCACCATCGTGGGCGCCGACATGGAGAACCCGCACGACGTGCTCAGCATCAACGCCGCCTCGGCGTCGCTGATGCTCAGCGGCATCCCGTTCGACGGCCCCATCGGCGCCGTGCGCGTGGCCTACAGCCAGACCGGCGAGTGGATTGCTCACCCCACCTACGAAGAGGGCGCCAACAGCACCTTCGAGCTGGTGGTTGCCGGGCGCGAGCTCGACAACGGCGACGTCGCCATCATGATGGTCGAGGCCGGTGGCACCACCAAGAGCTTCGACTACTACGCCGACGGCGCCCCGAAGGTCGACGAAACCGCCCTCGCCGGTGGTCTCGACGCCAGCAAGGCGCACATCAAGGCCAGCATTGCCCTCCAGCGTGAACTCGTCGCCGCCGTGGTTGCCGCCAAGGGCCCGATCGTGCCGATGGAGTACAGCGTCACCAGCGACTACGCCCCCGAGGTGTTCACCGCTGTCGAGCGCATCTGCACCGCCGCCGTGGGCACCGCAGTCGCCATCGCCGGCAAGGCCGAGCGCAACGCCGCCACCGACGCTGCCGCAGCCGACGCCATCGCGCAGCTGTGCGGCGAAGGTGCCGAGTTCGACGGTCGCGAGCGCGAAGTGAAGGAAGCCGTGCGCAGCCTCACCAAGAAGCTCGTGCGCAAGCGCATCGTCGACGAAGGCCTGCGCATCGACGGTCGCGGTCCTCGCGACCTGCGCCCGCTGAGCAGCGAAGTGGGCATCTTGCCCACCGCTCACGGCACCGGCCTGTTCCAGCGTGGCGAGACCCAGGTGATGAACGTCGTCACCATGGCCATGCCGCGCATGAACCAGCTGCTCGACACGCTCGGACCCGAGACCCACAAGTACTTCCTGTTCCACTACAACATGGCCCCCTGGGCCAACGGTGAAACCGGTCGCGTGGGTTCGCCCAAGCGTCGCGAAATCGGCCACGGTGCGCTCGCTGCCCGTGCGCTGCTGCCGGTGCTGCCGGGCCTGGAGAACTTCAACTACACCCTGCGCCTCGTCGCTGAAGTGCTCGCCTCCAATGGCAGCACCAGCATGGCTTCGGTGTGCTCGGGCTCGCTGGCACTCATGGATGCCGGAGTGCCCATCAAGGCTCCCGTGGCCGGTATCGCCATGGGCCTGGTGTTCGCCGAGGGCAAGTACACCACCCTCACCGACATCCTCGGTGCCGAAGATGCGTTCGGCGACATGGACTTCAAGGTGGCCGGCACCGCCGACGCCATCACGGCCCTGCAGCTCGACACCAAGATCGAAGGCATCCCCGCCGACGTGCTCACCGCAGCACTCGAGCAGGCCAAGGAAGCTCGCCTGGCGATCCTCGAGAACATGAACAGCTGCCTCGCCGCCCCTCGCGACGAAGTGGCTGCCACGGCACCGAAGATCACCACCATCTTCATCCCGATGGACAAGATCGGTGAGGTCATCGGGCCCAAGGGCAAGGTCATCAACACCATCCAGCAAGAGACCGGCGCCGACATCGCCGTCGACGACGACGGTGCGCAGGGCATCGTCACCATCGGCGCCGTCGAGGCGTGGCGCATGGAAGAGGCCAAGGCCCGTATCCAGGCCATCGTCTCGCCGCCCATGGCCGAAGTCGGTGCGAGCTACCAGGGTCGCGTCGTGAACCTCACCAAGTTCGGTGCGTTCATCAACATCCTCCCCGGTCGCGACGGCCTGGTGCACATCAGCAAGCTCGGCAAGGGCAAGCGCATCAACAACGTCGAAGACGTGCTCACGCTCGGTCAGGAGATCGAGGTCATCGTGGAAGACGTCGACGAGAAGGGCAAGGTCAGCCTCACCCCCGGTGAGTCGTGGGACCCGGTCATCCCCGAAGGCGCAGCCTCCTCGGGTGGCGGCGACCGCGAGCGCAGCGACCGTGGTGGCGACCGCGACCGTGGCCCGCGCCGCGACCGTGGTGGTAGCGACCGTGGTGGCGACCGTGACCGTGGTGGCGACCGTGACCGTGGCGAGCGTTCAGCTGCGCCGGCGCCCGCGACCGATGGTGTAGCCGTGTCGTTCGACGACGCGTTCGATGCTGAACTCGCCGGCGACCTCGGCGATCTCGGCCCCGGCGGCGAGGCCGGCGGCAACGCCGGTGGTGGCGATCGTGGCGACCGTGGTGGCGACCGTGGTGGCGACCGCGGCCGTCGTCGTCACCGCTGAGCCGGTCGCTCGCAGACCGAACAGCTCTTGACCGACCTACGGATCACCCAACTCGATTCCGGCCTCACGGTGGCCACCGAACGCGTGCCTGGCGCGCTGTCGGTGGCCACTGGGGTGTGGGTCGGGGTGGGCTCGCGTGACGAGCCCGATCACCTCAGCGGCGTGAGTCACTTCCTCGAGCACCTGCTGTTCAAGGGCACGCACACCCGTAGCGCTCAAGACCTGGCCCGCGGCGTCGACCGCAGGGGTGGTGACTTCAACGCGTTCACCACCAAGGAGTACACCGCCTATTACTGCCGGCTGCCGGCGCGCCACCATCAATTCTGCATCGAACTGCTCGGCGATGTGCTGTGCCGGCCGGCGCTGCGTGATGGCGATGTGCACGGCGAGCGCCAGGTCATCCTGGAAGAGCTCGCGATGGACGACGACTCGCCCGACGACGTGGCGCATCGGCGGTTTGCTGCCGCTCTGTTCGAGGGGCACTCGCTGGGCCGCGACCCGGCCGGCGACCGCGAGCACGTGCTGGCCATCACCCCCGACGACGTGCGCGCGTTCTTCGAGCAGCACTATCGCGCCGACACCATGGTGCTGGCGGCCGCAGGGCCGTTGCACCACGACGAAATGCTCGCTGAGATCGAGCGCTGCTTCACGGGCGTGGCCACCGGCGGTCAGGCACCGCTGCGCGCCGCACCAGCGGCGCCCGGCCAGGGAGCCACACTCGACGACGACAGCGAGCAGGTGCACATCGTGATGGGCGGCCGCTCGCTGGCCCGCAACCACCCGCAGCGCGAGGCGCTCGATGTGGTGAACCACGCATTCGGTGGGGGCCTGTCGAGCCGGTTGTTCGAGGAGATCCGCGAGCAGCGTGGCCTTGCGTATGCGGTGTACTCCGGGGTCAGCAGCTACAGCGACGCCGGCGTGTTCCAACTGTATGCCGGCACACAACCCGAGCACGCCGACGAGGTGCAGGGGCTGATGTTGTCGGAGCTGCAGCGGCTGGTCGCCCACGGCATCACCGACGACGAGCTAGACGTGGCGGTTGGCTACCTCACCGGCGCGTTCGAGCTGGGGCTGGAAGACACCGGTGCTCGCATGGCGCGCTCCGGCGGTCAGCTGCTCACGATGGGCGCGGTGCGCCCCATCGACGAGCAGGTGGCTCGTTGGGCTGCGGTGGATCAGGCGGCGGTTGCGGCGGTTATCGACGAAGTGCTCACGGCGACGCCCATCGTGGTCACTGTCGGGCCCACCGACTGATCATCCGCCGCGCTCACACGGTTGGCGGCGGGAGGTTGCTGAGAGTGGGTGGCGCCAGGTTGCTGGCGGCGTCGCGTTCGGCCTTCGTGCCCAGCACTGGGGTGCCCTCGGCTTCGAGTACCTGCAGCTTGGCGACCAGTTCGGCGATCGCAGCTTCGTCACCGGCTTCGCCGCGAGCGGTGTGCTGGCGGAACACGATGCGACCCAGATCGTCGAGCAGGTCGTCGGCCCTGCGGTTGTCCTTGAAGTCGTCGACCTTCTCCTTTGCTTGCGAGGCCAGTTGCTGGGCCTTCTCCTTGGCTTTGTCGAGGAAGCTGCTCATACTGTTGTTCTAGCGCATCGCGCACGGGCTACGTTCGTCGGCATGAGTGGAATTCGCGTCGGTGTGGTCGGTGGCGGCGGTCGCATGGGCGCTGCCGTGTGCCAGGCGGTGGCCGCCGACCCGGCGCTGCAGTTGGTGGCGGCGGTCGACCCGCACGCAGTCGGTCAGCAGATTGCGGGCATCGCGGTGGCCGGCGAGCTACGCGCGTTGGCCGATGCGCACGCCGAGGTGGTGGTCGACTTCACCGTCGCCGCCGCCGCGCGTATCACGTTGCCGTGGCTGGCGATGCACGGTGTGCACGCAATCGTGGGCACCACCGGTTTCGACGACGACGACCTGGCGGCGTTTCGCACTGCGTTCAGCGGCAGCAACTGTCTCATCGCCAGCAACTTCGCAATCAGCGCCGTATTGATGATGCGGTTCGCCGAGCTGGCGGCGCCGCACTTCGACACTGCCGAGATCATCGAGCTGCACCACGACGCGAAGATCGATTCGCCGTCGGGCACAGCGGTCACCACTGCCCAGCGCATGGCGGCGGCCGGCGGCGAATGGGCGCTCGACCCCACGCAGCACGAGGTGTACCCCGGAGCGCGCGGCGGGGCGGGCCCGTCGGGCATCCGAGTGCACAGCGTACGGATGCGCGGCATGGTCGCGCATCAGGAGGTCATCCTGGGTACACAGGGGCAGACCCTCACCATCCGCCAGGACAGCTACGACCGCAGCAGCTACATGCCAGGTGTGGTGCTGGCGTGCAAGCGCATCGGTGAGCACCAGGGGCTCACCCTCGGGCTCGACTCGTTCCTGGGCATCTGAGCGCATCGCTCCCGTTCACGGCTGAGCAAGCTGGAGCGGAGGCGGTAGGTTCGGGAGATGGCCGGTTCGATTCTCGGAACAAGGGTGCTGCGCACCGAAGACCCCGAGCTGCTGCTCGGTCAGGCTCGGTTCGTGGGCGACCTCGATCTGCCCGGGGCGCTGCACGCAGTGTTCGTGCGCTCCGAGCTGGCCCACGCCACGCTGCTGGGTGTCGATACGGCAGAAGCAGAAGCGATGCCGGGTGTGGTGGCGGTTTTCACCGCAGCTTCGTTGCCGCTGGGTTCGTTCCACGGCATGGTCAAGGTGCACGAACACTTCGCTCGCTCGCCGCTGGCCA
>Ga0335397_10002626_pt1 | contig 24472 bp, 21 predicted proteins | sample MAT04_FD_205740 | JGI IMG/M metagenome (GOLD analysis project Ga0335397, IMG submission 205740) | Freshwater microbial communities from Lake Fryxell liftoff mats and glacier meltwater in Antarctica - MAT-04 (spades assembly) (version 2) ... | reverse complement strand
TGCAGGCCTGGTGCCACACAACCGGAGCGGTTGTGTTTTCGCCGCTGCCAGAACCGCCTTTGGCGCGAGTGGCGGTGGATGGGGTGGAACGCCTTGATGCGGAGGATCAGATTCGTTTGTTCGGTCTGATCAATGCCGCGCGTGAAGGCGATGGCCGGGTGCTGGTCACCGGGGCGCTGCCGCCGGCCCAGTTGGTGACCAGTCCAGGCCACGCCATGCGTCCAGACCTCGCCACTCGGCTGGCGCAGGGATTGGTATTTCGCTTGCATGGCCTGAGCGATGCCGACAAGCGCGCAGCACTAACCGTGCGCGCCGATGCGCGCGGCATGCGTCTGCCGGACGAGGTGCTGCGCTATCTGCTGACGTATTGCCGACGCGATCTGCCGCATCTGCTGATGCTGGTGGATCAGCTGGATACCTTTTCGCTTAGCCGCAAGCGCCCGGTTTCCCTGTCGATGCTGAAGGAAATTCAGCAGCAAAGTCTTTCGTTATGAAGTTGTTGGCGGTGATCAGCCAGCATGGCCTCGGTCATCTTGCGCAAGCGGCGCCGGTGCTGAATGCGCTGCGCAAACAGCAACCGGATCTGGCGTTGACGATCTGGTCCGGGCTCAGCCCGGCTGCGTTGCACGCCCGAATCGAAGGGCCGTTCACGCATCGCCATGAATCCGCCGATGTCGGCCTGTTGATGCACGATGCGATGCGGGTGGATATCGAAGCCAGCCACGCCGCGTATCACGCATTCCATGCCGATTGGCCGGCGCGGGTGAAGCATGAAGCCGATTGGCTGCTGAAACAGGCGTTTGATCAGGTTTTTTCCGACGTCGCCTACTTGCCGCTCGCTGCGGCGGCGGAAGCTGGAGTCCCGAGTGTTGCGTTGTGTTCGTTGAACTGGGCGGATATCAGCCAGGCCTATCTGGCGGAAATGCCGGACATGCTTCGAGTTTTCGCGCAAATCCACACGGCCTACGCTGCGGCCGGCGTGTTCCTGCAACCCACGCCATCGATGCCGATGCCGCAGTTGGTGTGCCGGCAAGCCATCGCGCCGATTGCGGCGGTGGGATGCAATCGGCGCCAGGAGCTGAACCGGACGCTGTCGCTCGCGGCAGACAGCAAACTGGTTCTGCTCGGGTTTGGCGGCGTGGCTTACAGCGGGAAGGGTCACTTACCCCGCATTCAAGGCGTTATCTGGCTGACGCCGGATGACTGGCCTAACGAAGCGGCTGATGTACGCTCAGACCAGGTTTCATTCAGCCGAACGGGTTTTCAATTTCTGGATTTGCTGGCATCGAGCGATGCGCTGATCACCAAGGTTGGCTACGGCAGTTTTGTCGAGGCAACCGCGCACGCGGTTCCGGTGTTGTATCTGGACCGAACGGATTGGCCAGAAACCCCCTATCTGGCGGAATGGCTGCTGCAACACGGCACGGCCGCCGTGATTGAGGAAGCGAGGTTGTTTTCCGACCGGCTTGGCGTGGCATTGCACGCACTTTGGCAACTGCCTCGCAAGGCCGCTATCGAAGCGGGAGGTGCGGAGCAGGCGGCAGGTTGTTTGATACAGCACCACTTGGTACATCACTACTTGGCAGCGCACCGCTCAGCGGCGCGCTGAAACCAGCAGAATCAGCCGTTACCTTTGGCGGATTCAGCCGCGATTTCGGCATGCACCTGGGCCATGTCGACTTCTTTGGCACGGGTGATCAGGTCGTCGAAGCCGCTGGCGGGCAAAGCGCCCGGCTGGGCATAGATGATCACTTTCTCGCGGAAGATCACCAGGGTCGGGATCGAGCGGATCTGGAAGTGCCCAGCCAAAGCCTGATGTTCTTCGGTATTTACCTTGGCAAAGGTGATGCCTTCATGTTTCTCCGACGCCGCTTCAAAAACTGGCGCAAAACCTTTGCAGGGACCGCACCAGGGCGCCCAGAAGTCGATCACGACAAAATCGTTGTTGAGGATGACTTCTTCGAAATTCTGCTCGTTGAGTTCCAGGACCGCCATGAAAAACCCCTGTCGTTAATCTAAAAAAATGGCCATGCGATTGGCAAAAAATGGTTGGCAAGCAAGCCAAAAGAATGGCCGACTTGCGTCGGCCGCTGATGTTAACACGCTGGTTAACAGGCTCAAGGAGACTGGATTTCCCGGGCGATCAAGGAAGCCTTGTATTCAGGTTTCGCGAGGCCGCAGTTTCTTTACGCCGTTGCCAGACGGGGACGGGCTTCCCCCTGGCGGCGCCATAAGTTTGGGCTGGTTTTAAGGCTCTTTTTTACTTCCGCGCGATTCACCGCGGAAATCAATTCGGTCGCGAGCGTGCGTGCCTGGCTGGGCGTCAACAACACTGCAGCAGTGTTGTCTCCCGCCAAGATGTTGTTGAGCAGGTTGATCGCGATGCGATCTGAACCATCATCATTAGAAATCAGACTTACATCCACTTGACTTACCTCGTTTTGAAGCATTTTTGTCTCTCCCAATGATTAGAAGGAATCACCGTGTGGGAGCTGTTTAGCGGGAATCGTGCCAGTCTTCGAAAAACCGTAAACCTGGCGCCAGGGCGCATTGAATCAGGGCTATTTGAATCCTTGATGACATGCTTTTCTGGCATCGGTGGCAGGCTTTCGACACCCCTGTCAGGATTTCGACAGTGACAGAAAGTCGGCTGAATCCTGGTGCTGCTTAAAACCAGAATGGCCCGTCCTTGCCGAGGAATTCGTCATAACGCATGTAGTGCGTGCCATCGCAGGAAAAGGTCAGGCTGACCATGCCGTTGAACAGGTTGATCGATGACATGCGCAGATAGATGTTCTCGTCCGCCATGCGTAGAGAGCGCAAGCTGGCCAGGATACGCGCCACAACGGGTTGTGGAATCACCGCATCTTCGGGATAGGTTTGCGGCGGATAGACCAGGCAGATATCGGGATCGCTCAAGGCTTCCTGATCGAGGATGCGATAACGATACGGGTCATCAAGGGTCCAGATTGTTGCCTGACTGCTGGAGAAGTGGATCTGGCACTGGAACACCCCGCGCTGGGTCAACAGTTCTTCCAGGATCGAAAGTGCCTGATCCAGGTGCTGGTCCATCGGGCTTTCAATGCGGCATTGCAGAAAAACGCAGCTGCGGATAGCCGGATCACCTTTGACCTGGCGCCAGTGACCCGGCTCATCATACAGAGCCGAGGAAACCGGTAGATCGCGCAGATCGACATCGGCGCCGAGATAGCCCAGCGGCTGGCCGTTTTCACTGCGCACGATCTGCAACGCGGTCAGCGAGGGGCGGCTCTTGGCCATGCTGATATAGGCATCGGAAAGCAGAAACCCCCAGACCGGCACGGCTTCTTTCATATACGGTCGCTGCGATCGATCGCGACCGAAGTGCCCCGGCAATACACCCTGGTCTGTAATGTTGTCGCTGATTTGCTGGGCGTCGGTGTCCAGGCAGTAGAGATAGGTGCAATGCGGAATGGTTTTGAACCCGGCGATGAGTGCCGTGTTCAACTTGATGCGCTGTTCCCAGATCGGCGCGCATTGCTCGGCAAGCGTCGCCAGCGGTTCGCGCAACAGCAGCGCCAGTTGCTCGCGTTGCTGATAAATGTTGTCTTTCCAGGAGCTTTGCATTTGATCTTGTCTGTTGCGTAGGTGTCGTAAAGCTTAACGCTATTGGCTTTTCCTGACATTCAGGCGGTCACTACCCGGGAATTCCTGACTGATCGACTGCTGCGAAGCAGACACAAAAATGGCCGCAGATGCGGCCATTTTTGTGTCTGAAAAATGAGCTGAAAAAACGCCAGATCAATCGGCGTAGAGCTTTTCCAGGCGTTCATGTTTTTCTTGTGCTTCGATCGACAACTCGGCGGTTGGGCGGGCCAGCAGGCGAGGTATGCCGATCGGATCGCCGGTTTCCTGGCAGAAGCCGTATTCACCTTCTTCGATCCGGGCGATTGAAGAATTGATCTTCTTCAGCAGCTTGCGTTCACGGTCACGTACGCGCTGTTCGAGCAGATTTTCTTCTTCCACTGTGGCACGGTCGTTCGGGTCAGCGAAGACCTCGTTTTCTTTCAGGTGTACGCCAGTCTCGCGGGCGTTTTCCAGAATTTCATCGCGCATCAGCGTCAGTTTCGCCTTGAAATAGGTCAATTGCGCTTTGTTCATGTAGTCGGACTCGGGCATCGCCATCAGTTCGGCATCGTTTTGCGGAATGCCGGATATTTTCTTGCTGGCCTTGGCGGGTTTGGCGGCGCCAATTTTGGCAGCGGACTTTGCGACTGGAGTTTTGATTTCTGTTGTTTTCATGGTCTTGAGTGGTTTTTCCGGCACGCTCAGGGACGCGACATCGGCTTCAGGTTTTCGGACTGGGAGCTTTGCGCTGGTTTTAATTGGCGCGACTGCCTTGGGTTGATCAGGGGTCGGCGCGACTTTTGCTCGAGTCGGTGTCGGTCTCGATTTCGCCTGCGGTGTTTCATTTACGGGCGCGGCAGCTTTCGCGGCAAGTTTCTTGGGGCTACTCGCTACAGGTTTGCTGGCTGGCTTTTTGGCTGCTGTTGCCACGATCGATTCCTCCGTCGGTGACACTGCGCTGAAAAATTAGCGCCGGATTGTGCCACACAGACGCGCCGCTTGGCGCAAGTTCAAATTTGATAGATGCCGAGCGGATCATTCGGGTCGATGCCATCCATGAATGGTTTACTGCGTTCGCGGTGCGTCACCTGATACATGCAGCCCATCCAGTTGCCGATCACCGCCTCGCCGGTGTCGTGCCAGGTGTTGTCGATATTCGGCGCCACCAGTGCTTCCGGGAATTCCGGCAACGCTGCTCCGCCAGCAGTGGCGCGCGCCAGTTGCTCGCGCCATTCCAGCAGGATGGCTTGCTCGTGTTGCGCCAGATAATGGTCGGGAAACGGCGGGCTGTGTTTGAGCTTGCCCTGCGCATGCAACAGCACATCGCGCTTGTATTCCTTCAGCAGGGAAATCGTGTCGTACTCGGGATGCCCCTGGAAAAACACCATGCGCAGACCGTCATGGCTGGTCGCCAGATGCACGCCAACTTCTTCGCTTTCCACCAGAACGCGCAAGCCGGCGGCTTCTAACTGCGCGCGAGAAACATCGTTCCAGCGTGAATGCGGCACATCAAAGCGGGTGTTCACATCGGCCACCAGCGGATGCCGCTTGTCCAGCACACGATGCGAAAACACGCCCCAACGCTTGGCCGGCTGCATCATGCGTGGCTGGCCATAGCGGAAATGCATCACCGCGTGCGTCGCCAGACAGGACAGCAGGGTCGTGGTGACATTTTCCCAGGCCCATGCGATGACTTCGGACAGCGGCGTCCAGAACGGTTCTTTCGACAAGTCCTCGCCGGTGACATTGGCCCCGGTGATGATCAGCGCATCCAGGCCTTCCGCCTTGATCGTGTCGAACGACTCGTAATACTTCGCGATGTGCGCCACAGCCTTCTCGCTGCGCGGGATTGCATCCAGCGTGAATGGATGCACATAGAACTGGGCAATTGGATTGCTCTCGCCGACTAGCCGGAAGAACTGGCGTTCGGTGGCTTCCAGTGCGGCGTCCGGCATCATGTTGAGCAGACCGATGTGCAGTTCGCGGATGTCCTGATTGGCCGCGCGCTCGGCCGGCAGCACGATGGTGGTGCCGTCAGCGCGCAAACGTTGCAGCGTCGGCAGATCGTTGTGGGCGACTATGGGCATGGCGGCTCCGTCGTAGAATCTAGGTGAACATAAATAGGGGCGGGATTATTCCCCAACAAGACCGCCAAATCACACTTCACCGCCAGCCAAGCCACTTCCGTCATGACCACGCCCCTCGCCCTGCTTCAGGAAGTTTTCGGATATCCCGCGTTTCGCGGGCGTCAGGGCGACGTCGTCGATCACGTCACGGCGGGCGGCGATGCGCTGGTGCTGATGCCGACCGGCGGCGGCAAGTCGTTGTGCTACCAGATTCCCGCATTGCTGCGGCGCGGAGTCGGCATCGTCGTGTCACCGTTGATCGCGTTGATGCACGATCAGGTCGCCGCGCTGCGCGAGGCCGGCGTCAAGGCGGCGTACCTGAATTCGTCATTGAGCGGCATGGAAGCCGCCGCCATCGAGCGCGGCCTGTTCAATCAGGAATACGACCTGATCTACGTTGCGCCGGAACGGCTGGTGTTGCCGCGTTTCCTGTCGCTGCTGGAAGCGGTGGCGGACGGTCCGGGGCTGGCGCTGTTCGCCATCGACGAAGTCCATTGCGTGTCGCAATGGGGACACGACTTCCGGCCGGAATACATCCAGCTTTCGGTGCTGCACGAGCGCTTTCCCAAGGTGCCGCGCATTGCGCTGACCGCCACGGCGGATGCCGCGACGCAGGCGGAAATCGTGCAACGACTGCAACTGGAGAAGGCGCGCATCTTCGTTTCCAGCTTCGACCGGCCCAACATCCGCTACCAGATCGTCGAGAAGGACAACGCACGCGCGCAATTGCTCAACTTCATCCGCGCCGAACATGGCGACGACGCCGGTATCGTCTACTGCCTGTCGCGCAAGAAAGTTGAGGAAACTGCCGCCTGGCTGGTCGAACACGGCATCAAGGCGCTGCCCTATCACGCCGGGTTGGAGCAGGCGGTGCGACGACACAATCAGGATGCCTTTCTGCGCGACGACGGCATCGTCATGGTGGCCACCATCGCCTTCGGCATGGGTATCGACAAACCGGACGTGCGCTTTGTCGCGCATCTGGACCTGCCCAAGAGTGTCGAGGGCTACTACCAGGAAACCGGCCGCGCCGGTCGCGATGGCGCGGCGGCCGACGCCTGGATGGCCTACGGCCTGGCTGATGCCGTGCAGCAGCGGCGGATGATCGAGGAAGGTGAAGCCGACCAACAGTTCAAACGCCTCGGCCACGCCAAGCTCGACGCGCTGCTGGCGCTGTGCGAATCCGCCACCTGCCGCCGTCAGCGCCTGCTGAAATATTTTGGTGAAGACAGCGGCGCGTGCGGCAACTGCGACATCTGCCTCAACCCGCCGCAAACCTGGGATGGCACCGAAGCGGCGCGCAAGGCGCTGTCCTGCGTGTTCCGCACCGAACAACGCTTCGGCGCGGTGCATGTGGTCGATGTGCTGCTCGGCCGTGATACCGACCGCATCCGCCAATGGCGTCACAACTCGCTGAGCACTTACGGCATCGGCAAGGAACTGACGGAAAAGGACTGGCGCGCGGTGTTCCGCCAATTGGTCGCGCTGGGCTATCTGGAGATCGACCACGGCAGCTACGGCGCATTGAAACTCAGTCCGGCCAGCCGCGCCGTGTTGAAAGGCGATCAGCAGGTCATGCTGCGCAAGCAGATCGAGAAGAAAACGGCGCGCGAGGCACGCGGCAAAACGCCGGCGGCACTGCTCAATGCCGATGCACAAGTGCTGTTCGAACAGTTGCGCGCCTGGCGCGGCGACACCGCGAAGGAACACGGCGTACCCGCCTATGTCATCTTCCACGACGCCACGCTGGCTGAAATCGCGCATCTTTGCCCGCAGTCCGAGGCGCAACTGCGCCAGATTTCCGGCATCGGCGCGCGCAAACTGGAGAGCCATGGCGCGGCGATCATCGTGCTGTGCCAGCGTCACGCCGAAGCACACGGCCTGCCGCCGCCGACCGCTCCGTTTACGGCCACGCGCAAAGCGCCGGTCGATCAGCGCAGCGAAAATTTGGGCGACAGCGCCAGCTTGACGCTGCACAGCCTGCGCGAAGGGGCGACGGTTGAAGAAATCGCCCAGGCGCGCGGCCTCAAGGCCACCACGATCTTCGGCCACTGCGCCGAAGCCATCGGCCTCGGCCTGCTGGAAGCGGACGAAGCCCTGCCGCTGCCGCCGGAAGAACTCGCTGCCATCCGGGATGCCTTCGAAGCAAGTCGGGTCAACGGCCAACTGCGCATGAAACCGGTATTCGAACTGTTCGCCGAGCAGTACAGCTATGACCAGTTGCGTTGCGTGGCGGCCGGAATGGAACGCTTGCAGTCCGTCAACTGAAGCGCTGTTTCAGCCGACGATACCAAAGTCCGACAGGCTGCTAGGGTAAACCCAGCTCCCGCAACACGCCGAGATAAAGGGCTCCCGCATTCGCATGGACGACATAATGGGCAGCCGCCGTCAGTGCGCCCAGAACGACAATGAAGATCACGGTGGAGCCCAATTGCCTGGTCGCGCTTTCATTCGCCGTGCCCATGTACAGGACATGCTCGGGTGTACGGACGCTATGGTTGATGTCGATGCCGGGTGGATTTGCCCGGTAAGTCCCAACCAGGGTGACTGCGGCACCGGGCGGCACGATGCGCTCGCCATATTGCCAATTGCGCATCTCCAGCCGGGCGAGTAAATCGGCCTCGCTCGACTGGCCAATTTGCATCTGCAATTGATCCAGCGCTGCGGCGTTGATCAGATGCGCAGGCATTGCAGAACGGCCTTCGACGAACATCTGCTGCAAGTTCCCCAACGAAACGGTGGCAATTTCAGGCGCCTGTTGCCAGGCTGTGCTGGCCAGATGGTGCGCCGCTTGCGGACCATATTGCCGCCCTTGGTAACTCGTATAGGGCACCTCGTCCAGCGACGGCATGCCGATGACCTCCAATTTCGCCGAAGCAGTCTGCAACACACAAGGCGTCGCCAGCATGCCGCGCCAATGCGGGGTTTGCATGTTGACATGGACGGTTCTCTGTTCCGTCGTCTTGCCGGAGTACTCGCAGAACACGGCCGGGAAATTGCTGATCGGCGCATGTTGGGCTTCGCCGGTCGGTTGCAGCCCGCCGCCGATCCTGATCTGCGCGCCATCACGCCATTGCGAAATATCGGTCTGCGGTTGTTCGCGCAGCCGCAGTGCCTCAGCCAGCCCTTGCAGACTACCCAAGAACAGCGTCACGCCCAGCGCGAGCAGCGCCGCAACAAAACCGGCAAACGGCAACGCCTGGATTTGCTGGTATTCCAGATATAGTGCCGCCGCAAACGCAGTGATCAACAGCAGACAGCCCCGCCACATGAAGTGTCCTCCCACCTCCGGTCAATGCGAGAGAGGCGCTACCCAGCGCCTTCTCCCGGACAATATACTGCCTTCGTTTTTCAGCCTGCCCGAGGTGATCTGATGGACTACGGCGCGGAAACCTTCGAACGCGGACCGGAGCTGGTGCGTAGTGCATTGGCTTTGCCCGCCGCCACATACAACCTGAGCCGCATCCTGCTGACGCAAAGCGCGAATGCCTGTGTATTCGTGCCGATGCGCGGCATGCAGTACATGGCGGTGATCGATGCCGAAGAAATCATCTTCGTCGACAGCCAGTACAAGCGCTGGGTGGAAGTGGCTTGGCGCAGTTTTCAGCCGCATGCGCGCAATGCGCTGGATGAAGCAGTGGCCTATCAGGCGGTGTTTTATACGCCGGACGGTAGCGATACGCAGCGGCGTCTCCAGGGCGAGTTCCATGCCGCAATGACGCTGCTGGCTTCTCGTCGCCAGCACGACACGCCGGCGCATGTGCTGGTCATGCCGAGGCGATGAAAGCTTAACTACGATATTCCGCGTTGATCTTGACGTAGTCGTAGGAAAAATCGCAGGTCCATACTGTGGCGACGGTGTTGCCGCGCGCCAGATCGACGCGTACGTTGATTTCTGGTGCGGCCATCACGCGTGCGCCTTCCTCTTCCCGGTACGACACCGCGCGGCCGCCGTTTTCGGCGACCAGCACATTGCCCAGCCACAAGCGCAACCGGTTCACGTCCAGGTCGGCGATGCCGGCATAGCCGATGGCGGCGAGGATGCGGCCGAGGTTGGGGTCGGAGGCGAAAAACGCGGTCTTCACCAGCGGCGAGCGGCCGATGGCATAGGCGACCTGCTTGCATTCGGCTTCGTCCTTGCCACCTTCGACGCGGATTTCCATAAACTTGGTGGCGCCCTCGCCGTCGCGCACGATGGCCTGGGCGAGTTCGATCATGACTTCGGTTACCACGGACTGCAGCGAATCGAAACGTGAATCGGCGCTGTCCATGATCACCGGTGCGGCGGTTGCGCCGGTGGCGATCAGAATGCAGGAATCGTTGGTCGAGGTATCGCCATCGACGGTGATGCAGTTGAACGACTTGTTCACCGCGTGGCGCAGCATGGCCTCCAGCGCCTCGCACGCCACCGGCGCGTCGGTGGCGACGAACGACAGCATGGTCGCCATGTTCGGATGGATCATGCCGGAGCCCTTGGCGATGCCGGTGACGTTGAACTCGACACCATTTAGCGAAGCCTTGCGCGAGGTGGCTTTCGACACGATATCGGTGGTCATGATCGCTTCCGCCGCCGCGCCCCAGTTATCCGCCTTCAGATCGGCCAGCGCGGCGGGCAGCGCGGCGATGATCTTGTCGTGCGGCAACGGTTCCAGAATCACGCCGGTGGAAAACGGCAGCACCTGTTCCGGCTTGATGTTCAGGTTCTCCGCCACCGCAGCGCAGGTTTCGCGCGCCCGACGCAGGCCATCCTCGCCGGTGCCGGCGTTGGCGTTGCCAGTGTTTACCACCAGCGCGCGGATGCCGGATTCCTGATGCAGGTGTTCATTGCAGACGGTCACCGGCGCCGCGCAGAAGCGGTTCTGGGTGAACACGCCAACCACTTCGGAATCGGCCGGCAGGGTGATCACCAGCACATCGCGGCGACCAGGCTTCTTGATGCCGGCAGAGGCAATGCCCAGTTCAACACCGAGAACGGAACGCAGGCTGGCAGGATCGGGGGCGGAAAGATTGACGGGCATGGTGGCAACGGCAAAAAGGTTGAAAACCACGACATTGTAAGGCGGCGCGGCGCAGGTGATCGACGCCGTCTAAGCCGACCGAATCGCAGCAGCTGGGCACACGGAAATCAGGCCAGACACGAATAACGGCTCTGCCACGCGAACCAAAAATTTCTTGGAGGCGTTAATGGTGTCCGACCCGAATGGAACTTACTTAAGGCCCCGGAGCGACCGTCAACCCGGCGCAGGCCGCGATCCAGAATGGTTGATGGTAAGGTATCACTGGATTCCGGCCTGCGCCGGAATGACGAAAATCCAGAATTCGTCTTAAGTAAGTGCCATTTGTGTCCGACCCCGTTATTACTGCGCTCGCACGATCTAACCTTATTCATTAGGAATGGCAGATAAATATTTGAAATATTTCTCATTAGAAATGACCCCGGTTCCTTTGGTAATGTCACTAGAATTATAATTCGACTCCATTTCGATATATTGATATTCGCCATTCTGAAGCAGCCATGCCGGATCGGCATTTAATAGAATAAATTCATCTGCCGGGATTCCATCAATTGTTGCCGGTCGCTTAACTCTCTTCTGTTTTCCATTTATGAAGATTGTCATAAACTCCAATCGTCGCAGCTTCTTTGCTGCCTTCTCTTGGGCAGTGAGCTTTCGCTTCTGTTTCGCCATAATATGTTATACCAGTTTCGCCTAACGTTTAGCTTGATGGGCGAGAAAATAGGCGGCGAAGCCGGCTGTTGGAGCGTCCCACTCGAAGTGTTTGTTGGGCATGATTATTTTAGTGGCAACCTAAGAACGTCTTTTTCGTTACGGGTCATGTCATTATCAAAACATATTGACTGGCAAGGGCGTTTAAAAATTAGAGCAGTTGAGCCATCCCGCGAAATCCAAAAGAAACAGCGATGCCCGGCGGCGCGATAGCCTCTTGGTATTATGTCGCTGTCATTTGGTATTGTGAATTTGACATCTATCCTCTGTGCATCGGGAGGTGCATAGTCAAAGTTCTCGTCAATACCGTCAAATATTAATGAGGCGGAATATTTCTGTAGACCTGGCATGCCGTTATTACGCTAGCCCATTTCTGTTGAACGAGCGTTTTGGCTTCGACCTTGAGAGTGGCGGGCACAACAAAGCCGTGATTTTTATTTAATGCAACGTCATTTGGTTTATTTTCATTCGCGGGGAGCAATGCGTGTGAAGACACGCCGAATGCGAATAAGCCAGCAATAAACCCACCGCCCCAAACGGGGCCGTAAAATGTTATAGGACATGTCCAATAACCTGGAATGTGATGGCAAGGCGTTGATTCAATTTGTACACATGTCCAATATCATCTTGATAAATCAACACCTTGCCCTATTCAAGTAATTCCACTATTGCTTCCAACTGGCCACCATTTCATTCCTCCCCCAACCGTTTCTTGTGCCGGTTCAAACTGCCGGTCAGTTCGGAGATGATTTCACCGGCGGCGTGGATGACCTGGTTGGGCGTGAAGCCGCAGTGGCGCATTTCGCGGTAGAAACCGCGCGCCAGCATCTTGGCCACCTTGTCCGGATCGTGCGCGGTCAGAGAAATCACGGTGCAGGCGTCGGTATTGCCTTCCAGGGTGAAGGCCATCTGGGCAAAGCGTGAGTCGAGCAACCGGTCCAGTCGCCCGATCTGGATTGCGCGGCCGACCAGTAATGCGGCCAGTTCGGCGTTGGCCTGGTCGTTCTTGGAAAAGTGGGCGCGGTCGATGGGCTGGCTGATGTTCAGCACGCCGGCCGGGCGCCCTCCCAGCATGATCGGGCAGGACATGAAACCGCCGTTGTCGATGTCATACCGCGCCAGCTCCTTCCACGGCGATTGGGCGATATTGGCGATCCGCAGGCTGACGCCGCTGGCAAGCACTTCGCCGGCGATGCCCTGACCGGCGCTTTGCTCTTCCTTCCAGGCATCTTCCGGCAGTTCACCGTACAACGCGGCCAACTTAAGGCTCGGCCCCTTGTCGCCAGGCGCCACGTCGAGCAGCATCAGCGAAACCCTGCGCGCGGCCAGCAGGTCGCCGACGATGCAGGTCAAGCCATACAGTTTGTCTTCGAACGGGCCATGAATTTCATAGCCCGCCAGTTCCAGCCACTTTTGCTGACGAAGTTCAGGATTGGACATCGCACCCCCCATTTTTATCTGCATAAGTTATTCGGGCGTTAAAACGAACCGTGTATTCAGAATTGCACGATTTTCCTTGCCAGTTCTGCGCCGTTGCCAGTGTAGCTGGCTGGCGTCATGGCCAGCAGATGTTGCTTGGCTTCGTCCGGTATGGCCAGATCGAGAATGAACGCCGCCAGCGTTTCGCGGTTGATGCCGGCCTGGCCACGGGTCAGCTTCTTCAATTGTTCGTAGGGTTTCTCCAGGCCATAACGGCGCATCACGGTCTGGATCGGTTCGGCCAGCACTTCCCAGTTATGGTCCAGGTCTTCCGCCAGACGTGCCGGGTTGGCTTCCAGTTTGCCCAGGCCCCGCAGCAGGCTTTCATATCCGAGCAGGGTGTATCCCAGCGCGGTGCCCATGTTGCGCAGCACGGTGGAATCGGTCAGGTCGCGCTGCCAGCGTGAGATCGGCAGTTTTTCCGAAAGATGGCGCAACAACGCGTTGGCGAAGCCGAGGTTGCCTTCCGAGTTCTCGAAATCGATCGGGTTGACCTTGTGCGGCATGGTCGAGGAACCGACTTCGCCTTCCTTCACCTTCTGCTTGAAGTAACCCAGCGAGATGTAGCCCCAGACGTCGCGGTCGAGGTCGATCAGGATGGTGTTGAGGCGGGCGAACGCGTCGTACAACTCGGCCATGTAATCGTGCGGCTCGATCTGGATGGTGTACGGGTTGAAGTCCAGGCCGAGGCCGGTGACGAACTTTTCCGCGAAGGCGGCCCAGTCGAACTCCGGGTAGGCCGAAAGATGCGCGTTGTAATTGCCCACCGCGCCGTTGATCTTGCCCAGCATTTCGACTCGCGCGATGCGTTGCGTGGCGCGCCGAACGCGGTACAACACGTTGGCCATTTCCTTGCCCAGCGTGGTCGGCGACGCCGGCTGGCCGTGCGTGCGGGCCAGCATCGGCAGGTCGGCCAGCGTGACGGCGAGTTCTTCCAGCCGGGTTTCCAGTTGCAGGATCGCCGGCAACATGACTTCGCGTCGGGCGGCTTCCAGCATCAGCGCATGCGACAGGTTGTTGATGTCTTCCGAGGTGCAGGCGAAGTGGATGAATTCGCTGACTCGCATTACTTCCGGGTTGCCGGCCAGCTTGTCCTTCAGAAAATACTCAACTGCCTTGACGTCGTGATTGGTGGTTTTTTCATGCGTCTTCACCGCTTCCGCGTCGATCAGCGTAAAGCCGCTGACGATGCCGTCGAGTTCGCTCGCTGTGGCGTCGCTGAACGGCGGCACCTCAGCGATGGCCGGGTCGGCGGCGAGCGCTTTCAGCCATTCCACCTCAACCTGCACGCGATAGCGGATGAGGCCAAATTCACTGAAATACGGGGCCAACTTGGCGCCGCTGCGGCGGTAACGGCCATCGAGTGGGCCGAGTGCGGTAAGGGTGTTGAGTTCCATGTCGCTTTTCCGATTCAAAGTTTCAGCTTCAGTGCCAGCGCGGCCTGATTGCGCGTGGTCTTCAGCAGACCAAGCAGTTGTGTCGAAATCTGCAAGGGCTGCACCCCTCGGTCGGCATAGATCAGGCCAAGCGGCTTGTCTTTCACCATGATCGGCAGCAGCAGGAAGGAATGCGCATGCAGTGTGCGGTGATGCCATTCCGGAATTCGATTGCGAATGTTATCCGCGCTGGCGTCAGAAATCATGATGTCCTGGCCGTTGGCGATGGCGGCATGGAATACGTCTGGCGAGAATGACAGCGGGATGCGGAACGCGCTGCGCATTTGTGAAGCATTCTGGCCGAGGCCAACGCGGCCGATCAGGCTCTGGCTGGCGCGGTCGAGAACACAAATCACGACATGGTCGAACAGTTCGGTGCGGTAGAACAGTTCCGCCACCAGCTTGAAAATGTCCGCCAGGTGGTAATCCCCCAGCATCATCTGGGTCATGTCCTGCATGCCCAGCGCGAGCACGTTGGTTGGATCATTTTCTGCATCGGCGGCCAGCGCATCCGCCATCGCGGCGGAATCAACTTGTTCATCCTCCTCGTCAGCGGGACCGTCGAGCAGTTGTTTCATCAACGCACTATTGCTGATGTCGATATTCAGGATCGCAGTCTCGCTTCTGACCGTATGCGCCGCTTTATGCGCAGTTTCAAACAGACTTTCTCGCGTGATCTGGGCTGCGTCGTGGTAGCGCTGAAACAGGTTTTCGATCGACTGCTCCTGCTCCTTGGCCGACTTGCCGGCAAAGCTGCGATGCAGGTCGCGCGCCATGTTGGCGACGATGCGCAGGCGCTCCGAGTTATTCACCCCCGGTTTCTTCAGCGGCGCAGCATCCAGCGGCGCCATCGCGTGCAGCAGGTTGGGCGGGAAATGCCAGTGTTTGGCAATCGCCAGACCGAGTTCGTCGTAATCCGCGCCCAATATCTGGCGGCTGGCGGTCGACTCATCGACCATTTCCTGCGCCATCAAGGTATTCACTTGCTCGGTCTTGTCGAAGAAATGAAACCGTGCCATCAACTTGCCCAGGTCGCGGAACAGCGAGCTGATGAAGGCTTCTTCGCCATCGCGCACGCCGGAACTGCTGGCGAGCAGGCGTCCAAGCACGCCGCGATAAAAACTGTCGATCGCCTCGCCGCGCAAGATATCGACATTCGAATGATTGCGCAGGTGCTCGAACAGCATCAGCGAGACCGCCGCATTGCGCACCGCATCGAAACCAAGGATGTAGACGGCGCGTGAAATGGTGCTGATCGGCTGGCTGCCAAAAGAACCGAAATGCGCGGCATTGACCAGACGCAGCAGTTTCTTGGTCAATGAAATATCACGCAGAATGATGTCGGTCATTTGGCTGGCGCTGCTGGTGTCATTGCCGACGGTGTGATTGATCTCGGTGATCGTGCGCGACAAGGCGGGGAAATCATCGCCGGCGGCCATTTCCGCCATCAGTTTTTCCAGCGGTGTCTGCTGATGTTCTATGTTCATGTGGTCTTTCAGACAGCGCGCCGATCCAGCAGCGCTTGCGCGATGGTCATGCCATCGACGTGTTCGAGTTCGCCGCCAGCCGGCAGCCCGCGCGCAATGCGGCTGACCGAGAGGCCGCGCGCCTTCAGGAGTTCGCTGGCGTAATGCGCGGTGGCTTCACCTTCGGCAGTGAAATTGGTGGCGAGGATGACTTCTTCGGTGACGCCGTCGCGGGCGCGTTCGATCAATCTTTCCAGCCCGATTTCCTTCGGCCCGATGCCATCGAGCGGACTCAGCCGGCCCATCAAGACGAAATACAGGCCTTTGTAAGCTTGGGTTTCTTCCAGCCGATTCAAATCCGCCGGCATTTCCACTACGCACAACTGGCGCGCATCGCGGCGCGGACTGGTGCAGGTTTCGCAGATTGGCGCTTCACTGAAATTGTTGCAGCGCTGGCAATGCTGCAAGGTATCGAGTGCGCTGGTCAGTCCCGCTGCCAGCTTCGCCGCGCCGGCGCGATCGCGTTGCAGCAAGTGATACGCCATCCGCGCCGCCGATTTCGGGCCGACGCCGGGAAGGACGCGGAGGGCGTCGATCAGGCTGGCAAGGGAGTTGGGGACGGACATCAGTTGACTGGCTTCTTTCCTGTCCTGGCAGCTTTAAATCGGAGTTGAGAGGAATCCGACTGCGTCATTAATTTTTTTCGTTCTTTCGTGTATGCCCACCACGGGTGAGGTTCCTCGCCAGCCATGAAGCGCGTGATGGAGATGAAAACATCAAGCAGGCATGGGTCATGGCGAGTGGCGGTCAATTCGCAGAGCCGCGCATACATTTCGAACGGGCACTGACCAACCAGCTGGCCGGGTTCGAGTATGCCGAGCAATCGCAGATCGTCAGCACAGGATTTTCCGATATTGGGCAGGTCGGTCAAAACAGACACACGGGCTCGATCGACTTTGCTCGGATTCATTGCGCTGAGGTGATTAATCGGGGACAGGTTCGACAGGGGCTCTAAAGCGGACTGGCTCGGAAAGGGAGGCCAGGATAAACAAAAGGAATTACACCGGTGTATTGGTTTTTAGCCAATCGCGAAGCGCCGCATCAACACGGGTTTGCCAGCCATCGCCGCTGGCCCGGAATTGTTCAACCACTTCACGGGACAGTCGAATGGTAATGCGCTCCTTGGTGACTGCGGCGGGTGGACGGCCCAAGCGCTTGAGTTGCGCAAACTCGGCATCATCAAGTTCGTATGTATCCGGGTCGGCTGCAATCCCGGCATTGATCGATGCATTTTCTTCCGGGGTTGGCAACTCGAATATCCGGCCAGATTTAGATTTGACTTGCATAGCGTCTTAGTTCCCTTTCATTCGCCTTGCGTAGGCTGATAACGCGGCGAATATCGCCTCGATCCTTGAAAACCACGCAGAAAAGTCGAGTGCCGAGGGACGCGTCGCCGATCATGCGCGTCTCGCCGTACTCGCGCCGACAATCAGGTTTGGTCAGCAGCGCATCTCATTCCAGATCAGATGCCAGTGTCAACGACACGCCATGCTTGGCGATGTTTGCAGTGTCTTTGCCTGAATCAAATGTGATGTTCACGGTTATTATTGTATGCACATTAATTTGAATGCCAAACTATTTTGTGCATACATAAAATAGTTGCAGCCGCTTTCCAATAAATCAAAACGGCAGCTTGAACCCCGGCGGCAGCGGCAGTCCGGCGGTGGCGCTGGACATCTTTTCCTGGCTATAGGCATCGACTTTGCGGACTGCGTCGTTGAAGGCGGCAGCGATCAGGTCTTCCAGCATGTCCTTGTCGTCGGCCAGCAGCGACGGATCGATGCTGACGCGTTTGACGTCGTGTTTGCCGGTCATGGTGACTTTGACCAGTCCCGCGCCGGATTCGCCTTCGACTTCCATTTCGGCCAGTTTTGCCTGCAGCTTCTGCATGTTTTCCTGCATCGCCTGCGCTTGTTTCATCAGATTGCCGATTCCGCCTTTGATCATGTGTTGCCTTTCAAATAATTAGCTTGCCGCCGCGCTGCGCGGGCGGATGTGGGTGAGAGTGGCGTCGCATTCGCGCACCAGGAGTTGCACGTTGGGATCGTCGTGGATGGCTTGTTCGGCTTCGCTTTGACGCACGGCCTGTTCGCGCGCGCGTTCGGCGGCGGGCGATTGCCGGGTGTCAGCAGTGAGGTCGATTTCAATCTTGATCGCGGCACCGAGTTTTTCCGCCAAAGCCGCGCGAAGTTTGTCGCCGACACTGGCGAGCAGGGCTTTCTGGCTTTCCGGCAACGCCAGACGCAGGACCGTGTCGCTGCGTTCGATTTGTTCGCATTGCATGGCGAGCTGGCGCACCAGGCCGGGCAGGCTTTCCGCCAGCGGTCGCCAGTCGGAGGCGATGGCTGCGGCGGGAAGATTCGCGACGGTTTGATTCAATCCGGCGACTGGCAGCGGTTCATTCGCCGCCGCCGCGATGGCAATCGGCGGGCGGGGTGGGCTGCTTGAACTCAGCGCGCTCAATGCGGCGGCAGCCGGTCGTGCCGGTGTTTTCGCGGCGGCGGCAAGCGGTGTGACGCTTGCGTTGCCGGCTGTTTGGACTGGCGCGTGTGCGGCAGGTCTGTCACCCGGTGTATCACCCGGCGCAAACGCCAGCATGCGCAGCAGCGTCATGCTGAAACCAGCGTATTCATCCGGCGCCCATTCCAGATCGCGGCGGCCGAGGGTGGCGATCTGGTAATGCAGTTGCACACTTTCCGGGTCGAGTTGACTGGCCAACTGAAACAGCCGTTCGCGCTCTGGCGTGTCTTCACTCACCGCTTCCGGCACGCTCTGGGCAAGGGCAATCTGATGCAGCACCGCCGCCATATCCTGCAAGGCGGCGTCGAATGAAAAGCCGCGCGCGGCCAGTTCGGCCGCTTCCGCCATCAGGCGCGGACCATCCTGCGCAGCCAGCGCTTCCAGGATCGGCATCAGATAGGCCTGGTCGATGACACCGAGCATGGCGCGGGTTTCGGCTTCTTTTACTTCGCCGGTGCAGTAGGCGATGGCCTGGTCGGTGAGCGACAGCGCGTCACGCATGCTGCCGGCCGCGGCACGGGCGAGCAGGCTGAGCGCGCTGGCTTCGAACGGGATGTTTTCTGCTTCCAGCACGTTCTTCAGGTGGCCGGAGATGTGTCCCGGCGGCATCTGCTTGAGGTTGAACTGCAGGCAGCGCGACAGCACGGTGACCGGCACTTTCTGCGGGTCGGTGGTGGCGAGGATGAAAATGACGTGGCCGGGCGGTTCTTCCAGCGTCTTCAACATCGCATTGAAGGCGTTCTTCGACAGCATGTGCACTTCGTCGATGATGTACACCTTGTAGCGCCCGGCGGTGGGCGCGTACTGCGCGTTCTCGATGACGTCGCGCATGTTGTCGATGCCGGTATTCGAGGCGGCGTCGATTTCGATCAGGTCGATGAAGCGGCCGCCGTCAATCTCCGTGCAAGCCGGGCAGACACCGCAAGGCTCGGCGGTGGGGTGGTCGTCATGCGTACAGTTGAGGCACTTGGCGAGGATGCGCGCCAGCGTCGTCTTGCCAACGCCGCGGGTGCCGGTGAACAAGTAGGCGTGATGCAACCGGCCTTGCGCCAGCGCGTTGGACAGCGCCCGGACCACATGTTCCTGGCCAACCAGTTGCGAAAAATTGCGCGGACGCCATTTGCGGGCGAGAACTTGATGGCTCATGAAGTGGGCGAGAAGGACCGGGAGTGGATCAAGAGTGGATCAGTAGTTGAAGCCGAGGCGAATCATGTGCAAGTTGACGCCATCGTTCGGGTCGGCCAGTTGGGCGTTGGAGTAATGCTGGAAGCGGTAACCGAGTTCATAACGGTCTTTCTCGCCCAGGTTCCAGCCGAAGCCGAGGATGTCGCTGAACAGCAGCTTGCTGCCGAGTTGGCGACAGTTGGTCAGGCACTTGTCCGACAGGTAGCGTGCGCCGATGCCGCCTTCGAGATAGAACCGGCTGATGCCAGGGCGGAGCCGCAGCACCGGCGTAAAGCCGACATCCCAGATGTTGCGTTCGCCGACACCATCGCTTTGCATGTAACCCAGGCCGCCTTCCCAGAACCCGCTGACATTCCATTTTTCACTCAAGCTCCAGTACTTGTTCCAGTCCCAGCGCAAGCTGACCTGGGCGGCTTGCGTGTGCTCGTCACCGTAACCGACTTGAATGCTGGCGCCGCTGATCGCGTGCGAGGGGAAAGACAGGCAGAGGCCGAGCAGCATGGCCATCGTCGCTAAAGTGATGCGGGCGAAAAGTGCAGCTTGATTCATGCTGAACACCTCGATTTTTGGAATTTGGGGAGGTGGCGAGCCTGACCCCCGGCACTGGTATCGACCGCTGTGGCTGCTTCCTTCCGGATCTGACCAGGTTCACGGCTTAGCCATGCGGGGAGGCCCGCCGGCGCGAATTCTAGCCTATCGGGCCAGGCGGCGTCTCTTCCCCTTATTCCTCTTCGGCCGGTGTCGCCAGACGACGTGCCCGCACAGCTTCGGCCAGCGCGCGCAACAGCGGTTCGGTGGTGTCCCAGCCGATGCAGGCATCGGTCACCGAGACGCCATGCGCCAGCGACTTGCCGGGTACCAGATCCTGCCGACCCGGGTTGAGATGGCTTTCGATCATGACGCCGAAAATTCGCTGGTCACCGGCCGCGATCTGGCCGGCGATATCATGGCCAACGTCGATCTGGCGTTCGAATTTCTTGCTCGAATTGGCGTGCGAGAAATCGATCATCACCTGCTGGCGCAGGTTGGCGCCAGCCAAATCCTTGCACGCGGCGTTGACGCTGGCAGCGTCGTAATTGGGTGCTTTGCCGCCACGCAGGATGATGTGGCAATCCTCGTTGCCAGCGGTCTTGAACACCGCGACATGGCCGGATTTGGTGATCGAAACGAAATGATGCCGCGCGGTGGCCGCCTTGATCGCATCCACCGCCATCTTGACGCCGCCGTCGGTGCCATTCTTGAAGCCGACCGGGCACGACAGGCCGGAGGCGAGTTGCCGGTGCGATTGCGATTCGGTGGTGCGGGCGCCGATCGCGCCCCAGGCGACCAGGTCGGCGATGTACTGCGGCGAAATCAGATCAAGGAATTCGGTGCCGCACGGCAGGCCGATTTCGTTAAGGTCGAGCAACAGCTTGCGCGCCAGCCGCATGCCTTCGTTGATGTCGAAACTGTCGTCCATGTGCGGATCGTTGATCAGCCCTTTCCAGCCGACGGTGGTGCGCGGCTTCTCGAAGTACACCCGCATCACGGTGATCAGGTCGGCTTCCAGTTCGGTCGCCAGCAGCTTCAATTTCGCGGCATATTCCAGCGCCGCAGCGGTGTCGTGAATCGAACACGGGCCAACCACCACGACCAGGCGATCATCGGCACCACGCAGCACATCATGGATATGGTTGCGTGCCTGAAAAGTGGTTTTCAGTGCAGCTTCGCTCGCTTTCAGTTCGCGCATGATCTGCATTGGCGCGAGCAATTCGTCGCTCTGCTCGATGCGGGTATCGTCGGTTCGGATGTGTGCCATTTTGCTGCTCCAGTGGGTGCCAGCCCTGAACGAAAAACCGCCAGCGGGCTGGCGGTTTTCGGGGAATCTGAGATCGCGTTTACATCAACACGGATACGTCAATCCATCCCGGCCGCCGAAGGCCGCCAGGTAAATCGAAAAAAGTGCTGGCGAATCATGTTCATAGGCCGCGGATGCTAACAGAGGATGCTGCCCTGCAACAAGGCGCGTGGGTGCAATCGCGGGTGCAGGCGTGAGGTATGGCATGGTTTCCCGGCGGCGGCGTTCAGTGTGCCGCCTCCCAGTTCGCGCCGACGCCGACTTCCGCCTTTAGCGGCACATTCAGTTGCGCCACGCCGCACATCTTTTGCGGCAGGCCGACGCGGACGGTTTCCAGTTCCGCTTGCGGCACTTCCAGCACCAGTTCGTCGTGCACCTGCATGATCAGTCTTGATTGCAGGCCACTGTCATCCAGCCAGCCTTGTACCGCGATCATTGCCAGCTTGATCAGGTCGGCCGCCGTGCCCTGCATCGGTGCATTGATGGCGGCGCGTTCGGCGCCTTGTCGACGCGGGCCGTTGCTGCGGATTTCCGGCAGATACAGACGGCGGCCGAACAGGGTTTCGACGTAACCGTCAGTTTTCGCCTGTTCGCGCGTCCGGTTCATGTAATCCAGCACGCCAGGATAGCGCGCGAAATAGCGGTCGATATACGCCTGCGCGACGTTGCGTTCGACATTGAGTTGCGCCGCCAGGCCGAACGCAGACATGCCATAGATCAGGCCGAAGTTGACCGCTTTCGCCATCCGCCGCATGTCAGGCATCACCGATTCCAGCGCCACACCCTGCACTTCGGCGGCGGTGGCGGCGTGGATGTCGGCATCGGCGGCGAAGGCTTGCAGCAGGCTGGCATCGCCGGACAGATGCGCCATGATGCGCAGTTCGATCTGGGAATAGTCGGCCGAGACGATGACGCAACCCGGCTCGGCGATGAACGCCTCGCGAATCTTGCGGCCTTCCATTGATCGCACCGGGATGTTCTGCAGGTTGGGTTCGTTGCTCGACAGCCGCCCGGTCACCGCCACCGCCTGCGAATAGTTGGTATGCACGCGACCGGTGCGTGGATTGACCATGTTCGGCAGCTTGTCGGTGTAGGTCGATTTCAGTTTCGCCAGACCGCGATAGTCGAGGATCAGCTTCGGCAGCGGATGATCCAGCGCCAATTCCTGCAATGCATCTTCATTCGTCGAAGGCGCGCCGCCGGGGGTTTTCTTCTTCGGCTTCAGGCCGAGTTGGTTGAACAGAATTTCGCCTAGCTGCTTCGGCGAGTTCAGGTTGAACGGCTGGCCGGCGGCCTGATGCGCCTTGGCTTCCAACACCATCATTTCCAGCGCCAGCGTGCCGGAATGTGCGCGCAACAAATCGGCATCGAGTTTGACGCCATTGCGTTCGACGCGCGCCAGGATCGGCAGCAACGGCATTTCGATGTCGCGGTACACCGACTCCAGATGTGGTTCCGCGACCAACGCCGGGTGCATGCGCTGATGCAACCGCAGCGTGATATCGGCATCTTCGGCGGCATAAGCGCCGGCGCGCTCGATGTCGACCTGATCGAAGCCGATCTGCCCGGCACCCTTGCCGCACACCTCCTCATATTTGATCGTCGTCTCGCCCAGATGCCGCGCCGCCAGCGTGTCCATGTCGTGCCGTTCGTGTGCTTCCAGCACGTAGCTTTGCAACAGCGTGTCGTGCGCGATGCCCCGCAGATGGATGCCGTGGTTCATCAGCACATGCCAGTCGTACTTCAGGTTCTGGCCGACCTTGGCCTTGCCGGCGTCTTCCAGCAGCGGCTTCAGTTTCGTCAGCGTTTCTGTCAGCGGCAACTGCGTCGGCGCCCCGGCATAGCGATGCGCCAGCGGCAGGTAAGCCGCTTCGCCCGCGCCGACGCTGAACGACAGGCCGACCAACTGCGCCGTCATCGGATCGAGGCTGGTGGTTTCGGTATCGAGGCAGATCAAGTCGGCGGCAGCGAGCTTGTCTATCCAGCGGGTTAGCGCGTCTGTGTCGAGGATTGTTTCGTAGTGGCGAGGTGTTGCTCCCGGATGCAGCGCAGCGGAATCCGGGAGCTCAGTCGCTGACACAATCCCCGGATTCCGCTGCGCTGCATCCAGGCTACTTTCTGCGCTCTGAACCTCGCGCAGCCAAGTGCGGAAGTTGTACTTGGCGAACAGCACGGCCAGTGTTTCGCGGTCTTCCGGTTTCCAGTCCAGCTGATCCAAACGTTGCGGCAGTTCGACATCGCATTTCACCGTGATCAGCTTGCGCCCCATCGGCAGCCACTCAAGCGCGTTGCGCAGGTTGTCGCCGACCGCGCCTTTCACTTCGCTAGCGCGCGCCATCAAGGCGTCAAGATCGCCGAATTCCGTCAGCCATTTGACGGCGGTTTTCGGGCCGCACTTTGGCACCCCCGGTACGTTGTCGACGGTATCGCCGACCAGCGTCAGGTAATCGACGATGCGCGCCGGCGGCACGCCGAATTTGGCCAGCACGCCGGCTTCGTCCAGCACCTCATTGGTCATCGTATTGATCAAGCTGACCTGCGGCGTCACCAGTTGCGCCAAATCCTTGTCGCCGGTGGACACCACCGCCTGCATGCCGGCTTCTTCCGCCTGCCGCGTCAGCGTGCCGATCACGTCATCCGCCTCGACACCGTCGATCATCAGCAACGGCCAGCCGAGTGCGCGCACCGCGTTATGCAGCGGTGCAATCTGGCTAACCAGGTCATCCGGCATCGACGGTCGATTGGCCTTGTATTCGGGATACCAGTCATCGCGGAAAGTCTTGCCCTTGGCATCGAACACGCAGGCGGCGTAGGCGGTGGGGTAATCCTTGCGCAATTTCTTCAGCATGTTGATGACGCCATACATCGCCCCGGTCGGCAGCCCTTCCGGGTTGCGCAGGTCGGGCATGGCGTGGAAAGCGCGGTAGAGATAGGACGAGCCATCGACCAGCAGCAGGGTATGGGACATGGTGTCCTCCATGGGGAGGCCGCATTGTAAAGTGAGAGAAATGGACTTGCCGGCGAACGTATG
>Ga0335397_10002623_pt1 | contig 24483 bp, 23 predicted proteins | sample MAT04_FD_205740 | JGI IMG/M metagenome (GOLD analysis project Ga0335397, IMG submission 205740) | Freshwater microbial communities from Lake Fryxell liftoff mats and glacier meltwater in Antarctica - MAT-04 (spades assembly) (version 2) ... | reverse complement strand
GTCTTGTGGAGACAGACAAAGAAGAGGAAAATCATAAAATAGAGAAAATTCTTCAAGCTGGATATAAAATAGGAGATAGAATAATTCGTCCGGCAAAAGTTACTGTTTATGAATATAAGAAATAAATTCCTTTTCTGTTAATTCATCTATATTATCTGTAACAATAATCATCATCTCTGAAGATAAATCAAGGTCTTTTTTTATATTTTTAAATAAATGTTCATATGGATATATTGAAATCCAAACAGAATTTTTAATACAAACAAAACCAGCTTTTTTGAGCAAATAACGTAAGGCTTCTCTTTCATTTTTCCTTTCTTCTGGCAAATCTAGAATTATAATCCTCCAATATCCATCCCAACTATTTGAAACTAAGGTGGTATCATTATCTAAAGCATTATAGTTGAGACGTTTTTTCCCTTCATCTGAAAGTCTGAAATACGGTTGGTATTCGGATTGGAAGCACTCTATTAGGCCATCCTCCGCTAATTTCTTGATAGTTCTAGATATTGCATACCCCGACTTATTTTGACTGCTATAGGCCTCTTTTATGCTATTTTTAACCCCATCTTTTAAAGAATCAAGAGATGTTGCTTTTTTACGTGCCAGGGTCTTAAATATTGCTTTTTGAATGGAGGGTTTCTTATTAATCATTACTATTGACTATGATATCATATGAATATATATTATACAATACTTTCGTGACCACGAAATACTTGTCAAAAATATTAACTTAGTATATAATAAGGAAACGAAAATAAAATAGTTTCTGAAAAATGCCTTGCACAGGCCGACCGGGCCGAGCAGAACAAAATCTCAGCAGAGATTTATGTGTGCATTTTGAGGAAAGCTATTTTATTGAAGTGGAATAATTTTATTATCAAAATATTATTAATTTTTAAAAAAGTTTCGTAAATTATATTATAAAAATGTTCGTTTACAATTGGATATTTTTTTATAAAGTAATTTGCTAGCTTAAACATACATATGAGTAAAATAATCGGAATAGATTTGGGGACAACAAATAGTGCAGTCGCTATAATTGAAGGTGGTCAACCTAAAATTATAGAAAACATAGAAGGGGCTAGAACAACTCCTTCTGTTGTGACAGTAGCTAAGAATGGTGACAGAATGGTCGGACTACTTGCAAAGCGTCAAGCAGTCACAAATCCTGAGAATACTATTTATGGAATAAAAAGATTTATTGGTCATTTGTTTGATGATCCAGAAATTCAGAAGGATGATAAAACAACTCCATATAAAATTCAAAAAGGTTCAACAGGTGGGGTTGAAGTTAAATTAGGAGATCAATGGCAAAGGCCAGAAGAAATATCAGCTAAGATTTTAGCTAAAATCAAATCAGATGTTGAAGCGAAACTCGGAGAAAAGATAACAGAAGCAGTAATTACTGTCCCTGCTTATTTTAATGATTCTCAAAGAAAGGCTACAAAAGATGCAGGTATTATCGCTGGACTTGATGTTAAGCGAATAATAAATGAGCCGACAGCAGCCGCTCTTGCTTATGGTTTTAATAATAAAAAGAATGAGAAAATAGCTGTTTATGACTTTGGAGGTGGCACCTTTGATGTTTCTGTTTTGGAAGTCGGAGATGATGTCATTGAAGTGAAATCAACTGATGGAGATTCTCATATGGGTGGTGAAGATATTGATCAAAAAATTGTTAAATGGATTGCTGATGAATATAAAAAGCAATCAGGTATTGATGTGACTAAAGATGTCCTTGCTCTACAGAGATTAAAAGAAGCAGCAGAGAAAGCAAAGCATGAATTATCGACAACCATGGAATCAGAAATAAATATCCCATTTATTACTTCTATTGATTCAGTTCCTCAACACTTAGTTCTTAAAATGACTAGAGCGACTCTTGAGTCACTAGCAGAAGAGTATGTGACTCGCTCTATTGAAATAACAAAAAGAGCTGTGGAAGCTTCGCCTTTTAAAATGAACGAAATAAATGAAATAATTTTAGTCGGAGGCCAGACAAGAATGCCAGCTATATATGAAGCTGTTAAAAAATTATTTGGGAAGGAACCAAATCGTTCTATTAACCCAGACGAAGTGGTTGCTCTTGGAGCAGCTGTTCAAGCAGGAGTTCTACAAGGAGATGTTCGTGATGTTTTACTTTTAGATGTGATACCTTTATCTCTTGGAATCGAGACCTTAGGAGGAGTTTCTACTAAATTAATAGATAGAAATACAACAATTCCAAGTTCTAAATCTCAAACATTTTCAACAGCAGCTGACAATCAAACTTCTGTCGAAATACACATAACCCAAGGAGAACGTCCAATGGCTAGTGACAATAAATCACTTGGTAGATTTATTCTAGATGGAATCCCTCCTGCTCCTCGTGGACTGCCTCAAATAGACGTTACTTTTGATTTAGATGCCAATGGTATTCTAAATGTTAAAGCTAAAGATAAGGCTTCAAGTAAAGAACAGTCAATTAGAATTGAAGCCAGTTCTGGTTTATCAGAAGAAGAAATAAAAAGAATGAAAGAAGAAGCGGAAATTCATGCCGAGGAAGATGCAAAAAAGAAAGAATTAGCTGATGAAAAAAATACTGCTGAAATGATGATTTTTTCAGCAGAGAAATCATTAAAAGAGTATGGAGATAAAATTCCAGCAGAAGTTAAAACAACTATTGAAGATAAAATTGGAGCTGTAAGAAAAGCGAAAGATGGTTCAGATTTAAGTGTTATTAAAACTTCTCTTGAAGAATTAACAACTGAACTTTCTAAGGTTGGAGAGATTATGAATAAAGCTAATGTTGAAGCAAACACTGAAGCGAACGCTAATCCGACACCTGAGACTCAAGGAGAAGAAATAAAAGATGCAGAAGTAAAAGAAGAGAATAAGTAGCAAGTAGCAAGTAGAAGGTAGTAAGGGGAATGCATTTAGAGATTCCGACAGACTACTTTCTACCTATTACTTAATCATTATGCCTAAAGATTATTATAAAACATTAGGAGTTGAAAAAAATGCTTCAAAAGAGGAGATAAAAAAAGCATTTCATAAAATGGCTCACAAACATCATCCAGACAAAAACAATGGTGATGATTCTAAGTTCAAAGAAGCGAATGAAGCTTATCAAGTCCTTTCTGATGAGACTAAAAGATCTCGTTATGATCAATTTGGTTCTGCTGATGGACCGATAGGAGGAGGTCAAGCTAATTATGGAGGAGGTTTTGGTGGTTTTGATTTTTCTGGATTTCAAAATGGTCAAGGTTTTGATATGGGTGATATTGGAGATATTTTTGGTGATTTCTTTGGTGGAGGTATGGGTAGAGGAACTAAAAATTCTCGCCGTGGCCGTGATATACAAACAGAGATAGATTTAAATTTTGAGGAATCAATTTTTGGAATAAGTAGAAAAGTTTCAATCAATAAACAATCCACTTGTGATATTTGTAAAGGAACTGGTGGTAGAGTTGGAACAAAAATGAATACCTGTCAAACTTGTGATGGTAAAGGACAAATTAGAGAAGTCCGACGTTCGATATTGGGTTCATTTTCAACTTCAAAAATATGTGATAATTGTCTAGGAAATGGTAAAATTCCATCAGAAAAATGTTCTAGTTGCAGAGGGGCTGGTGTTTATCAACAACAAAAAGAAATAAAATTAGATATACCAGCTGGAATAAATAATGCTGAAATGCTTAGAATGACTGGCTCTGGTGAAGATATTCAAGGTGGACAATCAGGGGATCTTTATATTAAAGTTAACGTTAAATCTCATTCTATATATAAACGTGATGGATTAAATCTAACAATGAATTTATCTATAAAGCTCACAGAGGCTTTGCTTGGTTTGAAATATAATTTAAAAACTTTGGAAGGTGATATGCTTGAAGTCAAAATACCAGAGGGGATAAATCATGGTGAATTACTTCGAGTTAGAGGGAAAGGTGTTCCTTCAGGACACGGTAGGGGTGATATAATTCTTAAAATTTTAGTGAAAATGCCGACAAAACTTTCTCGCAAAGAGAAGGAATTAATTGAAGAACTCAAAAAAGAGGGGATATAATGTTTATAAATTTATTTTTCAGTATCTTCATGTTCACCTAGATTTTCATACCCATCTTTTTTATCTTCAGATTTGTTAGGAACATGAAAGATCCCTCTTTCCATAGATTTTGTTATAGGATTATATGTAAATGACTTTAGTCCTTTTATCTTTGGTAAATCTGCTTCTGATGTAGGGGTTATTGTTATTCCACCATTTTCAATATCTCCTTTTTTTATTATATTCCCTCGTAATTCCATATATTGATCTAATAGCTTTCCTATTGAGGCTTCGAGCGCAGACTGTTTTGCAAATAAATGTCTACCTATTGGTTTATCAAATAAAGAACGCTTGAACACTCCTTTATAAGGTTCTCCTTTTAACCACCATGTTACATCTTTATTAAATCTATTCTTATTTATTTTCCCCATATCATTATGGATAATCCAATTATCTAAATTATCATGAGTTTCATTGAATTTATAAAATTGATCATCATCTATTGGGGTGCTAGAATCTGAAACATTATATTTTTTTTGATATTTTAATTTCAATTTATCAGGATATAGTTCATCAGGACGGGGCATAAAATCATAAGTGTTGTCTACAAGATCAAATCCACCAACAAAATTTCTTATATAATACATTCGGCCGTCTATTTGTAAATATTTTGAGCCATATATATCAATTAATTTACTACCTTTTGGTAACTCCGGTTCAAATCCATTGAATGATTTATTAGGACTTATTAATTCTTCTTCTAATATGCGATTGGCATATAGATTATCTGCTAAAGTTTTATCTATTTTACTATTATTAATTAATTTGGATAAAACTAAAGTTTTTACAAACTTAGATACTTTATTGGGAACCGATTCCTTTTTTGGTTCATTCTTTTTCCCTAGATTAAAATTTTCCATAGTTAAATTTTACTTCAAAAGTATAAATTTAACAACTAAGGTGTAGCAAGGACTATCCTTGCTATCTGTAAACTCTTTACATATTCTATATTTTTGATATGATTACTTGTATTATTATTTATTTCAAGCAATTATTTTGCTTAATATAAAAGATGACTAAAGGCTCTATAGTAGCGAAGAAACTTTGGAAAATTGGTTTAAAAGATTATAACACTCAATACTTTGATTGGAATAAAGAGGGTGACTTAATCATAAAAGAAGGACACAATATATATAATGTCCGTTATTTAGCTGAGAAATTTGGAACTTCTCTTGAAATTTTGATGCCTTTTATTATCGAAGAAAGGTTAGAAGATTTTCTTGATTTGGTTACAGATTTATCTAAAAAGATTGGTTATCAGGGTAAATTTTTCTACCATTATCCAATGAAAGTCAATCAAAATAAAGAGATCGTGATGTCTCTTGTCGGTGAAGGTGCACATCTTGAGACTTCTTCTTATAATGAATTATGGCTTGTTAAGAAAATGCTAGAGCAAGAAACATTTAATCCAAATATTAGAATACTATGTTCTGGTCCTAAAACTGACAAATATATAAATTTAATTGATGATTTACAACATAAGGGCATTAAGATCTTTCCTTTGATTGAAGGTCCAAACGAATTAAAATTTTTACAATACTCAAAATATGATGTTGGAATACGGCTTGATATGCCCATTAAGGCTAGTTCGCATTGGAATAAACCTATAGATCGTTTTGGTTTTTCGGCTAAGGAAATATTAGAAATGAAATCTTTTAAGAACTTAAAAATTCTTCACTATCATATCGGTTCTCAAATTGAAAAATTTTCAGATGTTGTTAGCCCAATTAAATATGCACTTGATGTTTACTTTAAATTGAAAGAAAAAAATCCATCACTAGATACTCTTGATATTGGAGGAGGTATGCCTATCCCATACAATAGGACTAAGAGTTATCCAGTTGATAAATTAATGGATAAAATTTTAAAACTCATAAAATCTGAATCAGAAAAAAGAGGATTGCCTCACCCAAATTTAGTTTGTGAATGGGGGCGTTACATTGTCGCTCCGGCTCAAATAACTGTTTTTAAAATAATTGATACAAAGTTGATTAGCAACAAAAAGAGTCCAGCTAAGAAATGGTATGTTGTCGATGGTAGTTTTATGAATGATATGACCGATACTTGGGCCATAAACCAAAGATGGGCTGTTTCCCCTGCTAATAATAAAAAAGATGGAGAATTAACAGAAGTATGGTTTGCTGGTTCCTCTTGTGATTCGGATGATATATATGTCGGAGATGGATCTGTTACATATCCTGAATTTGATTCTGGTAATGGAGCAACTCTCTATACTGTATTTTATGATACCGGAGCTTATCAAGATTCACTAGCAGGTCATCATTGTATGCTTTCATCTCCCCTTAAGATTATAGTTGAAAATGGTCATATCGTTGTCGCCAGGAAAAGAGAAACACCGGATGATGTTGGTAAAGAATTTGGATGGTAGTATAATAATTAGTAGAAAGTAGAAAGTAGAAAGTAGAAATAATTATCAATGATGAATTAAGCGAAATAAATTATTTTATAAAAAAATGTCTGGCCGAGCTCCCATTCTTCTAAAGAATCTAGGCGAGGAGATCCGAGGACTTTTTTCAGAATATAATTTATGTAGCTAAAAATGTATGGAAACAAAATTACCAACATTAGAATTTATTCTAAAAAATTATAAAAATTTCAACGCTCGTGCTACAAAAGATGCTCTCATCTCTTATTGGCATCATGTTGAGAAAGGAGGAAAAATGTTTTGGGCAGTGGCTGGAGCAATGTCTTCAGCTCAATTAGGCATTACTCTTGCTCCCGCAATTAAAAAAGGTCTAATTCATGGAATGTCAGTGACAGGAGCAAATTTAGAAGAATCTCTTTTTAGACTTGTGGCTCATAAGGGTTATAAAGATTTTCCTGATTATAGATATTTTACAAAAGAACATGATACGAAAATCTTAGAAGACCGTATGAGAAGAGTTACCGATACTAGTATTCCAGAAGATGAAGCTTTCAGAGCTGTAGAGAAATATATAGTTCCAATGTGGACAGAGGCAACTAAAAATAATGCTCGTCGATTTTGGCATGAATATTTTTATGAACTTATTCAGAAAGTTGAACCAGATTTATATGAAGGGGATCCGAAAGAATGTTGGTTGCTTGAAGCAGCTAAAGCTAATATCCCAATAGTTGTTCCAGGGCACGAAGACTCAACTTTTGGAAATATTTTTGCTTCTCATGTCAAAATTGGTGAATGTAATCCTTCGATTGTTAAAAGTGGAATTGAGTATATGGCTCAATTCTATGATCAATACCAAGAACTTAGTCAAGGTGAAGGTATTGGATTTTTCCAAATTGGTGGCGGAATATCTGGAGATTTTCCTATTTGTGTTGTCCCATCAATCAAATATGATTTACAAAAGGATGTTAAACCATGGTCATACTTTTGTCAGATTTCTGATTCGACCACTTCTTATGGTTCATACTCAGGAGCCACACCGAACGAGAAAATAACTTGGGATAAATTAACAAAAGACACTCCAATGTTTGTCGTTGAATCAGATGCGACCATTGTTGTTCCTCTAATGCTTGAAGCACTAATGGAATGTCAAGAGAATCCAAGCGAAGCCAATAGATTAATAAATAAATATCTAAATTAATTTATTTTGAAAAACGACTTAGAAAAGAATAAAATATTAGAGGAAAAAATTGCTTTGTTTAATCCAAGTGATAGTGGGGCATTGCACCACGGTATTTTTGGCCTACCTTTTAACGAAGAAGAATCTCAAATGGTTCTTGTCCCTGTCCCTTGGGAGGCTACAGTTTCTTACGGGCAAGGATCTGTTTTAGGGCCGAAGACCATTTTAGATGCATCACAACAAATCGATTTGTATGATCCAATTAATCCAGATGGTTGGAAAAAGGGGATTGCAATGCTGGATATTCCTTCTAGTATTTTTTATAAAAGTAAACAAGTTAGAGAAAAAACTAATGAATATATTAAAGAATACAACCAAAAAATCATTAATAAAAAATTACAAAATGAAATAAGAATTGATTCTCAAGAATTGAATATTTATGTTAAAGAAATTACCGAGAAACTTTTAAATGAAGGCAAAATTGTTGGGATTGTTGGAGGTGAACATAGTGTTCCTCTTGGGTATTTTGAGGCGTTATCTGAAAAATATGAAAATTTCGGAATACTTCAAATAGATGCCCACTTAGATTTAAGAGATGGTTATTTAGGATTAGAGTATTCTCATGCCTCAATTTTTTTTAATGCTTTGAAAATCAAAAATATATCAAAAATTGTTTCTGTTGGTGTTAGAGATTTTTCTCACGAGGAGATGGAAACAGTTAATAAAGAGAAAGATAGAATATCAGTTTTTACTGATTACGAAATTAAAAAAGAGGTTTTTTGTGGTAAAAATTTAAAAGATAAATTTGATGAAATAATAAAAAATCTACCAGATAGTGTTTATATCTCTTTTGATATTGATGGTTTGATTCCATATCTAAGTCCCAATACAGGAACGCCAGTAATGGGTGGTTTTACTGTTGAAGAAGTAGTTTTTTTATTTGAAGAAGTCATTGCTTCGGGGCGAAAAATTATCGGTTTTGATTTATGTGAAGTAGCCCCAGGTAAAAATGAATGGGATGGTAATGTTGGAGCTCGAGTTTTATACAAACTTTGTTTATTAACTCTTAAAAGTCACGAAATAAATAAAAATTAAATATTTTGTGATATAATAATATTATATGACATGGTTTTTAATTGCACTTGGAGCTCCATTTTTATGGGCAATCGTAAATATTGCTGATCAATTTCTCGTCTCTAAATATTCCGAGAAAGACAAGAAAAGATCATCTGGTGGTCTCGTTTTATTCTCGAGTCTAATTGGTATTTTTATTGCACTCGGAATCGGAATATTTACACCAAATGTTTTTAGTATAATTTTTTTAGATAAATTTCTTTTAGTTATTGCTGGTGGTCTATCAGTTTGCTGGATTATTTTATATTTATATGCAATTGAAATTGAAAATATTTCGGTTATTGTTCCTTGGTTTTTGACCGTTCCGATTTTTGGATATATTTTAGGGTATTTTTTTCTAGGAGAAAATTTAACTCTTCACCAAATACTTGGCTCTATAGTTGTATTTTTGGGGTTAATTTTGATTTCAATTGATTTTTTTGAAAAAAAAGAAAAAAGGGGAGCGAAGAAACAAATAATAATTTACATGCTTTCCGCCTCTATTATCGTGGCTATTTCAGGAATAATTTTTAAATACGTTACGATTGAAGGTGATTTTTGGGTTTCTTCTTTTTGGGAATATATTGGTCTTGGGGGAGTAGGATTAATTTTGTATATATTTGTTCCCAAGTATCGAAATGAATTTATGAATATGAATAGAAGTGGTGGCAAAAATATTTTTATTATGAATATTATAAGTGAGCTAATGACCATCTTTGGCAATCTGCTTACTAATTTTGCCTTACTACTTGCACCAGTTGCAATGGTTTATCTTGTTGGTAGTTTTCAGCCAGCAATAGTTTTAATTTTAATAATTGTCGGTACAAAGTTTTTCCCTCACATTATAAAAGAAAATATATCTTCCAAAGTTTTAGTCCAAAAAATAATAGCAATTATTATTATGATAGTTGGTAGTGTATTTATATTTACTTAGTTTAGTGTTATAATTATAAAACAAGAGCAGTACATGATAGAAAAACTAAAATGGATAAACCGTGGGATTACAACAAAATAATGTCAGACAAAGATCTTTTCAATAAAACTGTCTATACACCCTTATCAGAGGCTATTAGACTTCTCGAAAAAAGGAGAAATGATCTGAATCTTGTAGCTAAGGTAAAAAAATTATTGAAAGGTGGCGTTCCACAAATTTTAATTGATAAAAAATGTGGAATTATGGCAAGGCAGATAGCCACGCCAAACAATGAAAACAAGATGTTTATATCAATTGCAACTGATAATAATTTGCATCCTCTATTTATTGAATATTTTGAAGATAAATTTACTTCAAACAATAAATATAAACATTCTTTGGGCCAAATATGTACACAAAATAAAATTGATAAAAATGGTAAAGGTTGTGTCGAAAAAATAAATATTATCGATTTTAACAAATACGATGGTAAAAAATTAAGCGAAGTAAAGACTCTTTGGGGAGAATCTCTTGTGGATTTTCACAAGAAATTATTTGATTTACACAACATAAAGGATGTTTCTTTTTTTAACGAAATGGAATGGTATGAAAAAGAAGGAGAAGAAGCAATAGATTTTTATGCGAATTTTTTTATATTAATTACATGCTTTGGAATATTATTCGAAAATTTTTTGATTCAAAAAGATGATAAAGAGGGATTATTTACTAAGAATGTAATATTGCCAGCATTAGAAAAAACAATAAATCAATTGGGAGTGAAACCTTTAATAGTTCCAATTGAAGCTCTTGACTTAGAAATTGACGATTTTTGGTATCATCATTCACCTATAATTAAAAATTTAATAAAATATGATTAAAAATAATATTTATTTATCATTAGATGAAGCAAGAGAAATAGTTTCAAGAAGATGGGATGATAAAGATCTTAAAAAGAAAATAGAAGATACTTTAAATACAAAAGCTGGACTGATTAGCGTTTTTTTGAAAGATAAGCCACAGGCTGTTATCTGGAGATCAATGCTTTCTCCAGATAATGGTTTTGATTTTTACTATCATTGTGCGAATTATTTAGGCTGTGGAGTCTCACCCCTAGAGTTTTTGGAAGATAAATTTGTTTCAATAAATGAAGAAAAGAAGGCTCTTAGTAGAATTAGGGTTACCCAAGATAATATAAAAAAATATATAGAGTTAACAGAATATAATAAGCAGGAAGGTAAAATTTTAAAAAATGTTGAACTAAAAAATGGAGAGAAACTTTATGATTTTCATCAAAATTTATTTAAAAAAAATTATAATGGTTTAGTTTTGACAGATATTTCAGAATGGTGTAAAAATATTGGCAAAGCTAGAGACTATTATTATTATTATTTACTTCATTTCATATGCCATGGAGTACTCTTTGAAAGTTTTTCTTTAGACGAAGGAAGAGAGGAAATTTTTACTGAGGAAATAATTTTACCAGCAATTAATAAGATTGAAGCAGACTTTGGTTATAAGCCAATAATAGTAAGATTATATCCTGAAAAACAGACATTGGAGGAAGATTTTTATTGGTTTTCATATTCAGAATCAATAAATGATGATATAATAAAATATGCTCATATGAATAATTATAAATTTATTGATACTAAAATTAAATAAAATGTATTGCTTAGATATAATCCCAACAAGCTTTCTGGTTTTTTCTGACGAAGTTCCCCAGCTTTTATATTATTCACATTTACCAGCTTTTATTTTATCGATTCTCTTAGGTTTTTGGGTATTTTTTTCATCAAAAAAAAGTCTTGAGAGTAAAATATTTTTAACCTTATCTCTTGTATTTTCTGCGCTTTCTTTTCTTAATTTAATTATTTGGACAAATTCAAATTCACTGATAATATCAATGTCCTGGGTTATAGCGATTGAGCTTTTTAATTGGTTGTTATTTTTGATTGCTTATTTTTTCTATGTTTTTGTCAGTCATAATGATGTAAAATTTATTGTAAAGATATCAATTTTGTTTTTATTAGTGTTATCTCCTATATATATATTTTCCAGATTTGGAATTAATGAATTTGATCTAAATTCGTGTGAATTAATTATAAATAACGGTTATTATTTATATCAATTATTCATAAATTTACTTGCTATTGGAATCATTATTTTTACCTTTTTGAAATGTAAGAAAAAATTTATTTTGAATGAAAAAATAAAAAACACATTGTTTTTTATTGCGGTATTGATTTTTTCAAGTTTTTTTCTGACCACATGGCATTTGTCTAGCTATTTTGACATCTTTATTTATGAGCAGATTGGTTACATTGGATTTATAATATTTATTATTTTAATTTCTTACGTGATTGTAAAATTTAATGCTTTTCATATAAAATTGTTGGCTACCCAAGCTTTAATATGGGGGTTAGTAGCATTAATTGGTTCTCAATTTTTTTACATTAAAGTTATTACTAATTTTATTTTAAATGGAATTACTTTTATTGGGATTATTATAATCGGTAGTTTTTTAACAAAATCGGTTAAAAAAGAAATTGAACAAAGAGAGTTATTAGAGTCAATAACATTAAGATTAGAACAGTCTAATTCACACCTAGAAGAAGCCAACGAAAAATTAAAAGGATTAGACAAACTTAAAACAGAATTTGTCTCTTTGGCCTCACATCAACTTAGAAGTCCGCTAACTGCTATTAAGGGTTATACTTCAATGTTGATCGAAGGTGATTACGGAGAAATTAATCCAAAGGCCAAGGAAATTATTGATCGAGTTTTGGAATCGAGTAGTAATTTAACTTTGGTGGTGGAAGACCTATTAAATGTGACAAAAATTGAACAAGGAGGGATGAAATATGAAATGGTTAATTTTGATTTTAGTCAGATTGTTAAAGAGACAACACAAAATTTATCTATTACAGCAGAGAAAAAAGGATTGAAATTGGTTTATAATTCATCAGATAAACAATATCTTGTGAATGGAGACAAGGAGAAACTCAGACAAGTTCTGATTAATTTGATTGATAATTCAATGAAGTATACTCCCAAAGGTCAGATCGATGTGTCTTTGCATACAGATAAAAATAAAATTATTTTAGCTATTAAAGATACTGGGATTGGAATTTCAGCTAAGGAAATTGAATTTTTGTTTGAAAAATTTAATAGAGGAGAGGGTAAAAAAATTAATACGAGTGGTTCTGGTTTAGGACTTTACTTAGTAAAAGAAATTGTTGAAGCTCACCATGGCCGAGTTTGGGTTGAATCAGAAGGGAAAGAACATGGCTCATCTTTCTTTGTTGAACTACAAAAAGCCAAATAAAAACCTTCTGTAACCTTTCTATCCCAAGCTAAAAATTCTCCATACCCGGTATGGAGAATTTTCTTATTTTTTGGATATTTGGTAAGTAGAATCAGTATCTTTAATTTCAAAACCAAGAGAATTAATTTGTTTTCTGATTTCATCACTTTTTTGCCAATCTTTATTTATTCTCGCTAATTCGCGTTCTTTAGCTAGATTTTCTATTTCATCTGGAATGATTTCTTTTTTTATTTTATCTAAATTAAAACCGAGAACTTTATCAAAATCCAAAATAGTCATTTTTTTATCTTTATTAAACAAAGTAGAATCTTTCAAAATTTCCCAAACAAGAGATAAAGCTTTAGGACTATCTAAATTATTATCTAAATATTCAATAAAACGAGTCTGATAATTTGTATCCACACTTCCAAGTTCATCTCCTAAGGCTAAAACGGCCTCTCTGAGCCTCATCAAGGCAATTTGTGAGCCGTTCACTGTATCAATTGTGAAGTTTGTTCTAGTTGAATAATTTGAGGTATATAGCCACAAACGAAAAGCCAAAGGGTCGATACCTTTTTCAATTAAATCATCTAAAGTATAAAAATTTCCTGCAGATTTAGCCATTTTCTTTCCATCAACTAAAAGGTGTTCGTTGTGAATGAAATAATTAGCGAAAGTTTTTCCCGTAGCGCATTCAGATTGAGCTATTTCATTTTCATGGTGAGGGAAGATATTGTCGACTCCTCCAGTATGAATATCAAAACTTTCACCTAATTCTGACATACTCATAGCCGAACATTCTATATGCCAACCAGGTCTTCCTTTACCAAGTTCTGTTTCCCAAAAAACATTTCCATCTAGAGGAGTCCAAGCTTTCCAAAGAGCGAAATCTTGAGCATTTTCTTTTTCATATTCATCCATCTTTAATCTATTATCAGCATTTTCTTTCAAATCAGATAATTTAAAATGAGAAAGTTTTCCATAATCTATATCTTTACTTATATCAAAATAAATTGAACCATCTTTTTCTTTATAAGCAAAACCATTAGATATTAATTTTTTAATTAAATTAACCATTTCGGAGACAAAATCAGTTGCCTTGGTATATTTATCAGCTGGCAGAATATTTAAAAGATCTCTATCTTTATAAAATTCTTCAGTGTAATATTCTGTTAGTTCTTTTAATGTTTGATTTTTATTTTGAATTTCACGAATTATTTTATCTTCAACATCCGTTATGTTCATAATATGTTTTACAGAATAATCTTTATAAATTAAATATCTTTTCAGTAAATCAGCAAAGACGTAAGCTCGCCAGTTTCCTATATGAAGATGATTATAGACTGTTGGGCCACAAGTATATAAGCCAACCCGATTTTCACTTATTGGTTTAAATAACTCTTTTTCTTTAGTTAAACTATTAAATAAATATAATGACATATAAAGATAATATTATTATGACCCCAAAAAGAATAAAAAACAATGTTTTATATAATTTTACTTTTTTATTGCTAAGTTTGATTTGTGTTTCAAGTTTTTTAATATTTCTTTTTTCAACATATAAATGATTTTTTAAATTTAAAAATAAATCTTTTAGTAAATAAATAAACAATACTTTATTGTTATCTATTTTCATTTCTCCTTCAGTTATAATATTTAATTCTAAATCTTTCTTAAATTCAATTAAGGGCGATATATATTTATCATGAATTGTTATGATAAATTCGTCGTTTATAATACAGATAAGTTGATTATCTTGTTCTGATTTTTTCTCAATAATAGGGAAGTTCAAATAGACAATTATGTAATCATCTATTTGATCAATTTTTGCTTCAATTTTATTAATTTTTATTCTATCCCTAATAATTTTAGGGATAGAATATTCTTCAAAAATATAACTAATTTCCTCGTTCTTAGGATTTTCTAAATCAATCCAAGCTAGTTTCTGATGATTATATTTTGATATCATAAAGACCATTATACATTTTAGCTTGCTTTTTTCAAAACTTTTGTGTAATATAGTTATTATCTTTGGAAATTGATTAAATTAAAGATTTCCATAGGATTTATCAAAATATGGCTAAAATAGTAAAAACAACCGAAAAAGCAAAAGAACAAATTCCTGAAAGTAAAGAATTTGCTGTAATTTTGACTGGCGGTAAACAATACAAAGTATCTGTTGGAGATATTCTTAAAGTAGAGAAGATTGAAGGAGAATTTAATCTTGGAGATAAGGTTGTTTTCGACAAAGTTTTGTTAGTTGATAATGGAACTGATACAACTATTGGAACCCCATATATTGACAATGCTAAAGTTGAATCATTGTTTCAAAGATTTGGTAAAGCCAAAACTGTTAATGTAGTTAAATATAAACAAAAAAGCCGATACCTAAAAAAGAACGGACATCGTCAACCATTCATCGAAGTCAAAATTTCCTCAATAAAATAAAAATTCTCCACACCTGGTGTGGAGAATTTTTATTGTCTATTTTGTAAAGCGTTTTTAATTGTTTCACTATCTGAGTATTCAAGTTCTGTGCCCGTTGAAAGACCACGACCGAGTGAGACTATATTAAAACCATATTTATTTTGAAGGGGAGATATTAATTCTCTTAGATACATATCGGTATGCTCTCCTTGAGGATTAAGAGATAAGGCCAAGATTATTTCCTTTAGTTTATCATTTTTGGCCCTACTCTCAATTGTTTTAATTAATTCTTCAGTTCGGACAAAGTTCGGAGTTTCTTTTGTAACTATTGGAACAAGTCCACCGAGAATGAAATACATACCAGAATAATTTTTACTTTTTTTAATATTTTCATAATCAGCATCTTTCTCAATGATCAAAAGAGAAGTTTTATCAGTTTTTAGGTCTCGACAATTCTCACAAAGTGTACTGTTTTCTTTTTTAAAAAATAAAAAACAAGATGGGCATTGTCCGATTAACTCTTTCAAAGAAATAATATTATTTCCTAATTCTTTTACATATTGGGGATTTTTATGGAGTAAGAAATAGACAAAACGTTTAGCCTGACGTTCTCCAATACCAGGAAATTCTTTAAACGATGCTGATAATTTTTCTATTGGATTTTCCATACATATACATCTCTAATGAGATTAAAATTCATCAATGGCTCCGGTTGTCGAAGACACGAAATTATCCTGATTTGATTTATCGATAGTCATAAAGGTTGTTGATTTCTCATCAAAATATAAATCAACTTTACCGACAGGCCCATTTCTATGTTTTTCAATTAAAATTTCAGCAATATTTGTTTTTTCACTTTCATCTTTACCTCTATCTTCTCTATGAATAAAAATAACGATATCAGCATCTTGTTCAATGGAACCTGAATCACGAAGGTCTGATAATCTAGGGCGTCCACCACGAGATTCAATAGCTCGAGACAATTGAGATAAAGCCAGGACAGGAACATCGAATTCTTTCGCTAATGCTTTTAATGATCTTGATATCTCGGTGACTTGATTAACCATATTGTCGTAATTTTTTGAAGTAGACATAAGTTGTAAATAATCGACAATAATTAAACCGAGACCATGCTCAGCTCTAATCCGACGACAGACTGAACGCATTCGAATTATAGAATTACCAGCTAAATCATCTACAAATATTGGAGCTTTAGATAGACTATCAAGAGAATCACGAATTTTTGTGAATTCATTTTCGGAAGATAGATTTCCTGTTCTTAAATTCCAAGCATTTACTTTTGATTGAGCAGCTAATAATCTATCAACTAATTGTTGTGTGCTCATTTCAAGGGAGAAAATGACAGTCGGAGTTTTGTTGTTGAGAGCAGCTTGTCGAGCAATATCTAAAGCTAGGGTTGTCTTACCCATAGATGGACGAGCTGCCAATATAACTAAATCTGATTTTTGTAACCCTGATAAATATTGGTCAAGATCATGAAAACCAGTTGGGACTCCACGAAGCTCACCTTTGTTTTCATGAAGCTTTTCTAATCTATCCCAAGCTTCAGGTAAACTATCTTTTAAAGACTGAAAAGCATGATTGCCAGTATTATTATTAATTCCCATCATTTTCTTTTCAGCTTGATCTAAGATTTCAAAAACATCTTCAACTTCATCTCTAAATCCAAGCTCAGAAATATGATTTCCAGCCTCAATTATTTTTCTTAATAAATGTTTCTTATTAACGATATCAGAATAATATTTAATATTTGTTGAAGCCGGAACAGAATTAGTTAATTCACTTAAATAACTACTACCTCCTATTTGATCAAGCAATCCTTTCTCTTCTAATTTATGAGAAACCGATAAGATATCAATAGGTTCTCCTTTGCTTGATAAATCTAGCATTATTTTGTAAACATGAGCATGTTTGGTGACATAGAAAGATTCACTACTTATGATGTCATTTATTTCATGGATTGCTCCAGGCCTTAACATAATAGAGCCTAAAATAGCTTTTTCTGAGTCAATACTTTGTGGAGGGATTCTAAGGTTTGTTTTTTTATCTGTCATGGTTGGTATTGTATCAATAATAAGATAAGTCTCAAAATGTATATTTCGAATAAACCTCCACACTTATATTTTTATATTGTATATAATAGAAATAATATTTTTATATTATACATATACAATAAGCCTATTTAAAAAATAAAAATTAATAATGAGATTAATAGAAACATAGGTGTGGGGGTAAATGTGTGGGTAATATGTGCAAAACTATTTAATTTTTGGTATTATATAAGAATGAAAAAAAGATTATTATCAGGAATTCAGCCATCTGGCAATATCCATATAGGTAATTATTTTGGGGCAATAAAACAACTTGTTGACTTACAAGATCAATATGATTCTTTTGTTTTTATTGCTGATTTACATGCGATGACAACAATTCAAAATAAAGAGGAATTATCTAATAATATTATAAATGTAGCATTAGATTATTTGGCTTGTGGACTTAATCCAGACAAGGTTTGTTTATTTAAGCAATCAGATGTTCCTATTGTAGCTGAGCTTGCTTGGTATTTTAATTGTATTACAACAATGCCTTATTTAGAAAGAGCTACAGCTTATAAAGATGCTAATCAGAAAGCTAAGGAAATTAATGTTGGGCTTTTTGATTACCCGATGCTTATGTCTGCTGATATTTTGATATATGATGCTAATATTGTTCCTGTTGGTCAAGATCAAAAACAGCACGTTGAGTATGCTAGAGATACTGCACAAAAGTTTAATAATATTTATGGACAAACTCTGACTATCCCTGAAGCTTTTATTATGAAAGAAGTTGCTATTGTTCCTGGGACTGATGGCCGAAAAATGAGTAAAAGCTATAAGAACACTATTCCACTTTTTGGAACAGATGAAGAAATTAAAAAATCAATTATGAGAATTGTGACTGATTCCAAAAATCCAAGTGATTCTAAAGACCCAGAAACTTGTAATATATTTGCTTTGCATAAACTTTTCTTAAAAAAATCTGATCTTGAAATATTAAGGAATAAATACATTAATGGGGGTTTGGGATATAAAGAATCTAAAGATATGCTTTACAATGAAATTATTAATTTTATTGGGCCAATGAGAGAAAGGAGAGAAATATATCAACAAGATTTAAATATTGTTCGTAGTATTTTAAAAAAAGGAGCCGAGAAGGCAAGTGTTATCGCAAATAAAAAGATGAAAATTATTAGAGATAGTGTTGGAGTAAATATATGAAATACATTTTTGCTTTAATTTTATTTATACTTAATCTTGTTGCAGTACCACTTAATATTTTATATATGAAAGTTCAAAAATGGTATCTACCAATGTGGGAAAAAGATAAAGTCATTTATTTTGCTTTTGCTCCATTTTATTGGTTGCTTGTGGGGTTGACGTTTTTGTTTGGATGGCCATGTGATTTTCTAGTAAAACTTATTCACTAGAATTTAAATTAAAAAATAAAATTATAAATTTAATAAAATTAAACAGAATGAAAAGAACTTACATAAAGGATTTAAAAGATTATATTGGACAGGAAATTTCCATTTCAGGGTGGGTGGATGTCCGTCGAGATCAAGGGAAAATGATATTTTTAGATTTTCGGGATATGACAGGCAAGGTTCAAGGGGTAATTCTGCCAAATTATACTGAGACACTAGAAGTTGGTAAAACTCTTCGCAATGAATTTGTGGTTAAGGTTCTCGGTCAAGTTAACAAAAGACCAGAAAGAAATATAAAACTGGATGTTCTAAATGGAGAGCTTGAACTTGAAATTAAAAAAATAGAGGTATTAAATAAAGCTGAAACACCAAATTTTGATGTAACAACAGATGGGATAGATATTAACGAAGAAAGTCGTTTGACTTATCGTTATTTGGACTTAAGAAGACCTAGGTTGCAGAAAAATATTCGAAATCGTCACCATATTTCAAAATTTATTCGAGATTTCCTAGACACAGAAGGTTTTGTTGAGATAGAAACGCCTATATTGACGAAATCAACCCCTGAAGGAGCTCGTGATTATGTTGTGCCGTCTAGATTATATCCTGGTAATTTTTATGCCTTACCTCAATCTCCTCAGCAATATAAACAATTATTAATGGCAAGTGGAATGGAAAAATATTTTCAAATAGCTCGTTGTATGAGAGATGAGAATACTAGAGGTGATAGACAGCCAGAATTTACTCAACTTGATCTGGAAATGTCTTTTGTTGAAAAAGAAGATGTTATGGAGGTGAATGAAAGATTACTCATAAGTTTAGTTAAAAATCTTTATCCGAATAAAAAAATTCAAGAGATTCCTTTCCCAATAATTACATACAAAGAATCAATGGAAAAATATGGTAATGATCGTCCTGACATAAGAAACAATAAAGAAGATTTAAATTTGCTTGCTTTTTGTTGGATTGTCGATTTTCCATTTTTTGAAAGAACAGATAAATCAGATAATCCAAACACGGAAGGAGAGTGGACCTTCACCCACAATCCTTTTTCTGAACCTATCACGGAGCATAAAGGCTGGTTGCTTGATGGGAAGAATTTAGGAGAAATTTTAACCACTCAATATGATGTTGTTTTGAATGGATCTGAGATAGGAGGAGGGAGTATTCGATCTCATGAAGCAGAGACCTTGCATAAAGTTTTAAATATAATTGGCCATAAAGATGAGGACATTGAAAGCAATTTTGGTCATATGATTCATGCTTTTAAGTCTGGCACACCACCTCATGGGGGTATCGCTTGGGGTTTTGATAGACTTATTATGCTACTTGAAAATGAACCAAATATTCGAGAGGTTATTGCTTTTCCGAAAACTGGTGAAGGTAAAGACTTAATGATGCAGTCCCCGTCGCAAATCTCAGATAAACAATTGGAGGAATTGAATGTTGTAATAAAAATTAAAAAATAAGAAATATGGATGAAGTAGCTACTTATACATATAAAGCAAGTACTGGAACTTTCGAAGGGCCACTTGAATTACTTCTTTCTTTAATTGAACAAAAGAAGCTTTTTGTGAATGAAATATCGTTAGCCGAAGTCACAAATGATTATATAGCATATGTAAAATCTTTAAATAATATTAATAGTGATCAACATATTGCAAAAGTTTCTTATTTTGTCTTAATTGCGGCGACTTTAATTTTAATTAAATCAAAATCATTACTTCCAAATTTATCTTTGACCGAAGATGAAACTGAAAAAATTGTCGACTTGGAGCAAAGATTAAAATTATTTAAAATAATCAAAAACGCTAGCATTGATATTAAAAATAATTTTGGTGTGAAAATTATTTTCATGCCCAATGATCGTATTTGGGATGATCCACTTTTTTCACCAGATCCATTAATTACTTCAACTAATATTTTTTCTTCGATGACTGAAGTTTTAAATAGTTTACCTAAAGAGAAAGAGAAATTGACGGAAGTTGAGGTTAAGAAGATTATTAATATAGATGAAATAATTAATAACCTTACGAGTAGAATTGAAACGGCGATTAATCTATCCTTTAAAGAATTTACAAAAAGTCAAGGAGCCCAAAATCAAGAAGAGGCAAAGGTTCATGTTATCGTTTCTTTCTTGGCTATGTTAGAATTAGTCAGAGAAGGAATAATAGAAGTTATTCAGAATTCTTCGTTCGGTGATATTGAAATCAATAAACAGGAATTATAGTAAATTGATATTGATCCCGTTAGAAATCGCGGTCACGAATTTTTAAATGAGGAGCAGTAAAATAAATAGATTATTAGTATAAATATAATATAGGTTCGGTGTTTTATTTAACGCGACCTATTTCTAACGGGATGGAATTAGAATCAAAAATTGAAGGTTTACTTTTTTATAAAGGGGAAGATGTCGAGATAAAAAAATTGGCCGAGCTTTTAATTGTCTCGAGAGATGAAATAGAAGAATCTTTAAAAAAATTAGAAAATTCATTAATTAATAGAGGGCTTGTTCTGGTTAGGAAAGATGATTCAGTTGTTTTGGGAGTTGCAAGTGGATTAAGTCCTTTGATTGAATCTATTAGAAAAGATGAAATAACTAAAGATTTAACTAAATCTTCTCTTGAAACTCTATCAATCATTTTATACAAAAATGGTGTATCGAGAAGTGAAATTGATTATATTAGGGGAGTGAACTCTAGTTTTATTTTACGCAATTTGCTTGTTAGAGGTTTGATTGAGAAAATAATTGATTCCAAGGATTCTCGACGTTTTCTTTACCGCCCAACATTTGAAACATTATCTTTTATGGGAATAACATCAATAAAAGAACTTCCTAATTATGAGAGTGTCCTTTCTCAATTACAAGAATCACTTAAACAAGGAGAAAATAATGACTAATGCTTTAAAAATATTTTTACCCGCAGTTATCAGTTTTATTATTGGAATAATTATTACTCCACTTGCTACTCATTATTTTTTTAAATATAAAATGTGGCGCAGGGTAGAAAGAGAAAAGAATATTAATAATAGTGAAATAAACGGATTCTCTAAAATCCACGACAGCAAAGCTGAAATATCTACTCCCAGAACGGGCGGAATGATAATTTGGATCTCAGTTATCTTAACAGTCGCTATTGTTGGTTTGATTGATTATATTTTTAAAAATCAATTATCAACAAAATTATATTTTATTACTCGAAATCAAACACTGTTACCTTTCTTTACTTTGATTGTTGCTTCAATAGTTGGGTTAGGAGATGATTTTCTCCAAATATTTAGCAAGGGAAAGTGGAGTCAGGATCCTATTTTTTTACGTTATTTAAAGATTGGGATCATTTTATTATTAGGTTTAATTATTGGTTATTGGTTTTATTTTAAACTAGGAGTATCTAATTTATATATACCATGGTATGGATTTATAAATTTAGGATATTTATTTATTCCATTTTTTATATTTATTGTGATTTCTTTGTGGTCAACAAGTGTGATTGATGGTGTCGATGGACTCTCGGGTGGAGTTTTGGCTTCAATTTTTATGGCTTACACTTTGATTGCTTTTTTTAACAATCAAGCTGATATTGCAACTTTATGTGCTGTTATTACAGGAGGGATCATTGCTTTCTTGTGGTTCAATATTCCTCCTGCTCGTTTTTATATGGGAGAAACGGGCATGATTGGTCTGACGGTAACTTTAGCAGTTATTGCTTTTATGACTGATACAGTTTTGCTTTTACCAATTATTGTTTTTCCTTTATTTATTACTTCTTTATCCGATGTTATTCAAATGTTTTCTCGAAAATTTAGAAATGGGAAGAAAGTTTTCCTATTTGCTCCACTTCATCATCATTTTCAAGCTCTCGGCTGGCCTTCTTATAAAGTTACTATGCGTTATTGGATTGTTGGAATAATTTCTTCAATAATAGGAGTTATCATTTCAATTATTGATTAGAAATGAAAAAAAAACAAATTAAAATTGATAATTTTTTTTTAGGAATAATTATTGCTCTTGTAGTCATAGGAATAATAACTTTCACTTCAGCTTCTTTAGGTATATTGGCGAAAAATGAAGCCAAATTCTATGGAGTTATTTTTGGGCAGTTTGTTTTTGGTATAGTAGGTGGATTAATTGCTTTATGGATTGGTCTTAAAATTCCATATAAATTTTTTAGGAAAAATGCTTTAATTTTATTCGTCTTATCTATAATATTGACAGCTCTTGTCTTTATCCCAGGAATAGGGCAACCACACAATGGAGCTCGTCGTTGGATTGATATTTTGGGATATTCTTTCCAGCCAGTAGAATTTTTGAAGATAGGATTTATAATTTATTTTGCAGCTTGGTTGTCTTGGGTGAAAGATAAAGTGAAGGATCCTTTATTTAGTATTCTTCCTCTTGTTATTTCTATTGGAATAATTGCTGGAGTTTTAATTAATCAACCAGATACTAAAAGTTTAATTCTTATCGTTGCGACGGCTTTAGTAATGTTATTTGTTTCTGGAACACCCTTAAAATTTATTTTAGGACTTTTAGGAATAATTTTGATTGCTTTTATAATTTTAGTTTCTTTTAAACCATATTTAAAAGAGAGAGTTGATACATTTTTTAATCCAAGTGAAAATAGTAGAAGTTCATCATATCAATTACAACAATCATTGATTGCTGTTGGTTCAGGGGGTGTATTAGGAAGAGGTCTTGGACAGAGTATACAGAAGTTTAATTATTTACCCGAACCTCAAGGAGATTCTATTTTTGCTGTTATTGGTGAAGAATTGGGTTTCATCGGTGGTTTAATAATAATTTGTCTTTATGTTGCTTTTGCTTTACGAGGTTTTCGAATAGCATTACGCAATGCTCCTGATTCATTTGCTAAATTACTTGTCATTGGTTTTATCACTATAATTACAGCACAATCATTTATGAATATCGCTTCTATCATTGGAGTTTTCCCTTTGACTGGAGTTCCACTCGTCTTTATTTCTCATGGCGGAACAGCTCTACTATTATCTTTAGGAATGATGGGAATTGTTTTAAATATTTCTCAATATCAGAATAAGCAATTATAAAAAAAATATAATAATATGTTATAATTATTAGAATGAAAATATTACTTACAGGAGGTGGGACAGGTGGGCATTTTTATCCACTTATTGCTATCGCCGAAAAACTTATAGAGAATGCGGATAAACAAAAGATAATAGATCTTAAGTTATATTATATGTCTGATTCTCCTTATGACAAAAGATTACTTTTTGAAAATAAAATAACTTACATTCAAGTTCCTGCTGGTAAAATGAGAACCTATTCTTCTATTAGTAATTTTTTCGATATTTTTAAAACAGCTATCGGAGCTTTCTTTGGTTTATTAAATATGTTTTTTGTTTATCCAGATGTTGTTATCTCAAAAGGTGGTTATGCCGCTTTCCCAGCTGTTTTAGCAGCTAGATTATTAAAGATTCCAGTTATTATCCATGAGTCTGATTCTTACCCAGGGAGAGTAAATGTTTGGACAGCTAAATTTGCTTGGCATGTCGCTATCTCTTGGCCGGAAACAGCTGAGTATTTACCTAAAGAAAAAATTGCTTTAACCG
>Ga0335397_10002621_pt1 | contig 24495 bp, 30 predicted proteins | sample MAT04_FD_205740 | JGI IMG/M metagenome (GOLD analysis project Ga0335397, IMG submission 205740) | Freshwater microbial communities from Lake Fryxell liftoff mats and glacier meltwater in Antarctica - MAT-04 (spades assembly) (version 2) ... | reverse complement strand
ACAAGCAGAGAAATAGGTGAAGCAATTTTAGTCTTCGGTACTCAACTAAGCGAATTTCTATTACATATCCCTCCATTACATAGATCATGGGGCGATCGTGATCCTAGAGTAGGTTATGCAGGAAAAATCGTAAGTATGAGACTTGTGTGGATTGATATGAAAGATAAATACGGCAATAGTAAAGGTACCAAAAGATTAGCAGTTACAATTATGAAATATAATGAACAAGAAAAAGGATATCGTTACTTTGGTACAATTTCAGAAAAGTATACCGCAGGTTTGCAAGTTGGGGAAACTCGCGATATGGCAATTTACAACAATCGTGTTAGAGTTTTCCGTCAGGATGGTAAACCTACTGCATGGTTGGTAACTGAGGCTTGGCTTTTTGACCCTAATATGATGAGTACGATCGAAATGGAAAACTGGGTTAGAAATCCACCAACTACCACAACAGAACCATAATGGCTACAATCCCACCACCAATATCAGTAAATTTGATGCCCCTGACACCACCACCAGTCCCAGCCGATTTATTGAATTCGACACCACCACCAATCCCGGAAGAGTGGATGCCTCCAATAAAAATGTGGTATTTAGCTCGTGAGGACGGTAGTTTTGCACTTATCCCAGAAGATGAACTCATAGCCAATGGATTTGATGAAGATAGTTATGTTTGGAGTGAAGAGACTGGTTGGGAGAAAGGAGAAAATAGCTCTGAACTAAACTATTTGTTGGGAGAGCCTTTTGTATCTTGCGATCAATATGAATTTTAGCTCTGAATTTTATTGGACAAAACTAAATATGTGATAATATTTGGTTAATGTCTTTCACATTTTCTCACATGACCACACAATTTATCCAACAAACAACCGGATTCCCTGAAGATACGATCGCCAAAATCATGGACGCTTTTGTAGAGTTTGTCAAAACCTCTTTGGAAAAAGGCGACCAAGTTGAAATGAGAAACTTTGGCATTTTTAGTTTCAAAGACTATGACGATCGCCCCGGTAGGAACCCACGGACTGGCGAATCAATCACACTTCCTGCAAAACGAAAGCCAACTTTCAAATTCTCTAAGAATTTTATCCAGTCTATTCAGTCAGAAATTTTGACTCAAATTCCTACTTTGTCATCAACACCATTAACACTACCATCAGCACCAACATCAGCACCACCAACATTTTTAATGCCAATGAGTCCTCCACCGATCGTCTCTAAAAATTGGTATTTAGCGGACGCAACGGGTGCATTTTTTGAAGTGCCAGAACACGAGCTCAAATCCAAAGGCTTAAATTATTCTAGTATGCTTTGGAGTCCAGAAACTGATTGGAAAAAAGCGTCTGATATTCCCGTACTCGCCTATTTGCTTGTCTAGTTTTTCGCTAAAAATAGGACAGTTTAAAACGTTATATAAAGGAGTCTTTTAGGCTCCTTTTAATCTGATTCTTCAAAACTATTACTTTTCTATCAACAATGATGGTAAACAAGCAGATGCTTACATATCGAAAGCAAACAATCCAGGACTATACATTAACGCGGATGTTATGGCTAGTGTAGTTATCGAGTTTAATCACATAAAAATCGATGGCTGATATCTCAAGATATTGTTTTTTACTTGATTCTTGATTCTATTCAAGAAAAAAAGTTAAAACAAAAAACGCCTTGTCTATGACCAAAGACATCAAGGCGTTTTTTTATTGGGCGAAGCGAAGCGGAGGGTAGTCTAATTAACTGGTTTGAACTAAGTTTGAACGAGTAAGGTTTGAGCGATAACAGATTCACCAGTAACTTCGCCAATAATAAACAGACCGACATAGGGGTCATCGGGCGCGTCAACATAAACTACGCGAGAGTTGGTCATGCTAGCAAAGATCGAGTACAACTGAACGTAATACTCTAGCGCTTCTACTGGCATCCGCAAATCCTCGATTCCTGAATCACTTGACTCCATTGATTCCATAACCGATGTAACTTCTGCCAAACTGTTGCTAACCAATGGGCTGAAGGTTTCAAGCAAAGTTTTAGGAGTAATCGTGCGATCGGGCATTTCATAATCAGTGCCGCCAATCTTTCGACGCATTGAAGCATCAGAAGACAGAATCTGAGCATCACCAACCATCTTTTTGCGACTAATCTTTAAAGGCGAATCACTTTCCGATTCTCCCCAGAAGTTGTAATCCTTGATGACTTGGCGCAACATTGATGCGATCGCACTGCCAGTAGGCAAAATTGGGTCTAGCATTGTATTTTTTCATAGTAAACAACTAAAATCATTTATCAAACTTTGGACAAAATTGCCAGTTTAAATCTCTTCAACAATTGCCGATAACAATAAAAATGTTGGTTCGTCTATTTGATGTTTGGCTGCCATAAGGTTTCCAAATTTCTCTGCATCTTGTCGAGAGTCAAACAACTGAGCTTCGGCAAAACTATCAGTCAATTCCCCTGATTTGGTGGCTAATTGACCTTTAATGCCGATTATGTACAATCTAACAAATAATGTCTCTGAATCCAAAATTTCAATGTTCATGAGTTGTATAATGTTGAGATACCACTTGCTCAACAGCACTTATCGCTTTAGAAAGAGCGTCAGAGTGCTTTCCTAATTACTCAATCCAAATAATCAAGTAATTACACAATCGCTGCAAATATTGGATGGCGAAGTTTTTTGCCTGAAGTTACACCCAGATAAACAACTTCAACTACAACACCTAAATATTGGCTTTGATTATCCCAGATTTGTTGTCGTAGAACGTCAGAGAATCCACCTCCTACCTTAGAAGTGATTATCTGATTGCCAACCATACCACTGACGGTTACACTTCCCAAACTCTTAGAGTATTTCCCACTACCTTTAGTGAATCCAGTAATCAGAAAATTAGATCGAACAAAGTTTTTCACCTTCAATAAGTTTCGGGTTCTGCCAACTACATAAGGTGTGATTGGGTGTCGTAGCATTGTGCCTTCTGGGAATCCGATCGAACCATTAACTTCGTTTTGAGCTTGAATTGCGGTAGGAATATTCTCTACATAGGTGTAGGGAACGGCAACTACATTATTCGCGTTAGCAGAAGCAGAAGCAGAAGCAGAAGCAGAAGCAGAAGCAGAAACAGAAGCAGAAGCAGAAGCAGAAGTTGATGCTGATGTTATTTGACTGATATATGCAACCATATCTAATGTGGTGTCGGCAAAATTGGGGATGGAAAATATGTGATACTGCATCCTCAATTTGTCTGCTGGATCGAACTTGGTTTTTTTCCGAGCAATCCCCGATATCAGGTCAAACGGTTCACCAGGGATATAAAGTTCACCATCCAGTGATTGATTAAGTGATGCACAGAAACTTTCGATCGCATCAAATCCAACATATCTAGTTTTGCCACTTCTGCTCATCAAGCCTTGTCCGGGAACGTACAGACAGCGCACTCCATCCATCTTTGGGCTGCTGTACCATCCCGGATTTTCTGGCTTTGTGTCTGTGATTGGTGAATAAGTGTTTGCGAGTTCAAGCATTGTATCAAGTGAGGTTAATTAGTTGATAAACCTCTAGGATAACAAATTAAATTGAACGAAACTTATTCAACAATTCCACCAACCAAATTGTAGAAGCAAGTTGTCAGAGAGTCATTTTATCAGTTTCAAAGGTTGATAGAAGATTGAAAAAGGTTTCTTGGTTCATGGTTTATCCTTAGTTTGCAAAGATTGACGGTAGCGAACCGCCCGAACGCTATAAATGTGGTTTAAAGTTGACTAGAAAGTGCGTAAGTCATGAGATAAAACGAGTCACTACTCTGAGGTTGTAACCCGGTTTTCTGATCTAACACAGCCAACACAATTTTCATCTGTTGAGTTTGATTGTGAGACAACGGTGCGATCGCAGAAGCAAGAACTAAACTGTCCAAGAATTTTGGTAAATCCATTTCATACTTCAAGCTTTTCACGGTATCAATGATCATTTTTGACTCCTAGTAAATCAAACAGGGGTGAGGGAACTTCATCGAATTTGTCGAGTGCGTGATATAACTCGAACAAAGTCTGAATAGCTTCACCTTCACAACATCGTTTGGTGTTGTAAACTTTGCTGAACTTTCGATCGACTTCCATTCCGGTTGTTCAGCCAATAATTGCAAGGTTTCTTCAGCCCCAGCAATAATTGATTTTATTTGTTCTATGTCCATTGTTCACCTCTGTTTCCCTCAAAATAATCAACACTTTAAAGCGAAGCATTACTTTTGTTTGATTCAATCTTTTCTTGTTTGTCAGCTTCTTCTTGTTGACCGATTGGGTGGGCTTCCTCTTCATATTCATCTGAATCGATCGTAACCGATGGCATGATATTCGGTTCGCTACGATTCGATGAATTGATATTTTTTTGACAACCAACTAACCAAACTAAACTCACAGCCAACATGATTTTATTCATCTGCATTAACCAAGTATCATTTTGCACTAAACCTTTTATGCTTTACCCTCAAATGTCTCCTCAAATGTTTTCTTTTGCTCTCCTAAAACTTCCAGTTCAGCACTTTCGTAATTGCCCATTGAAAGCCTGAGAGGGATATTGTTGCCAACACCTAACTGATTATGAAGCCAGCCAACACACTCCAAATCTCGGCTATTGGTGGAATGGTGACACGCCATCAGAATGATGGGTTTGCCCAATCCTGAAACATCACCAGGATTTGCGATCGTCCTTCTGAGTTTTCCGTGCTTGTCTCTGTCGTAATTGGGGATGTCTGCGAGTGACGACTCAACCCGCAAAGGACAGGTTTTGCATTGTTTAGTCTGATGCTCGTTTCTTCTTCATCCTTCCATCCAATTAATTGCAACAACATTGAACAAACTTTCATCAATTACTAACCGATTGCTAACTTGTTTGACTATTTCTATCGCAGAATTTCGATTGTTCCAGAAAAAACAATCATCAATCTCTGATGACCAGCCTAAATCTTCACGCAACCAACTTACCTCACCATGCCAATCAAGCTTCTCCACTCGAAAGTAAGCCAAACAAATTGCATACTTTACCTTTACTTTTGCCACAATCTTCAATCCTGTAAATTATTCAACACATTAAAGCGAAGCATTGACTTTACCTTTGAACCAATTATTAGCCATTACTTCTGCGGTTTGGCGTGGGTTGTAAGTTTTTGGTGTGTCGATCGTAGTTTCGCCAACTAATTTTTGCTCGAAATAAACCAGATTAGTTTGCTTCGTACCTCGCAACCCCTCGCAACGCTTCGCGACTTTAAACTGATTGCCCGAACTGTCGTCAAATTCTGCTGTTTAAAACAAGTCAAACCGATGATAGCCATGAGGTTCAATCCAAGTAAAAAAAGTTGTTTCATGTTTGCTCAAAGTAAATTGGAAATATTGCTGAAGAAAAATTAACTGATTTAACTTCAGTTTGTTCGCGGATTTGTTGAACCCAAACACGCTCGAGTTCAAAAATCTCTGTGATACAGTACACAAAACTGTCAAGTTCAACTGTTTGTACATCGATTCGATCGTTCTCTATTTTGCTTAAATCTTTCCAGTTCAACAAAATACTAAATCGTTTAGCAATCAATGAGCATAATTCTCTTTGACTTAAACCCTCGTTTTTACGAGGATTACGCACTATCCAACCCAAAGTAATTTTGCACTCTTGCATAATCGAATGGCAGGAGCGACCTGCCAATTGCGCTTAAGGATTTGTTGACTCAACTCCAATACTGGGGAAGTAGCTTAATTTCTTGGTGCAAAGAAAGATACTTTTCTACAAACTAGGTTAATTTCTTTGGTGCAACGTGGTTCAAATTTGATTGCAAAGTTAACTCTGTGTTGAATCCTCTTTGACAGTTAGGCCCTTGTAGAAACCAGAACGTACCTTTAGTTTTCATGTTTTCTCCCTAATTGGTTTGATTGTGAGTTTGAAGGATGCTATTTTTTCCAATCAAACACAAAATCAACTTTCGTACCAGAACGATGATTTTTCCTCCAAACCATCCATGCAACAGTACATGAATCGGTTTTACCATTACCTGTGAAACTTGGTCGTGGTTGACCAAAGATTATTAAATTGCTTAGATTCTCTGAGTGCGATCGTAACCATTCACCTCTGTTACCCGCTGGCTCCAGGTAACTCAACCTCAACAGAAACGCTACACCAACTGTTGCTACTTCGTAAGCTAAAGGCAAAATTAAATGAGCTTGATTGAATGGTGGGTTTGTGACTACCCAATTTATGGAATTTTCTTGTTGCCATTCTTTCCAGATTTGGGGATTCGTGGCATCTGCATAGCAATTACAATCATCTCATTGTGGATCGATGTCATTGCTGTAAACAGCATCAATACGTTGTTTTTGAAGGATTCCAGTTATTGCACCATTTCCGGCACAGGGTTCAATTACACTTTTTGCGATCGATCTCAAGGGGACTGTTTTGATAAGTGCTTCAGTAACAGCACTCTCTGTTGGGTAAAAGTCGTTTGGTTGTCTCATGAAAAGAAGCGGGAGCGACCCGCTAATACGCTAATTTATGGTTCTCTGAATTTCACTGAAACGTTGCCGTTAGCAATCATTTCAGCTTGAGCTAAATTGGTTTCGTCAGTATCATTGACACTGAAAATCTCGACTGGCTCTGAGCCATTCTTGACTTTTCTATACTCTGTTCGCACCGCTTCTCGGCATTTATCTGTGAGAATTAAGAGACACGCATCCTCATTTTCTGCTGGGTCAATTTGCGCCCACAGTGTGCAACCTAGTGTTACCGAGTTAAGTCTTCTAAGTTGAACTTGCGTTCATAGCTTACAGCAATTGTCTTAATTAGCATTGGTTTTTGGATGAAAGGTCAAAATCCTAAGCGAAGCATTGCTTGCTATTGCTTCAGATAGGCTCTTTGAGTTTTCAAATACTCCAGCTAATCGATACTACGTTAAGCAATTTTGTGTCAACGCCAGCAATAGACTGAGCGTTATTGACATATTTTTCTGCTTCTTCTCGTAGGCGTAAGCCGGGGCGAAGCCATCGTCCAAAACATAGGCATAGTCTATTTCATAGACCCATGCTAAGGGTGATTTTGATAGCCAAACTATTTTTTTCTTGGCTTCGTTCGATCCATGAACAAAACAAACCACATATTTTTGCATGATTGATACTCCTGATTATTAATCCACCACTAAAAGCGAAGCATTTGACTACACTTTCTTTAAAGTTATTGCGACACAATGGATAGGAAAACAAGGTAGTAAACAAACATAAATGTCTAATCTACTTGGTTTTTTTTTCCAGAAAACACCTATCCAAACATCCTCCTTAACAAACTTAATCGCAACACTGTATTTTTTCTGAGGTTTCACGAGTTTACTCATCAATTCCTCGTGTTATTAGCTTTCTTTTTGAAGTGAAGAGTGAAGAAATCCCCGTTTCCGGGGAGATGATGTTATCCGCTGCAAGCTAAACAACAGATTAATTGTCTCACTTATTTTCAATCTTTTCTCAACATCCTTCGTACCAATTAATCGTCACTACGTTGAGAAACTGCTTCTCAACTCCAGTAATTAATTGACTTGCTTTTTCCATTTGAGATTCGGCTCAGCCTCGATCGTCCCAAATTGTTGCATCATCCAATTCGGAAACCCAAGCTAGCGGAGAATCTGTCAGCCAAACGATTTGGCTATTTTCTGTTGCGCTACGCCCCGCAAAGCGGGGCGTAAGCCATCGAAAAATAGATGAAACAAACTGCGTATTTCTGCATGATGAAGCGGTGGGAGCAACCCACAAATTCGCTTTAATTAGATGTTCCCAGTGACCTTAACTTCTTTCTCAGAATAGGTTTTATTGTCCTGTAAGCCGGGGCGAAGCCATCGCCTCATACAAATCGTACAAACCTTGGATTATGTCTTCTAGGTCAACATCAATTTCACTTGAGATTTTTTGAAAGTTTTTATCATCTGCAACGGTGCGAAGACTTGCTTCTGCACCTGCGATTAAGGCTTTCATTCGTGCGATTTTCATGTCTTACTCCTCTTACTACCAAATAACAAATCAATCCACCACTAAAAGCGAAGCATTTACTTGTTTTTGCCAAATACCTGTGGGACTAGATTGCCTTCTGAATCCCATTGCAATCCATTCGCCGGACACACTTTGATTCCAGTAATGCCACTAGCGATGGCTTACGCCCCGCTTCGCTACGAACTCAAATTAATTCCCCGATGCGGGCAACGCTCTTTGGTTTTATGACAGTCAGATTCATCAATTTGAGTTTTTATCTTGCAATAAGCTTTCTCAAGTTCAGGAAACCAAGAAATATGATGCTCTGGAATTTGCAAGGGAAACTTTGGGAAATTTCGATTACAACGCAAAGCTTTCTCTTTTTCCCCTATCACATATTTTCGAGAAATAACCCTTGTGTAAACTAAATCGGCTCTAGTTTCTTGATCCGAAAAATCTGACCAGAGCGACTTAAAAATCGCCAGTCTATATGGATATGTTCGTCGGGAAATCCAATAATTTCTCGATGGCTACGCCCAGGCTTACGCCTACGGTATGGAAATCCCCAATGACGGGGAGGTTATAACTTTTGCCATACTGAAAGCCGATAGTTTCAATGCACTTGACTATGTACTTCTTGCCCACGATCGGAGGTTGGCATAAATCAGTTAGTTTTTGCATTAATTTTGATCAACATTATCAACAACTAAAAGCGAAGCATCAGATTTTGTTAGCAAAACTTCTTCAATGCTGGCAGATTTAGCACCCGATCGCACAGCCCAACTTTTCAACGCATCAATTTGTGGTTGAGCAATCTTGGCTAAGGGAATACACGACGCGATCGAATCCAACAAATCAAGCATCGTGAATTCTTCGTCACGACTAAACCCATGCTGCATAGCTTCGTAGATTACCTGCTCAATCTCAGCACCGGAGAAGTCTTTGCTTTTTTTAGCCAGTGATTCAATGTCAAAATCTTTGATGCGATGGGCTCGTAATCGGCTCAAATGAACTTTAAAAATCTGTTCCCTCTCTAATTGTGTGGGCAAGCCTAGCCAGAAAAGCTCATCCAATCTTCCTTTGCGTAACAGTTCCGCTGGCAAAAGTTCAACATTGTTAGCGGTCATTACTACGAATACCGGTGCCGTTTTTTCTTGCATCCAGGTTAATAATGTGCCGAATACCCGCCGGGAAGTCCCTGAATCACCGTCGCTACCACTGGTGATGTTGCCAAAGCCTTTTTCTGCTTCATCAACAAAAAGCACACAAGGAGATATCGCCTCTGCTAACCCAATAACCTGTCTAATCCGCGACTCTGACTCGCCAACGATACCGCCGAATAATTTCCCGATATCCAACCTCAGCAACGGCAACCGCCATTCAGCAGCGATGGTCTTCGCACTCAGAGATTTTCCGGTTCCTTGAATCCCAGCCAACAGCAAACCTTTGGGAGCGGGCAAACCATACTCGCGGGCTTTATCGGTAAATGAGTTTGATCGCACTCTCACCCATTTCTTCAGATTCTCCAAACCACCCACAGATTCCATCCCAGTTTGCACGGGTATGAATTCGAGAATTCCTGTCTCCCTGATGTTTTGGCGTTTCTCATCGAGGACAAGAGCGATCGCACTTTCATCCACTTTTCCGCTAAGTGCTAGACACCTTGCTAGCACCCGTGCGATGCGACACCGAGTCAATCCCTGACAGGCTTTCAGCAGTTGCTCTTTCTCTAAATCTGGTAACTTCAGTTTCTTGCCAACCAATCGTAAAACCAACTCAGATATCTCATCGATGCTCGGCAAACTGAAATCTAGGATGGTTGTTTCTTCTCGTAATTCGATCGGTAGTCGCAACTGTTCTGACATCAATACTAGGCACCGGCGTAGCGAAGCGGGGCGTAAGTCATCGCGCGCCATCTCCCTTGCCAGATTCTTGATTTCACGGACTAGAGGCAACTGTCCCGCTGCTATCTGCCCATTAGCTCCTGGCGCTATGAGAGTTGCCACATCTTTGAGCACAAAAATACTCCCCACATCCCCGGACGCTTTGCCAACACGAGCCAAGGCTGCCATCGGGTTTCCTTTATCCGCACCTTCCCGGTCACTCCAACCACGGGCAATATCCCAGAAATAAATCTGTGACTTCCGAACCTGTGCCACCTCTAATAGTGCTTCCTCCACCACTTCTTCCTCTGCACTCACCACATACAGCAGCGGGTATCGCGCGGTCAACATTAACTCCAATTCTTTCTTAATGCTATTCATTTTTCACCCAAAACTAAAAGCGCTACTCAGAAGCAAGATTTATGTTTTGCTCCTGAGTAGCAAAACAATTATTTGCTATTCGCTACTGCTTTACTTTTCTTGGCAGAGCCTGATTGAAACTCCTGCAACTGAGACTGCAAATTACTGATTTCAGCAGCCAAACTCTCATTAGCTGTTTGCAGCGAATCAACATCCACATCAACTTCGAGAGCAGATGTAGACTTTTGTTGAGATTGCAAACGAGTTATTGTTTCGTTGGCTTCCTTGAGTTGTGTCTTCAAAGTGAGCAATTGTGATTCGATCGCACTTTTAGCACCAACCACCGTTTGCAGTGATTTAATCTCACCGTGCAATTCGCTAATCTCGGACTGCTTTTGCTCAACTTGACCGTTGAGTCGAGCTAACTCTAAAGTCCGTTCACGCTCTTTCACTTCCATCTCTGCCAGTTCTGCTAACCTTCCTTGGGCAACCAATAGCAAAGTCTGTAAATCGTTACGTTCTGTACCCAAGTTTTCCAGTTGTTGCCTGAAAGGATCAGAATCTGCTAACTGTTGTTTGTTCAGATTCATGTAAGCTTCCTTGAGTTCGTTGCGTTGGCGCTCATACTCAGACTTGTAGAAGTTCAACTCAGTCAGCAACAGAGGAAAATCCTTGAGTTGCTGCTGCATCGCATTATTTTCTTGGCTCAAGCATTTCATTCGATCGCCCGAAACACTGGTATCAGCTTTTTGATAAGCGAACTGAAAACCTGCGATCGCCATTTGACGCATCACTGCCAAATATTCTTCAGGTATATCTGACTCTTCAAGCAAACCGTCGTTACTTGCCTCAAGAATTACTGAAGCTAAATCTTTCTCACTGCGTCCCTGTTTGAGCGACGCTAGGTTTTCCGATCGCCACTCTTTGAGTAATTGGCAGATAACATCAGTGCTACCGCCAATGCCGTAGATATGCTTGAGCGCCGATTGTACCGATCGGCTTACAATCCCTAATCTATTCTTCTGAAGCACCGCGCAAGCAACATCAACCATCTCTCTGGTGATTGCCGTCTGATTCTTGTCGATGTCGAATCCTTGTAAGTCAAGCGTCGTAAATGTTGTTGGTAATTTCGCCATGATTTCATCTCCTGTTTACAAGGTTTCTAAATGATTGGCGATCGCGCGAAGCGAAAAAGAAAGAAAACGATTACTAACATTAGAAAACTCCATGTCTTCTAACATTGGAAGCAACAGAAAACTCAGAAAACGCTTATCAACGTTGAACGATCCAATTTGCTCTAAGAAATCCTCAATCGAATCAAATCCCATATCGTCCGCAAGAGTTTCTAGTCCATACCAAGATTTTCGACTTAGACTTAGCATCTTTTTGGATGACTCGCCTGTTGAATAATGCGAACCTGGATAGACTTTTAGGTTCATCGAAGGTCTGTAAAAATCAATCAATTTTGCTTCTTTGTTGAAAACTCCACCTCGATTACCACTCATCAGGTAATAAGCAATTCTCGGATTTTTTAAATGTGCGAACTTGCGTTTCACGTTTGCTATCGACACAAAACGTTGTCGGAGATCAGACGAAGCACCTATATAGTGGATCTCATTCTCCGAATCAATTACGAAATAGATTCCTTGTTTGCGAGGCAGGTTTAGATGTTCGCGATCGATTAACAAAACTGATGGCAGTGTTAAAGGATCTATTTCTTCCAAATTTTGACAAAAAGATTGCGTGTCCATAAGAAAAACAAAGGACTAATGTGTGTTTTGGTTTACTGTTGAACAGAGTTTTGCTGTCCAATGCCCTAGCAGATCGTTGTTATTGAGGCTGCTAGGGTAAGTGTAAGGTGTTCTTGCTAGGATTTTTTACATTATGCAAGGTATCCTTTACATTGTCAAGTACCTATTTTTTCTCTTCTGAGTTTTCTTGTTCTTGATTTGCAAAGGCGACCACCAGTTCGGCAAGAGTGCATTCGAGTATTTCTATAACGACCAAAATTTCTGCTGGTGAAAACTTTGGAACTTCCCGCCCATTAATCCAAGCATTCACGGCTTGCCTTGAAAGCGATCGTCCTGAAATGTTACTCCAAGCAGACTCAACTTTCTTTGCAAATTGTTGTTGTGTAAACTTTTTGCGCTTAAGTAAGTTCATAAAATCAACTCTTTTTTTCATCTTACACTTGACAATGTAAGCCAAGCTTGTCAATATACAGCAAGCTAGCCTTACACTTTCTCCAAATAAAGTACATCAAGGTAGTACCACCTACCTTGCTCCATAAAACCATCTCACATTCAGCAAAATCAACAAAACAAGGAAAATGCCAACGAAAGTATCAAAAATTACAGGATGGTGTTTGGGATGCCGTTCACGCATCGGCACCCAGAAATTCAGACAACTAATAGACGGGAAAGTTTGTGCCGATTGTCATGATTGCTTCGTGTCTCGCAACGCTTCGCGACTTTTACCTCCTACTCCAATAGTTGAGCAGAAAGCAACACCTACCCAGAATGTTGTTCCTCCCAAAGTGGGCAAATACAAAAGAGTCAATTACAACTCACTTTTACTTGAAGAAGAAGCCCAGTTAATCGAAGCCTTCAACAAATTCAAGAATCAGGGCATTGGGAAAAACTGGGTTAAACCGTTAGCCAAAATCCTGAATTGGGACTGGCAACGAACAGCAATAGTAGCCCGTAGAGTGCGAAAAAAGGGCATTTCTTTGAAAGCCGAACCAATTGAACAGCAAATCTTAGCAAAACTATCTCGTAAAGCAATTAGTGCTTACGAAGTAGCAAATGACTTTGCCACAGTTGATACGCCGTGGATTAGTTTGCTACTTAAAAAAATGGCAGCCGATGGGCAAGTAGAAATCATCAGAGATTGCATACCACATTTATACAGGCGGGTGGACAAATGAAACTTTTCATCATTGACACAGAAACCACAGGACTTAGTGAAAATGACCAGATATGTGAGATTGCCGGTACCCTGTATCAAGTAGGCGCAAACAAACAAAACACAGGTTTTATCGCATCCACATCAACTCTGTTACCCATAACCATTGCCAACCACGCAGAAGGAATTAACTGCATCCCAGCAGAACTGACTAGAGCATCAAGAGAATTTTCAGAACAGTCGTTAGCACTATTCAAGACAATGGCGATCGCATCAGATTACTGTGTCGCATTTAACGCCGAATTTGATGCACCACGAATTGATGCACTCATCGGCAAACAAAAATGGCTGTGCGCGATGCAGGACTTTGACTGGGGCTACACCAGAATCAATGCCTATGGCGGATACAAGCTGATTGACCTGGCGCTGTGGATGGGCATCGGAATCAGCACCGCTCACCGCGCTGGGGATGATGTTCGGCTTTTGGTTGAATGTCTGAATCGAACGCCAAACCTACAAGAAATGGTTGAGCGAGGTATAGAGCGATGGCTTCGCCCCGGCTTACGCCTACGCAAATACCAATTCTTGAACTCCAAGCTAAGGTAAGTTACAACGACAAAGATTTAGCAAAATCTGCGGGTTTTGCATGGGATGGAATGCGGAGAATGTGGATCAAAAAAGTTAAGGAATGCGATTCCGCTGTATTCCTTGAATCGCTAAATTTTGAAACTACAATTTTGTATTGATAGCAAAACCCGTCACATTATCTGCGGATTTTAGTTATTTGCTAGTTGTTTAATTACTGTCTACAGTCCAGTTACCAACGAAATACATGAGCATCAAACAGATGAGCATCAAAATCGATCGCGAATTAGCACAGAAGCACTTGGATTATTTGGGATACAAACCAGGTGATGATGTTTATTTCAGATATTTCTACCACAGCAGCGACCCCCGCAAGAATTCCGATAAAGGACGCAAAGCTTCTCAACTCAACTGGTCAGCGATCGAGAAATACCAAGAAGAAGGTCGTGGTGTTCATGTGGTGGTTAACGGCAGCGGGGGCGGACATACCGACGGGGACATCAAACAATGTTGCGCCATCTTCTGTGAATGGGACGATATCCCTCTAGCAGAACAATTTGAAAAGTGGAGCAATTTAGGATTTGTTGAACCAACTTTCACTGTTTACAGTGGCGATAAATCCATGCACTCGTACTGGGTATTTGATGAATCGATCGCACCGGAACAGTGGCGCGAACTCCAAACCTTACTCATTACGGTAATGGGTGCAGATAAAAGTAACAAGAACACTAGCCGCGTGTTTAGGTTGGCTGGAGGTTGGCATATCAAACCTGGTCGAGAACCGGTGAAATCTGAAATTCTTCAAGATTCGGGGATTCGCTACAGCTATGGGGAATTATGCGATCGACTTCTGGCTTTAGTTCAACCAACAGAATCTGAACTTGAACCTAAACTTGAACTTGAACCAGAGCTAGAGCCGGAGAAAAAAGCCAAATGGAGCAAGATTACGGTGCCGGTGCCGATCGCTGTCCCTCTCGAAATTGGTTTATCTCGGAAATCCAGACAAGCGCTCGGTGGTGTATCCAATCTGCGAAATACCACAATGGCAGCATTGGCTAGAGATTTACTAGGCACATCCGCCGAGTTCGATCGTTTCGGACAAATTACCGGTGATGATGCTTCCACATTATTCACCGACGCTTGCCGACGCTGTTCTACTGGTGGAGGTTGGGATGAGAAGGAATGGGAGTTAATTTGGCGATCGGCATCCAAGAAGCCCCAGGTTTCCAGCATCAGCCACAATCTCTCTCCTGAAGCGGTGGAGAATTGTATCAAAGCTTGGTATTGGAAACAAACCAATCCTAATTCTAACCCTAACCCTAAGTCAAATTCTCAAAATCAAACCGACCTTTCCGCGACAGAAAAGTCGGTTAAATCGGTTAAACCAGGAATCCTTGAATCAGACGACAAACTTATTCAAGATTATAACAAAGTTATCCAAACTTTTGGTAATCGAATCAGACTCAACAAACTTTCAAAAAGAATTGAGGTTGATGGCAAATCTATTTCACTTGGTCGAGCCAAATTGCAATTAGCTATCAGACACAATGTATTGCTGAAATCGGGACGCGAGGATATCCAAGATATCATTGCTGAGGTTGCCGAACAAAACGAGTATTCACCAGTAGCGGAATATTTACGATCGCTTCCCTTTTGTATGGATACCTCAATTCTCGATCGCATCTGTGAAACTTATTTCGGAGTTAGCGGAGAGATTTACACAACTTTTATTCGCAAAACTTTGATAGCAGCCGTTAATCGAGCGCTAGAGCCTGGATGCAAAGTTGACACTGCTCTAATTTTGCATGGCAAACAAGGTTACAGAAAATCAACGTTTTTCAGTATTCTTGCAGGTGAATATTTTGATGATTCGATGGGTGCTGCCTCGGAAAAAGATGAGCGACTGAAGCTGCATCGATCGTGGTTTATCGAATGGTCAGAGCTTGAGAGAATTTTCGGGAAAAAAGACGCATCAGCAGCGAAAGCTTTTGTAACATCGAAAACCGATATGATTCGACCACCCTACGGCAGAGATATTGAAGATTTACCACGACCCTCAATTATCGTAGCTACCACAAACCAAGATGAGTTTTTGGTTGACCCCACAGGATCACGCCGATTCTGGGTCATCCCGGTTCAAAAGAAAATTGACACGATTCGACTTAACTCAGAACGCGACGCAATTTGGACGGCAGCAATGGCTGCTTTTTATGCCGGTGAACTTTGCTGGCTCAATGATGAAGAGGAATTGATAGCAGAAGCGATCGCATCAGAATTTCGTACCTCCGATCCTTGGGAGGAATCGATCGGAACTTTCATTGAGAATCGGGAGTGGATTCGGGTGACAGATATCCTTGACCATTTGCGAATCGACCTTGACCGCCAAGATCGATCGCACCAGATGCGGGTGGCTTCAATTCTCAAAGTGATGGGCTGGAGCAAAAATATCCGCTCGGTAGGCAAAAAAAGAGTGCGGGTTTGGGCTCCGGATCTACCTCAAAATAACCTTGAACTACCTCAAAGTAACTTTGATCTACCTGAAAAAACAGAGGTAGTTTTGCCTCAAACTCCTTCCTTATCACCATTACAGCTTTCCCCCTTACCTTGCGATCTACCTGATCTACCGAAAAGTAAACATTTAGAAAAATCAAAGGATGTTGCAGAAGTTGCAGAAGTTGCAGAAGTTGCAGAAGTTGCTAAATCTCCAGATAGTTTTGGGGGTTCGGTAGATCAGGTAGATCCAGTTGATCAAAATCAAGTAGGACAAGGGGTTCAAGACACACAACCCCCTAAAAATGGGGTTGTCTCGGCTCAAACAGAGGTAGATCGCATTGAATCTGAGTTGGTAGATTTCATTCGATCGGCGATCGCTTCTGAAGATCGAATCACCGCCAAAGATATCCAAAATGTTCTGCGTGAAGTTTGCAACGACACAAGTAAAGCTGATAGATCGCGGGTGTGGGGTGCGCTGTCGGCGATCGAACAAGAAGCCTTTAAAAATCTGCTCAAACCCCTGATTGAAGAAAGCGATGCTCAGAAGATGCGAGATATTGCCCTGATTTGGTGGGATGAATTTTACCCCGATCACACTCAAAGCCTTGTTGTTCAACTATCTGGGTGGAATGCACCAGTAACTAGATACCCGTTAGAAACCATTAATCAGTGGCTGCAAGAGGAATCCGAGTTAGTGCGATCGAGAATCTCTCAGTTGATCCAAGTACAAAAGCCAAACAAAAATGACTAACTTTTGCGATTCCCAAACAGCCGAACAAATCATGAATTGCTGCAAGCGAACCTTGATGAGGTATAGACAGCAACAGCGACTTTGAGAAGGCATTCACTGGGGCAGAAACCCTAGTGGCAAGGTAGTTTACAACGCTGACCTCATCCGAAATCTTGTGATGTGTGGCGGTTCGATCGACCATCCTGATCACTCCAAGTTTATTCAGCAGTATCTGGATTCTCTGCCGGAGAATCAAACTCGGAAATCGAGAAAAGTTCGGGCAACTGTGGCGGTCTGACGGTGCCGACATAATTCTCGTACATCGTCCGCAGGTTGTGTCCTGTGATTTGCGCTAGTTCTGCGGGATTCATGCCTTGGTCTAGAGCGTGGCTAATCAGTGTGTGCCTAGTGGTGTAAGGTCTGCGGTACTCAATGCCAAGTTTGGCTAGAGTCGGTTTCCAGTACCGATTGTTGAAATTTTTAGCATCGATCAAACTGCCTTCGACACTGGTAAAAATTGGTGAGTTGGGAGAAGTTTCGGGCGATCGCCGAGCCAGTAATAATTGCTGTAGCCGTGGTGTCAGAGTGACCGATCGAGCTTTATTGCGTTTGTCACCCTTGCGCGATTTCTCGTCACTGGCGCTTTCACCAATCCAAACTTTAGAACAGTCGGCAGAGCAGTGCTTCCAAAGCAAAGCTGCTGCTTCGCCAGTTCGTAAGCCAACGCCAAACTTGAATTCTACGTAGTCTGCATAGTTTGAGAGTTCGGTTTGCGATGGCTGACGCCCCGCTTCGCTACGGAACTCACGCATAATTTTGCCAATTTCTTCGGCAGTAAACGGCTGCGGTTGTTGGCGCGGTGGCAAAGATACTTTGATATCCAACCACGGATTTTCATTGGTCACAGGAAGCAATTTTTTCTTGATTGCCCAGAGCCAACAAGCCTGCATCATGGCAATTCTTTCACGCACTGTCACGGGTTCAAGCCGTGAGCCTAGCCAATCTCGGAACTTTTCTGCCAGTGTTTCCGAAACACTAGAAACAGATTTGGTTCCGAAAAACTCAGAAACATATTTCTGAAATCCAGTATATTTGGCAAAAGTCTGAGGGTATAGATTGCGCTTTTGTAGGCACAGAAGCGATCGAACAGTTCAGTGACGGCTAAATTAACCTGTTTTTCTGGTTTATATTTTGCCAGAGTTGCATCAAAATTGTTGCTGGCTATGTCGAGTTCAATCTGCCGAGCCTTGATTTCGGCAGCTTTGCGATTAATGTTAGTTTCGGGCTACCCGATGTAAAGCCAGAAGCGCTTGCCTTGCCACGACCAGGCTAAGCGGAGTCGTAGGCGTAAGCCGGGGCGTAGCCATCGCGAAAAACTTCAACTCGAACGGTTCCCTTAGACACTGACTCTCCTTAAAAACAAACCTCATTTTCAGAGGTCAAAAACCTGTAACCCTGATTAGATATGCGTATCGCTGTTTTATCGCAAAACTTGTCAGGGCTTGTCATATTCTGTCACCCCTAATTGAGAATGTCGAATGCAGGCAAATAACTGTAGAAACGACAAAACCTCCTCATAGAGAAGGTTTTGTCTATCGGAGCGGCGGGATTTGAACCCACGACCCCTACTACCCCAAAGTAGTGCGCTACCAAGCTGCGCTACGCCCCGACAGCTTTAACAGCATAGCATGAAATTTCAGAAAAATTCAAAAAACTTTTAAAACTTTTGCAACCTGCACCAAACTTGGCACCGCAGCCGCCGGCCAAAAACCCTCGCACCTGCGGCCAGCATTCAAAATCAACTGCACGCTGTAAGCATCGGGATAGCCTTCTACCTCCACCCACAACAAATCGGTTTCGGCTTCAATGGCGATTTTTTCCTCATCCATTAACTCAGAGGCCATTTGATTCATGGTGTCGGCTAACTGTCCCAATAATCGGCAAAAATCGTTTAACTCAGCCTCCGTGAGTTCGATCGCCCAACCCTCCCCAGCCACCAAACCCTGAAACTCCAGCGCCTCCGGGTTCCATCCCAAACGCCAGCCAACACCAGTCTTGATTACACGTTCCATCAGGCGATTTTAGATTTTAGATTTTAGATTTTAGATTTTAGATTTTAGATTTTAGATTTTAGATTGATTGACTGATTGAACTTACCTGCGGGTGTCCAGAAACCGGGTTTTTCTCGAACATAGTTCGTTGCTGCAGACAGATTAGCTAAAAACCCGGTTTCTCAGTCTCGCAAAAGCTTACGGTGTAAGCAACTTTGCATCTCCCGGCTGCGGCTGCGTGATTTCCGGGGAAGTCGATCGCCCTTGTGGTGTTTCGCGCGCCGCCGGTGTCCGCGATCCTGAACTCTGCGTAAAAACATCAACCAAAGCTTGAACCAAAGCATCCCGCTGAGTTCTATTTAAACTTTGAATAGCAGCGCGATCGCCTTCCATCGGATTTTTTCGCAAAACATCCTTTCCCGGATACACATCTTCCACCAAATAATCGGGAGTCGCCCCCAGATAGTCAGCTAAACTCAACTTCCAATCTAAGCGGTAATTCGGCGGCCTTCCTTTGACAAAGACGTGATATCGAATCAAGCGGCCGACTAAAGTATTGTTTGGATCTACTTTTCCAGTTTCCTGAGAAATGTAGTTATTCTCGATCGGCAAATCCGGCAATTTTTCATACACAAACTTCCACGCATCTTGCGCCCTCACCTGCAACGGCCCCGATTGTTGAACAACCCGCACCGCCGGCGCAGACTCAGAACTCCGCCGCAGCATAGGTTCCAAAGCCGACATACTCAGTTCGCCCGATTCCAATACCCAACTCAAAAGCGTGAAAATCGCCACAATCAAAGTAACAAACAGAAAACTCAAGCCCAGCTTTAATTTCTTCTTCACGGTTTTGATAATTTTAAAAATAGAATAATTTCCTCAACTTACCTGCCAACATATCTCCTACTTTCTAATTTTATGATTGCCGAAAATCAACCCCGTTGGGAGAATCCCGATTTGAAAAAAATAGTTTCTTAGGAGTGCGATCGTCCCGTTCGCTTGTGTATATATTTCTAGAACCCTTGCGTACCTAAAATAAACCTGGTTTTTCGTCCGGGCGCGCCAATCTAGTTTGAGAAAGTTTTGAGTTTTGATCGAACAAAAATTGCTCGCAATTCACCACTCAAAACTCAAAACTTGCCAAGTTTAGATATCTCCGATAATTTCCGGCTGAGTCATTTCATCCGACATCTCAAATATCGCCCGCATTACAGGTTTCATCATTTGAGTGTCGTCATTGTCAAAATCTTCATAGCGGCGGCGTTTGGCGCGGTTCGCCACCTGCACCGTAATCCGATAGCGGTTGGATGCAGCACCGATCAACTCTTCTGCCCGACGGGTTAGCTGAGTTGAATCGAAGGTTGGACGCTTAATCATGACATTACCTAGTTTATCGAATGTTACATTCTAGTCTAGTATGTCAAGATTCAAAATTACTAACTGAGTATCATAAGTTATGCAGGCAACAACAGCCTATTCCTTTGGTCACTTGCATCGGGTAAATTCTCATCCCCTCAAATTGGTTGCTTTCGGCGACAGTTTAATCTACGGTTTTGGCGACGGCGTAGGCGGTGGTTGGGTAGAAAGATTGCGGCGCCAGTGGATGTTACGGGAGAGTGCAGGACACGTTTTATACAATTTGGGGGTTCGGGGCGATCGCACCTATCAAGTCGCCCAGCGCCTCGAAAACGAGTTTCGGCATCGGGGAGAGCTCAGAAACCGCGTGCCCGATGCGATTATTCTTTCCGTAGGCCTCAACGATTCGGCGAGAGTGCAGTCCCCTACCGGGCGCAGTTATACAGATTTTGAACATTTTAAAAATGTTTTGGATAATTTGTTAAATTTGTCCCAACAACTTTGTCCGGTGATATTTGTGGGGATGGTGCCGGTGGATGAAAGCAAAATGCCTTTTCAAGATTGTTTGTACTACAATCACGCAGACCAGTATCGTTATAAAGAAGCCACAAAGTTAGCTTGTCAGTCGCGGGGAATTCCCTATTTAGATATTTTTGATAAATGGATCGATCGCGGTAACATCTGGTGGCGTTCTTGTCTGACTGCAGACGGTCTTCATCCCAATGCAGCGGGCTATCAATCTTTATTTGAAGATGTGACAAGTTGGGAACCCCTACTCGCGATCGGTCATTAGTCATTAGTCATTAGTCATTGGTCATTAGTCATTAGTCATTAGTCATTGGTCATTAGTCATTAGTCATTGGTCATTAGTCATTAGTCATTAGTCATTGGTCATTAGTCATTAGTCATTAGTCATTGGTCATCTTGCCCGCTCGCGAAGTCGAAGGGTGGTCATTAGTCAGTTGTCAACTGTCTAGGATACACAGCTAATCAAGAAACCGGGTTTTTTTACATAAATACTTCGTCGTAGCGCACAGTTGCGGTAAAAAACCCGGTTTCTGCGCCCCCGTGCGTCTTCTTCACTTACCGGAAAAGCAATCTTCTGACACCATACATATAGAGATTGTGGGCAATTGCTGTATAAGTTCCAGGTAGATAAGGGAGATAAGGAACATAAGGCTTTTAAGGGGTTTAAGCATTTGAAAATCCACATATCTGTATCAAAATATTTATTTTAAAAGACCCTATCTTCCCCTCACCAAAAATAAAAGCATTCCATAATGGTTACATAACTGAGGAAAAGAGTAAGCTAGGCAGGAATCAATCAGCCTAAAATAAGCTTACTTATCCTTAATAAAAAATTTGTGTAAACTGGAGAATCAAAAATGTCTGTATTTCAACGCATCAAATTCGGCACATCTGTTTTATTAACATTGGGAACAGTTGCCGGAACCGCAGCGCCGATGCTGAATCCCGCACCTGTTTTTGCTCAAACAGCTTTTTCGGATGTTAGTAATAACTATTGGGCAAAAGACTTTATTCAAGATTTGTCAGAAAGAGGCATTATCAAAGGTTTTCCCGATCGCACTTTCCGCCCAGATGCACCCGTAACGCGGGCTGAATTTGCGGCAATGATCCGTTCTGTCAACAAGGCAAAAACCCGCGCTGCTGTAGGTTTTGCCGATGTTCCGTCGAATTTTTGGGCCAAGGGGGCGATCGCCGAAGCTTATGAAATGGGATGGATGTCTGGCTATCCCGGCAGTGTTTTCAGGCCGATGCAGCAGATTCCTCGCGTGCAAGTTGTAGTCGCTTTAAATAACGGACTTGGGTATGAGCCTACTTGCAATTTTCAAGATGTTCTCAGCTACTATAATGATGCGGGTGAGATTCAAAGTTATGCTGTCAAAAGTGTGGCTGCTGCTACTGAAAAACAGTTGGTTGTCAGCTATCCCAATCCTAAATCTTTGAAACCAAACCAGTCAGCGACGCGGGCTGAAGTCGCTGCTTTTATCTATCAAACATTAGTCAGTACCAATCAAGCAAAAGCAATTAATTCTCCTTACATTGCTAAGGTTGATATTGGCCAGAGTGTTGCTGTGAAAATTCCCAGCGGGGTGACTATTCCCATCGAGTATGCAAAAGGCAAGATTTTGCTCGCCCCCAATGACAAGTCTCCGATTACTTTGACTGTGGCTGCGGATATCGCCGGGAGTAATGGCAAAGTGCTAATACCCGAAGGCTCGAAAATTAGTGGTGAATTGCGATCGACTGCTGCGGGCGTTCAGTTTGTGGCCCAGGAATTAAGTATCATCAACGGTAGCAGAGTGCCTCTGAATGCTACATCGCGAGTAATTACTCGCAAAGAAACAGTGACTAAGGGCGTGAATGTTGGCAATCTGATTAAGAATACGGCGTTGGGTGCAGCAGCAGCCGCGGCGATTGCAGGAGTTACGGGCGATCGGGCGATCGCAACTGAAGAGGTGCTAGGTGGCGCGGGAGTCGGGACTTTAGTCGGAGTCTTTTTGGGGCGAGATAAAGTTGATTTATATGCTGTTAATCCTGATACTGATTTAAATTTGCTGTTGAATTCTGACTTAGTATTTGGTACTGCAAACACAGGTATTTGTAGCAATCGATAGAAGCAACAGTTAGCCCCGACGCGATATTCAGAAACCGGGTTTCTTTGTAGATTTCTCGTCACTCAACCAAAAAACTCATAGAAACCCGGTTTCTCGCCCCCGACGAGGTATTCAGAAACCGGGTTTCTTTGTAGATTTCTCGTCACTCAACCAAAAAACTCATAGAAACCCGGTTTCTCGCCCCCGACGAGGTATTCAGAAACCGGGTTTCTTTGTAAATTTTGCGTCACTCAACCAAAAAACTCGTAGAAACCCGGTTTCTCGCCCCAACGCGATATTCAGAAACCGGGTTTCTTTGTAAATTTTGCGTCACTCAACCAAAAAACTCGTAGAAACCCGGTTTCTCGCCCCGACGCATAATTCCTGCAATCGTAATTTTCTACGGACATCCCAAACTTTCTCGCGTAGAAACTCCCGTCACGGGATTGACACCATCTGCAGTTTCGCACAGGATATTGACTTGATAAGCATCGATAATCGCGTCAGTAAAATCAGCGCCGGAAATTGCAGCATCAAAAAACCGAGTTCGTGTCATAATTGCTTCGGTGAAATTAGCATTGGTCAAATTAGCGCCGTCAAATGTAACTCTATCTGCTAAAGAACCTGAGAGATTCGCGCCTGATAAATTGGCCTTCCACAAAACTCCCTTAGTCAAAATCGCATTGGTTAAATCTGCGCCTTGAAAGTTGGTTCCCCGCATCTCAGCAGCGACGAATGTTCCGCCCGCTAAGTCAGAATTGGAAAAATCGCGATCGGACAAATTAATATTTGTATAATTAATAATTGTTTTCGGGAGTGCAAATGCCGGAGTAGCACTCAGCAGTACCCATCCAAAGGCTAACACTACACTTAAAATTAGGCTCAGTAAAACTCGGAATAGACTTTTCACAGATTTTTTACTCATGGTATTTGACTGATGATTAAGTTACAAATAGACATTACATGGGGAGGGCGGGTTTTGCATTGATTAACTCGCTTTTACCAGAGATTCTACGCTTAACCCGCCCCTACAATTTACCGCGAAATAAATATTTTTTGCGTTTACCTACTACAGACTACAGACTACAGACTACAGACTACAGACTACAGACTACAGACTACAGACTACAGACTACAGACTACAGACTACAGACTACTGACTAATTAAAATCGCTTTACTAAATCTTCGCCGACGCGAATTGTCAAGTCAGACTCGATTTCACCAGTAGAAGATGCTTCAATTTTACCGTCGCCTAGCGCTTTTTGCAGGAGATTTGCTGCTTCTAAATCGCCTTGCTGTACAATAATTTGACTTTGACGCTGTTTGTCGGGCCAATCCTTGACTACAGATACACTAGAAAATCCCTTTTTTGTGAGAAATTCAGCGACTTTTTTGGCGGTTTTCGGGTTGCTAGAAGCGTTTTGGACGGCGATTTTGAGGTTGCTGGGTGAAACTGGCTGGCTGGGATTGGCAGTTCGCCCTTGGGCAAAATCGGGTACGCTTTGCTTGAAATATTGTGTCATAATCCGATCGCGCC
>Ga0335397_10002617_pt1 | contig 24521 bp, 35 predicted proteins | sample MAT04_FD_205740 | JGI IMG/M metagenome (GOLD analysis project Ga0335397, IMG submission 205740) | Freshwater microbial communities from Lake Fryxell liftoff mats and glacier meltwater in Antarctica - MAT-04 (spades assembly) (version 2) ... | reverse complement strand
AAGAAAACTTCAAAAGGGTACTCAGACTCACTCATCATGAGTAAACCATCAGCTGCTGTACGAAGTTGGTCTAGGATTTCTGAATTGGTTTTAGCCATATAGAGCAATAATAAAGCGATCCGATCGCTCAAAAGTAACCGTTGATATGAATTACTTGTATAAAAAAGATAAGGGATTGCTCATATTTTCGGCAAAACCAAGAATACCGCGATCGCAATGTTCGTAAATTAATTTACCTTCAGAATCAAATAGAAAAGTTCCTCCCCGTTGTGTCAAATAAGATGAATCTGGTACATAAGTATTCCAGTTGCTCAAAACTTCGGTCATGTTTCGCAAGCGCAGGGTTGCTAGTTCAAAAGGACGCTGAAAACCTTTTCCTCCAGCAGCTTTGAAAAATGAACCTTTCATTGGTGGTAAAGGTGTACCCCTTATAACTTCCTCATCAGCAATTAACTGGGGAGCATTATAATCACCTTTATAACCCCGAAAAACTTCCTTCAGAGTTCCAGGGCTACCAATCCCAGCACACATTAGCATTAAATTAAGCCAAGCTTTTTGTGACGTTGATAGCATTGGCAATTGTATAGATAAACCGCGATACAGCCCTAAAAAAGCGTGAATTTCAGCTATTGCATCAACAAACAACCATTCTTGAGGAAATCCCGTATATTCACAAAACTTGATTCCAGAATTGCGGTTTCCAATTCCAATAGCGCGAATTGTGATTCCTCTTGCTTCAATCTTTTCTTTTTCTCTTTGCAGCCACCAAGCGTATTCTAAATTATCAAAATCTCCCAACTGCGACCAAATAAGTATGAGCAACTTTGATGTATTCGAGCAACCATCTAAAACGGGTTTAATCTCTCCATCGCTAACTCGCAAGCGTTGAGTTTGACTCAAAATCGAGTAAATATCTGGAGAATTGGAGCGTGTTTGAGTGTTCATTTAGGTCAAAGCAGCAGTCTTCAGATATGATTTTAGGGCTTTGAATGAGCCTCTTCTCTTACACAGTATCATCCATCCAGCCACACTCAGGGCAATCCCAATGCACTCGTGCTGACCAGTCGCGGTCAAACTCATATTCGCACTGGGGACACTTGCCAGTAAACATAGGATGGGTATCTAGCAGTTCTAGCTGCTGCTGTTGCGTCAATCGCTGTTGTGGTTGCAGTATTAATTCACCGTTGTAGTAGCTGGCCCCTTCCGGTTCCCACAGTTCTACAGGTTCAATGTCGGGGTCTTCTCGAAAGTCCAAACAACTGTTCCCCTGTGGCCCTGCTGGGTGAACGGCACAGACTATGTGGGGGTTATGGGCATACAGGAGACAGCGATCGCAGTCGGGGATTTTCATAGTACCAGTGTACTGTTTTGAAGCAAGCGATCGCCTATGGTTTGGTTTTTCCTCTAAGAATTCTAGAGGTAAACTACGCTCTATTATTCCCCATCCTTAACCTCTAACTGATAAATCCGCATTGATGGGTATTCGTCCATCATCCGCCAGTAGTACCCAGTAGGCGGCGACGACACCCTACCACCGCAACGATACAAAAAGGTTGGCTCACCAGAGCGCACAACTTTTTTCATCACTTGCTCTAAACTGGGGTCTGGGCGATGGCGTAACCGCCCGCCGCAGGCATCGCTGTCATACCAAATAATATGCGACTTCCCAAAGTAACCGACTGCCATTAAACTAGCAAACAACCATTCCATCACCGATTGCATCTGCTCTGGCTCAAGACGACAGTTTAGTTGCCCGTAGCTTTCAATAGTTGGCTGGGCTGGTTTGGGTTTGAGGAAGTTTAAGAATTTCATGACGGTGAGAAACGCAACTATTACCAGGGTTCCCATTTGATGAGGCGTTAGCGTAGCTTACCGTAGGTATCGCTCCTTTTCACTTTTCCTCTAAGAATTTTATGGTGCGATCGCTCCCATTTTAGAGGAAATATCGCAGCAAGGCGATCGCTGTTTGGCAACTTTTCCTCTAAGAATTCAAGTTCGGCATCACTTAAAAAACTCCGTTCATTAAAGCAATAAATTTTTACTAGAAAAACATAAATTAAGCGTATTTACTGATTGATTCGGAGATTTTGCATGGTTAGGATATAGCAAATAATACAGCATCGGCTGCTTAAGCTAGAAGGTAAAGTTTCAAAGTAAATGACTATCAAAAAACCCTTGGCTATGAAACAGCCAGAGGTGGGGCGGATCATTCGTGATCTGCGGCTTGCCTTTGGGCTAACGCAAGAACAGTTTGCAGCCCAGTTGGGTGTGACATATAGCACAATCAATCGTTGGGAAAATGGACGCTCTAAACCGTCGCCAATGGCGATGAAGCTTATTGAGCAGAAGCTTGATGAGATGGGCGCTCAGGGTCAGGATTTATTGGCTAAGTATTTGCCGAATTAGTTGTTTGCTCAGTTTTGGGTGCGATCGCAGTTCGTTTGGTTGATGTTTTTGGTAATGATGCTAGTGCAACACTAGAGGTGAAGTAACAATGATAGATTTAACTACTTTTCATGCTTGTCTTGCTCAAACTAATGCTCGTGGTTATGACCTTGATAACAAGCAAAAGGAAGCCGTTGAATATAGCGGAGGTTCTTTATGGCTCTTAGCAGGGCCAGGTTCGGGAAAAAGCGAAGTATTGATTACACGCACCTTAAAGCTACTTTGTGTAGATAATGTTAAACCGCGCTCTATTTTATTAACTACCTTTACTCAAAAAGCGGCACGTAATCTTGAAGACCGCCTTGCAAGTTATTTGGCAGCACTTCAAAAGGCAGATTCTAGCCTTCAATCGGTAGATTTAGCTGACATAAGAATAGGCACATTACATAGTTTATGCAATGATATTCTTCAAGAATACCGTTATGAAGAATACCAAAATGTTCGCTTGCTAAATCAGGTAGAGCAGGATTTATTCGTTTATCGTTCTGCCTCAATAGCAAATTATCAAGATTTAAACTTCTGGACACAGTTTGCTCACACTGTTCCTGATTGGCGAAGTAAAGATTACTGCCCTAGTAAGTGGAAACGTGCCAAGGCAGCAGTAACTCTTTTCAACCATATTGTAGAAGACAATATTGATGTAGATAAAATGCTTCTAGCTGGAGGTAACTGGGCAACACTAGCAGATTCTTATCAGCAGTATACTCAAGAGTTACGAAATAAGTACAGATGTGACTTTGCTCATCTTCAAGGTTGTTTTCTGAAATTTTTAACCTCTGCTGCTGGAGAAAGATTTTTAGAGGGAGATAGAGAAAACCAGCCGCCTCTGCTACATATACTTGTTGACGAATATCAAGATACTAACCCGATTCAAGAAAGAATTTACCTAGCTCTTGCTAATCAAAGTTCACATAGTATTACTGTAGTGGGTGATGACGATCAAGCACTATATCGATTCCGAGGTGGGAATGTATCTTGCATGGTCAATTTTGATAAAGCTTGCATGGCAGCTTTGGATAAATCTCCTAAAAAAATTCAATTGGATCAGAACTATCGTTCGCATACTAATATAGTTAGTTTTTTCAATAAATACATTACTTCGTTTCCAGAGATGATAGCCCCTGGAGTACGTGCGCCTGATAAAAATCCAGTTAAGGCTGCGTCTTCCATTACAGGTAACTACCCTGCTGTTTGTTGGCTCGAACGGAAGAAAGCGGGAGATTTGCCAAACGCTGTAGCTGGATTAATCAAAGACCATTTAATAGGTGACAGAATTATATCTGACCTTAGTCAGTGTGTTTTACTTTTACGTAGTGCTAAAGATTCGCCTAAAAATGCAGGGCCTTATATTCAGGCGTTTGAGCAACATAATATTCCTGTTTATAACCCTCGGTCAAAATCCTTTATGGAATCAGAGGAAGTACAGTGTTTGTTGGCAGCGTTAGTACAAGTTATTGATATAAAACATACATTTAATGATTATAAAGGCTTCAAAGGAGAACCACTTTCATGGGTTAAAACTATCCAGGAATGGTTTCAGACTCTCTCAAGTTTAAAACAAAACCCCAATTACTCTGCTAGTGAATTATTTGACTACTTAAATCGTAGTAACTTAGAATTACCTAGACTATGTGCATCTAATACGAAAAGTGTTTTTCTAAACCTCAACTTGTTAGAAATAATCTATCGTATTCTTGCTTTAGAGCCATTTAGGACATGGAAGAAAGATCCAGTAAGAAATTCACGGCTTTCTAAAGTCAGCCGTCTTTTTGATGGTTATCACAGTTTTAAATTAGATGGTTTGCGTTCAAACTTAGATAGAACTGGTATTGAGCCAGATTTCCTAAATCGTTTTTATATGATGTTTGCCAGCTACTTAATCGATGCTGGAATCGACGATGATGAGGATGAAGAACTAATAGTGCCTCAAGGTTATCTTCCTATAATGACTATTCACCAATCAAAAGGGTTAGAATTTCCTTTTGTTTTTGTTGCACAACTTGGGGAAAAGAAAAAAGCTGGAGCAGCGCAAATTCTTGAGCGTGATTTAGAGCCATTTCGACAAGATATTTATTCTAGAAGTACTAGAACTCCAGACCTACTAGCTACTGAAGATGATATCCGCTTGCTTTATGTGGCTTACTCACGCGCACAGTATGGTCTGATTTTGGTGGGTACTAAGGAGCATATTAAAAACCATGTAGCTGCTCCGTCTCGTAATCCTACTGAGTTTCGTAGAAATACAATTCTAATTTAAATAATTATGTCAAAACCATTTAAAGGTATCTCTATACCTATATCTAATAAAACGATAATCAAACGCCGATATAGTGTCACTCAAGATGTTGTTTCCTTTCGACGCTGTGGGCTTCAATATGCTGCTTTTAATGTCCATAAGTATGCGCCTGCACAGCAAACACAAACTTACTTTGGTACTGTAATTCATCAAGTTTTAGACCGATGCCATGCTCATTTTCATGGAGTAACTGAGCCATCAACCAAAGGATTACTACCTGATAATGGGCTGACACTAACAGAAGAAGAAATCCGTAACTATTTTAATGAAGTTCAAGAAGCACAGAAGGATAAAAAGACAGTACCTTTACCACCAAGCGATATTATTAAATATTTTCTTCAGGTTGAGAATGGTCTAAATAGTAAAGGAATTCTGGCTATTAGGTCAAATACCAGAGTTCAAGCTGTAAAGATTTTACAATACTTCAATGCTTTAGAAGGTGCTGCATTATACCCAAGAGTTAGAGATACAGAACACAGATTACAAGCAGATCAAGTAGGTCATATTCTTCATGGAGTTGTAGATTTACTGGTAGATTCAATCAATGAAAATGTAGACCCTGCAAACTGTGAGATGTGGGACTACAAAGGTAGTAGCCGTGTTGGTTTAAACCCAAAAGATTTAGAAACTTATGAGTTTCAAATGCGGGTTTATGCTTACCTTTACCAACGTAAATATGGCGTTTTGCCCAAGAAAGCAGTTCTGTATTTTCTTAACGAACTTGATGGTGATACTTGCCCATCTCAGCGTCCAGTTAATGCTTTAATTGAAGTCAGTATTGAACCTGATGAAATTGAAGTAGCTATAAATGAGTTTACTAAAACAGTAAATCAAATAGAAGAATCACGTTGCACTAACCAATGGGAAGCTGCTGCTCCAGGTAATATCAGTGAACAAGACTGCAAAAGCTGCGATTTACGTTGGCATTGTAAAACGCCTAACGGTGGTAAAGGAGTAAAACCTATATATCCATAACTGGTCTAAAAATGATTAATCACAGAGTACAGCTTGATTTTTACTAAAGATTTAAATCTAATTAAGGTCGTGTAATTTATTAATGGAGACGAACAATGGAGAAAAGAATACATCAGATTTTAACTGACATTGAGCGAGTGCAAGAAAATTTGTTAGCACTTTCTGATGATATTTGGCTGAATATTGAGCATAATGATTCGCAAGCCCTGCAAAAAGGAGTTGAATTTAAGTTAGTTTTTAACCAGAAGCTAGATAATTTTAACCAGAATGCTGGTGAAATTTCACAACTAATAGAACAGTTTACCGATATCCATATTGAAGCAGTGGATGTTGCCCAAGAGGGGACACCAGAGCATGAGCGAATTATCCAAGAGCTTGATACAACTCAGGCATATACGCTTGATAAAAATTTTACTTATAAACGTCCTTATAGTTTTATATTGCAAGGACAAGCTTATAAAGGTATTAATACTTGGCGACATCTGTTTGAACTATTCTGTAAGCAATTAGCTGCTAAAAATATAAACCGCTTTCAAGAGTTCGTAGATAGCTCAGATGCTAAAACTGTTCGCGGTGGAGTATTTTTTTCTAGAGATAAGAATAGTTTGAGAAAAGCTATAGAAATTAACTGTGGTATTTGTGCTGAAGGCAACTTATCAGCAAATGCTATTCGAGACAGAATCAAGCTTTTATTGAGTGCATTTGAAATTGAATCGAGTGAATTTTTACTCTACCTCCGTGAGGATCGGAACGCAGGAGAATAAATTTGTAAGCGATCGCTCCATTCAAGCGAGGACAGGTTAAGGATGCGATCGAATCCTCTAAGAATATGTTGACAGCAATTTTAAACATCAGGTAACGCATCTTTAGTGATGATGTTGATATAGCGGTATCCCATGCTTGGCTAGTAAATAATGATGGAGAATTAATTGATCCAACTTGGATAGGTGAGCGGTTTAAAGGTAGTACTTATTTTGGAGTAGTTTTCACCGATGATTTTGTAAGGGAAATAGCCCAAAAGGCTAAATGCTATGGAATCTTAGATAACGACTACATGAATGAACACCAGCTATTACGAAAAGGTTTTCCGCCTCACGCACTACTTACTGAGGCGATAGACGTTCAATGATTAGTGCGATCGCTCTCCCAATTCTTAGAGGAAAAGAGGAGCGATCGGCGATCGCCCGCCTTCGGCATTGCTCATCATTCTTAGAGGAAAAAACAGCAACATGAGCGTAGTTTCCCGCAGCAGGCGATCGCTCTCCCTTCACCCCTCAAATTCCCAACCCTGCTAAAATCTCCATATCCAATCACACAAACCCACTACCATGTCTGGCAAAGGATTTGGGCAGCGCCAACCTACAAAAATCGATAAACTTGTTGAATCTGCGGTGCGTTATTGCCACAAGCGACAGCCAGAAGCATTAGACCAAATTTTTGACAATCTGCCTGTTAAGCTCAACCAGCAAGTGTTAGATGGTACGGTTGCAGCTTTAAAAAAAGACATTGATAGCCTCAGTTGGCTGTGTGGTTATTTTGCATCCGAAATTAACAGCAGTTCTGACAACGATAAACCCTACCATCCCATTACGTTGTTATCAAAACTGTTGATTAAATCTGGAATGCAGCCATTTGTTGACTTTATGCCATACATTGGTTGCCGCATTTCCATACTCAACAACGAGAAATTTGAAGCACTACCTCCCAAAGTTCAGGCAGCAGTCAAAGAAGCTTTTGATGTGACAGAAACTAGTGGGGAAGAGGCACAAAAGATAAATGAGGCGCTGCTACGGGAGTTGGAAGTGTAGTAAACGACATAGTATAACTGCCGAATGAGCATAAGCATCGCTACACACATTTACGTGTTTATTGATATTAAGCGTTAACGTGCATCTCTATTTATTAAATATATTAGTTGGATTGGAATATTGTGATAACAGTATCATGCCAAATAGTAATTTCTTGAATAGTCTGATTGATTTTATCTGTATCACTGCTGATTGTTTCTAAATTCAATAGAAAATTCACTAAGAATCTAACTAAATAAGTCAATTTCAAAGCATCATCAAATGCTAGATTTGGCATGATGTTTTCAATAAGATATATTGATTCTTTAATGATATTCTCTATTCTTTGGCTTTGACCTTCTTGTAATAAAGTTTGTATTGTTTGTAAATTGTTAACTAAATTATCTAAATTCGCTTGAGCTTCTTGTCTAAGCAAAAAGTTTTGTGTAAAATCGTTCATAAAGTTATATTTTGGCAGGCTCTAATAAAACCATTAAAATGTTTTCCCATTCATCGAAGAACCCATCAGTCCATCGGTCAATTCTGCCGTCTCTATCAATGCGTGGTGACACAACTTTAATAAAAGCTTGACCTTGGTTTTCTTGACGTTGAAAGTAATGTAACTGCACATCTTCTGGCTCAATGTTACCACCATGCACAGCAAGACGAATGCCGTTTAAAATCTGGTCGCTATGAGTTTCTACCACAACTTGAACGCCACAGTTAGCAGCCAGTGCTAACAGCTTACCCAGCTTTGTTTGTGCTTGGGCGTGGAGTCCGGTTTCTGGGTGTTCAATAAGAATTAATGCACCTGGATTGGATGCTAGAATTGCTAGGATAATTGGTAAAACGTAGGTAATGCCGTATCCAATAGAGTCACTAAATTTTAAGTTAACCAAATCCATATCTGAATATGCGTTAACTTGGATGCGTAGACCAGAACTTATTTCTCCCATCCATGCCTCAACTTGGTCTATCAAATTTATTGATTTTGCTTGCGGGTGAGCGAGTTGAGCGATGGGGATTGGTTGATTACCGTAGGTATAGAGAAAATGTGCTGTATATTCGCCAAGCGTACCAATTCGTTTAAGTTCTCGCGCTTGGTAATCTAAAATTCCTGATGTAACTGTTGCACGTTCTGATTGAAGGTGATGGAATTGCCCGTTGAAAATGCTTGAATGATAAACATCGGCATCAACAGATTTGAATCCAATCTCTAAAAAATCAGCTTCTCTCTCGAATGAGTTGTAGTTAAAGTGCCATATTCCTTTAGTTTCGTTTTTTAAAATAAGCTCAAATCCTACATAGTCTTCTTTTGCATTTTCATACAAAGCGTCCCGTGTCCTACCAATATTTACCAAATTCCCATTGAGCAATAAACCATTATTTTGTAGTAAACCTTGCTGGTAAGATTGACGCAGAAGTGATATTGCTTGCAATACCGTGGATTTGCCAGTGCTATTGTAGCCTGAAATTAGGGTAAGCGATTTGAACTCAAACAATTGATTCTCAAAGGCTTTGAAATTTAGCAGCCGTAAGGAATTAATCATTAGACTTAAAATATATATGTTATTGTTAATTCAATTTTATTCTAATTTTGTTGTGTAGTTAAAGCAATTTTAGAAAAATTATGTTTTGAGCAAATAAATAGTGTTGAATAAAACCGACTGTGTATAATTAGCAATATAGGTAATTAACCAAATATATTTGCAGTTTATCAAAATAGAATTTTAGTTGTAAATGACACCGGAAAATCTTATAGAACTTGTCAATGTTGCAACCATTGTAGCGACTAGAAAAAATATTGCAATGGCAGTCTTCAAGCTGGAGAATACTTATTATATAGTTGATGCTAAAGAATGGGAACAAGGTCGTGCCTATGGGCAATATATCACCACGGTAGAACCTGAATAAAATCAATTGGCGGTTTATGATGGAATCTCAAAATCTTCTGTTGGGACAGTATTTAAGCCTTATCAATTTTTGCACCTGCACTAACACTTATCAAAAGTATGCCAAGCAGATTAATCCATTTCCTACAAACTCTGAAAGTATAGATGCTTTGCAAAATCTCTGTAAGCATATTGTTGATCCTATTATTGAGCATTTTGGTCGAGAGCAATTTCAACTTACTTATGGTTTTTGCTCCAAAGACTTGAAACGTTTCTTGGAGCAGAAAGACCCTGTAACAGGCTTAAAAAATGGACGGGTTGCCCCAAATCTTGACCAACACATGGCACATGAAGTTAACCGCAATGGAAAATACTACTGCGATCGCTTGGGAGCCGCTTGGGAGCCGCTTGCGATTTTCAGATTGCGAATGTATCGAGCAATAAGGTTGTGGACTGGATTTTAGATGCAGGCTTGCCATTTGATAGGCTGTACTACTATGGTATCGAGCGACCGATTCACATTAGCTATGGCGACAGTCATAGTCGTAGTATCTGCACGTTTACTACAAGCGGGACACCTACTACAAAAGGTATTGAGGCTTGGATAGATTTAGCTAAGAAAATTAAATAGCGATGGCGTAACCGCCCGCCGCAGGCATCGCATTGGCATTTGTATAACAGCAACTTAAGTTGTGGCTACTCAATAATGTTTCCATCTTCATCCCGCCTCACTTCCACCACCTTAACGTCAAAACTTTCCCACTGCTCCACAGTAAACCCCGCCTCGGTTTCTTCTGGATACCGCCGTGCCATTTCTTGCCATGCAGCTTCTTCGTTGATTGCCCAGATGTAATGACCCTGGCGTTCTCTAAGGTCATCGCGCCCAGTGCAGTCATGAGCATGGAGGGCGTTACGGGTGCAGCGATATTCGCGCATATTTTTTAAAAACTTGACGTTGCACCTGCTATTTTAGAACGTTGTTGGATATTCAAACTTTGATTTCCAGCCATCATTACCTCTAGTTCCTAAAAGGTCTTGTGCTTTAGTATACATGGACTGTAAAAAATCGTGCCGTTTTTCTTTCGTGTTACCTGTTTGTAGAATTAGTGTTTCACGTAGCGGATGGTTGCTGGTAATTAAAAAATTGTTGCGGTTGTGTAGGCGATCCAAATACTTAATATCTGGGAGTCTATCAAATTTTCCCCTTTCGCCCCGGTTGCATTCTTGCGAGGATAATACTAAGTTCCATACACCATCGATATTTGGTATAAATTCGTTTAAAGAATGAGGAAAAAAGTGGTCTACATCAGTTAGGTTTATAGAATTTGGCTCAATCGAAATATCCGCAAATGAGTAAAAACATTTACCTTTTTGATAGCCGTTGAGTGCATCTCGGCATGAAGTAACATCTACCCGCCGCCTGCCTTCGCTAAATGTAAACAGCAGTTGATTGTCTGGGTCGTAACCAATAGATATCAAATTGCGCGAAATGTTTAGTTCCCAAGCTGTCTCTACAAGCCGCCATCGTGCTTCGACTTCGTGGGGTAAGTTTTCAGACTGAAGCTTTTCTAAGAGTTTAAATAGCTCATCGGTCAAGACAATACCTTTATTTGACCCTCGGCGCTCATCAATAAAAAACCGTACCGCAGTCTCTCCAACGCTAAGGTTATGAAATGCATCAATCACATTTTCAAAGCCACGCTGCACTGTGGTGTCAATCAATCGTGTTTTAGTTATGTCTGCGGTGTTAAACTGGCGGCAAGCATCTAAAAATCGACTGGAAAGTGAGGTAGTTTGCTTGTCCACAATTTTTAAATGCAGGGTAATATGTCTCGAATACGGTTCTGCTAAATCTTCTAAGGTGATGATACTTTTACCCTGCGGTGCTAATTCTAACAATGACTTTGCCAGTGCAAATTTATAACACGCAACGTTTTTACCAAACAATATAATCGCCCGCCAGTAATCCTCTAGCTTCGGGTCAATTGCCAAAAACTTTGACTCGCTCATTGTATGTTTAGATACTCATAACTTTCGGTTAAAGCCTAGCTTTTGAGTATCTGAAAACACATCAGTTGCATTACGGTTATCAGTATTAGTCAGCTAATATTTGCTGTAGAATATGCGGGTTGTAGCCACACCCGCATCATGACTCATCGTTATCCATTTAGCATCATTCACCCAGCCGCATATTACGGTCAGCGTGTAGCGGCTTACTTTAACCTGCATTACCACGTCTTTTCACTTAAGGAGGGGGGAAAAAGCGGGTTACTGCTTAGTCATGCTGGGGTGTGTCAACTAACCAATGCCGTGTTTGAAGTTGAGCGCAAGGGACGAGAACGTGCTATTAGGCAAGGCTGCAAAAATGTTCACGCCTATGTTGTGGGGATTTTACAGTCGTTAGAGTGGGATCAACTAAGTGATAACGCAGTGCGTAGCTTGCCGCCGCAGGCATCGCTCATCGGATTAGGCTATCAGCGAATCACATATAATTTGCATCCCGACCATCCACAGTTTTATTACAAAGATGTGATGGCTTATACACCAATAACTACTGCTAAAGCGGTTATTTTAAACGATAAAATTGCTCTAGCTCTAGTTGAGTAAATCAGTAAGAATTGGTGACAGATGAAAAACGACCTATACAGATGATTACACCATTATTGTTGCTGACAGTCTGCGGGAAGATTCACCCAATGCTAGACCAATGCGAGAATTTAGGGGCGATCGCATAAACTTACCCGCCCAGGAGCAGTATTATGCTAGACTTGATTCCCTACAATGGCATCATGAAGAATTTTCGAGGCGTGCTGCATGAGCAAAAAACCTAGAGGTTGGTTTAATGAAATTGTTATTCGTCCCGTTATTCATGTAGACGGTTACGAAAGCTATGAGAAAATGTGCGGTCATGTTGCTGATATTTACTACTCTGCGGAGGAAGAAAAGCTACTGCGCCAATTAAGAACTAATCCCGGAGAATCGATGTATATCACCCTATACACCTTGTTTAAAGTCGGTCAAGCTAAATGTCCGGCATATTGGGTGAATAAAGATTTACTCGAAGCATTGTTGCAATCGGTTTTAACCGTTGAAATTGAGAGTTTAAACTGGGCAATGAAAACGGGAATGTTTATGCTGCCCAAAGGTGTAATTTTTTCTCCTGAAAATAAAAGCGTTAATGCTATTTTTTGGCATTACGATAGTGAAGCTGGTATCCTTTATTGGACAGCAACAGACGGAGCTAGTTTCTTTTGCCGCAGGTTTAAACTTGATGCACAAAAACTTACTTATACCGATTCTCAAGATATTGACCCCAAAGTAGTTAAAGGATTTAATGAATATTTGCACTCAATTTTACTACGATTAATTTTGATTATGGAGTGCCGCCCTGAACTTGTAGATACAACAAGCGAGGTAATCAGGGTAAATAAAGGATTTGGTAAAGCCCAAGTGCAAGACTTTTATCAACCACTTTGGCTAGGACTTGGATATCGACTCAAACGTGAAGGGACACAAAGCAGTGAAGGCAGTAGCGGTACGCATGGTACTAAGAGCGTCCATTGGCGCAGAGGATTTTTACGTAATCAGCCTTACGGGCAAGCCAGACAGCAAAGAAAACTAGTTTGGATTGAGCCAGTTCTAGTAATGGGTGGAAAAGAATCATAATCATGTCAGACTTACAAAACTGATCGCATTCAAAGGGCAATGAAAGCCTTGCGCTGACATCGTAAAAATATATTTGTAGATGTTGGTAAATTCAACATAGAGATTGTAAATACATAGTAAACTATGTAAAATATGTAAAATATAAAAGTAAGCGATAGGTTACGTGAAGCGATCGCACATTCTGACCATTCCTATTAGAAGCATCATGAAGCTGCAACGTATTGAGACAGGTGAATATCTTACTCCTGATGGTAGGTTTTATGTCCGCAATAGTTAAAAGTTCAGTTATTTAATCAATTGAGGTTAACTTTTATGTTTGAACCAAATGAAGAGGGAAAAGTCAGATTGTACTTTACAGAAGAGAAAATTTGCATTGGTTCTTACAAAGAAGTAGAAAAATACGAGCGAGAAACCAAAAACAGCTATTGGGCATCTGAGTTTTTTAAACTCCCGTCAGATTACAACCCAATTGGTAAGACAGCAGATGAAATTAATTTAGCTGCCAGAGAAGTACTTTTATCAAAGTGGCTGAAAAAAGCTTGGGACTGTGATGAACCTTATATGTATGTACGGATACCGTTGCTATACCCAAGAAGATAAGCCTTTAGGTTGGCTCTACACATTTGATAGTAATACTGAATATGCTTGGACTAATAAAGATTTACATTGGTGCAAGCGATGGAAAACCGAACGAGGTGCAAAGAAACATTTCAATCATTACAACACACGTTGGGAGTTCAAAAGTCAAGGAGGTTATCTCAAAATTGAATTAATGCCAGAGTTTTCTGAATCCAAGTCTTCTGCTAAGTCTAATCAGCAGCGATGGAATGAAGCCAATCGTAATGTACTTTACCAAGCTCAAGAAAATTATAACCAGAAGCGCCCTATAATATCATTTCGTCCGAAAACTGAACTGTTGGAATGGCTGGACGAGGAGCGCGAAACGGATGAGAACGGGGAAGTAGAAACTGATGCCTCACTCCTAAACAGGAAGTTAGAAAAACTTAGACAGTTGGAAATACAAGGATTTATTGGTAGTTAAATCAGGATTACAATGACAAATAAAATATTTAAATTTTAATTATCTGAGGAAATGCCTGACAGCTACGGAGTTTATCTTTTCCTAATGAAAGATGGTTCTATTCAACAGGCATATTTTGGATCTTTCTCCTTCCCACGCCATAAATATGATCTAAGAATTTGTGATTGCCAATACGAGGAAACACTATATAGGAATACTGAGAAAGACATTATTGGTTGGCTAAAACCTATAGAATAATTTTTCTGACTAAAATAATAGGTATAAAATAAAAATATGGAAATGTCTATGTAAAACAATGAAAGCAGAACAATTAAAAACTCTAATTATTAATATTCTGGTTGAAAAGCCAAGATTTTTTGATGGTGTTTGCGCTAAAGATGTTAAAAACTTGCTTCTAGAGCATTACAAAATTTCTGTAAGTGAAAGAACAATTATTAAAGTGATGATGGAAATAATAGATGAGGGTCAGAATAAATTTGGTGGTTCTGGTTATGTTTGCGGTGATGATAGTACACTAACATGGGCAGATGAACATAGTAATGCAAATTCAAAACTGAGAGGATTACATAAGTATTGGTGGTTTAATATTTAAATATTAAAAATAAGTTGAACAAAGAACTAACAAGTAAGTATTTAAATAATGAGCAGTAACTTAGACCGTCTGTTGATAATATTAAAAGAACAAGCAGACTTGATTGATAAACTTAACACACGTTCTGACTTTCAATACAAAAGTACACAAAAGCTTATTTTAGACTATGGTAAACGGGGTGAAATGAGCATCCATGCAGAAACTTACGCTAAGGACTTGATGAGCCACTTTCAATCTGCGTAGCTTGCCGCCGCAGGCATCGCCAAAAATAAAAGTGTACCAATTGAAGTCTCTGAAATTTAGGAGATTGAAAGCCTTGCTGTACCGTATTAAATTGCTGTACCAAATAGCCTATAGGTTAATTGGTACATTCAGAATTGTGAAAAATATCGGTTTGCAGAATGCTTATCCAGTAAGGGTTACAGCCTTAGCGTAACTTTCTGTTCGATTGCTCATTTACCCCCAAGGATTAAAATTACACAAAATATCTATGTATAATATTTATTATAGTCTCAAAAAGCACCATAAAATACTTAATACAGGGGTAAGCGTTGTAAAGAATGCAAAGTAAAGTAATTAATATAGCCGTCGCCAGCGTCGTTAGTATTAGTAGTCTGTTTCTGTCTAGTGCTGTGTCTTGCGTCGGTACTAGAGCAATTGCACAAACAACAACACAAGATACAGGTAAAAAGCCTTGTGTAAGACAAGAATTGCCAAAGCTCAAACAAGATATGCCTTATTCAAAAGCCAGGGAGATGTTATTAGAAGCTGGTTGGCAAGCAATATTTAACCAAGAACAACTAAGAAATTCTCAAAGAAGTTCCCCTGTAGATTATTTTTTTACTAAAAAAGGTTATACAGAAATTGTAGATTGTGCTGGCACAGGTTTAGGTCTTTGTCTTTTTCAATTTGAAAGTGCCTATGGAGAGATTTTATCTGTTGTAACAGCAAATAATGGAGCAAACCAAGAAACTGTTTTTCGCTGGTACATAGAACAAAGCGAACGAAAAGAATAAATAATTTTTTGCTTAATTAAAATTAAATCATTTTAGGAGAAAGGCATCACTGTATCCAACCGGGTAAGTTGTACGTTAAGGCTGAAACTAAGATGTGGTAAGCTTTTCAGCAAGTGCTTTTTTCCGTAAAATTGGTGAAAAAGCTATGGTTATGGTGCTAGTTTTAATCTAGTTTGAACGAAAAATCGTCGTTTCAGGCACTTGAAAATTCCTTAGCGTACAAAAAACCTTTTCTGGCACGGTGATGCCTATTACGGTTTACTCTAATTTTGCGGTTCGGTAAACCGAATAATAACTATTAATATAAATCTGCTTTTGAAGGGGATTTACTTTGACACTAAACTTTACTTTTTTCTACCCAAAAGGTTGCCCCCAACGTTCCCAGTTTTCTTTATTGAATGGACTACGCCACTTCAAAATTAAACTCAATTCCAACTCCTGCCGGGGTTTTCTTTCAACCGGAGCATCCCACCAAAAACCAATATTAACCGCCGTCTCTATTTGATAGCGATAATGTAAGTCTCGGTAACTGCTGATGTAATCCTTGCAACCATGAGTCCCGCGCCAGCGTTTGTTACTACGACAGGTTTCCCCAACATAAAGTAACAGGGGAGCAGCACTATCAATCACAAAATACAAAGCTGCTTGACCAAAATTATCTGGCATCCGGTAAAAGGCCATTGATTGTAAATGCAGCTTAAACGGATCAATCCGGTCTGGGTCGCAGTGGTTGGATACGAGATCAAACAGTGTCGCCTGCTCTGGTGGTTTGTTCTCCCTTACCCGGTGCTGATAGTCAAATATTTGCGCTTTCCACTTCAGCAGGGCATCAGCACTCATCACCAGCGCCTCTGCTCTACGTGCTGGCGTGGGTTTCACTTCTGGAAATAGGTTTAGCTGGTTGGGTTCCAAGGGTATTAGGGGGAGCGTGCCGACTAGCTGATTATCCCCCAGAACTGGAACTCAAGAAACTTGTTAACGGGTTTAGGAGTGCGATCGCATTACAGCAAGGCGTTGGCGATCGCCTTGACTTTCCTTTTTTTCCTCTAAGAAATTCTGGGGTATCCATTAATACAAGCGGTTAGCACTCAGAGGATATCAAAGAATTATGGTCTTTGATATTCAATCCGCACTTGCTTAACGTCAATTTGCTCAGATTCTAAAAACACGAGTTTTTCTACTTGCTGTAATCCCAAATTTTCAAACTGTTTGAGTTCCAAGTCTGATAATGCCCAAGGTGGGCCAGAGGGTTCATCTTCTGTATCTCGAACACGAGTAATCAGCAAAAGTGTGCCATCGGGAGCAACAAGCGAGGCAACTGAGGAAATAACCCAAGAACGCACATTCAACGGCAAAGCTTGAATATTTCGACATTCAAAAACAAAGTCAAAAGCTTGATGCCATTGCAAGGGAATTTCTAACAAATCTGCAACTAGATAGTTGACAGCCGAATTGGGAAATCGCTCTTGACACCAAGCGATCGCGCTTTGAGAAATATCAAAAGCAGTTACCTCAAATCCTAGATGAGCTAAAGCTTCGGCATCATCTCCCAAACCACAACCAATGACTAGCGCCTTTTGCTGTGAAGCGAACGGTTGATGATTCGCTAACCAATCGTGCAGATAAGGGTGAGAAGTTAACTTTGCCCAAGGAATTTTTGCTGTATCACCTTTAGCTTCGGCATATAAAACTTCAAACCATGCCGATGGCTCTGATTTGTCTATTGCTTCAGTAGCCAACTGTTGGACATGAAGCTGTAAATTTTGAGGTTGTTGTTCAAACATAAAACTGACCTTTGGCTAAAAACTGGTGCAAACGTTGTGTGGCAATGCTATGTTTGCTACGCCCCCGATTGGCGATCGCTCCCATTCTTGAGATTCAAGCGAGGAAAGTTGAGTTATTGACTTTTCCTCTAAGAAATTTTGCAGTATTAATTTACACAAGTCAATTTCATCTTTAAAATATGAGGCGATGCCGAACGCGAAGAGCGTCTATATGGCTGGGAGCAAATTGCTGTGTAGCGTTTCATTTTGGTATGAACTACCGCGATCGCTCCTCATCCTCTAAGAAACTGAAGAGAGCGATGCGGAGTACCGCTTTCCTTAGGAACGCCTCAAAGTAAAAAAATGCTGCTAAAATATCCGTAAACCACTTATTAAGGATTTATGGCAGGCCGAAAAAAGTTATACCGCACTAACATTCATGCTAGAGTTGACCCTGCAACAGCAGATAAACTAAAAGAAATAGCTCAAAAGCTAGGCTATATATACGATGGCGAAGGCTCTACAGGTCAGTTGTTAGATGCGATCGCAACAGAAAAGATTATCTTGATTCATAAGGATCGAAAACTTGAAAATAGTACCAGAAAACATCTCTATTTAGCAGAAGTTATATTTTCTGATGAGACTTTCATAAAGATTGGTATTACTGGGCTTCCTATAAACAAAAGGTTTCCTGGCAAAAAGTATCAAGTCAACGTAATATATCAAGTTGAAGATTTACTTACTTATGTTCTTCAAAAAGAGGAATTCATCTTAACTCAATTTGCACAGTTCTCTTACCGACCAATTAATGACTTTGATGGTCGTACTGAATGTTTCACAAATGAAGTTCCTGTTACCGAAATCATAGAAATCATGAATCAACCTCATGTTATTTGTGGTTAACGTTTATACAAAAATGGCTGACGTATTTAAATAAATAGGCGATAATTATAAGTATGGGAGTAATAAAAACTACACTCTCATCAGGAGGTGAAATAAATGACTCAATCTAAAGATGGCAACGGGCATCAGGAAGAATACGATCCTGAAGTCGAGTTTAGATACTTGGATTCTGATGTCTGGGTTAAGACAGATGATGAAGGGAATCAAGACGTTGCTTATACGCAAGATGTGCTGGAAGCTTTAGAAGAGGATGACGAAGAATCAAACTCTGACGATAAATAGCTTTTAGCTTAATATCTGCTCCCAGCTTACACCTGGGGGCTTTCTTTATCATCTCTTCTACTTAGAGTATAGCTTATGTCAACAACAAGCATTATTCACCCTCTTCACTTTCAAATTATTCTAAGAGTTGGTACAACTTGGTATTTTAAAAATGGAGGTGTTTTTTATAATCGGACTGGCGAACCCATTCCTAAAAGCGATCGAGAGAGGTTATTTGGGATAACCAAGAATAAGATTGTAATAGAACTGTTTCGCATCAATGGCGGCAAACCTGGGTATTATCTTGTCAATCTTCAAGATAAAAAGTATTACTACTGTGGTGATGAGTGGGGAGATATTAAGGCTAAATTACAGGAATTGGGAATTGGTAGAGATGAGCCAAGTTACTCTTAAATGAATTGTCGGAGTATATGTACTCATGTTGGCGTTGCTTGTTGCTTTATAGCTTCGCCCTTCATCAAGAGAAGTTGTTCGTGGGGAGCCACTCCGTTGGACGGGTTCCCCGGCTTGAAGAAAGTGGCATGGAAACCCCCAGACGCTCGTGACGCTCGATGACTCGCTAACGCTTCGCTATCGCCTTTGGCGTCTCCCTTTGGGAGATGACTCGCTAACGCTACGCTATGGCGCAGCGTCTCCCCTTGGGAGAAGAATTCGCCGTTATTTTCTCTATGATCTGAAATTTTAGCAACATTATTTCTGGTCACTCGGTAACAAACAAAGCCTTTCATATCTGGGCAAAAATAGATACATTCAAGTTGAGGAATTAGAGAAAGCGTATATTCTTGTTCAGCGATGCCTACGGCGAGCTGCGCTAACGCATCCTCCAAACTCTTAAGCGGCTTCCCAGTATCACGATTAATTGTGTCACACCCACCTTGATTAGTAATTCCGATGATTGTGTAACCTTGGCTAGTATGAAAGGCGATCGCTTCATGCACACCTGCAATAATCCTATACCTTCGGTATACTAGGGACTTCTGGAGCTGTTTACATCTACCAGTGTAGCCACCGGATAGCCAGAGGTCAACCAAAGCGCTTGGTTAGGGGTTGACTTTTACTAATCTTGGTCTTCTTCAGTTACCTTACAGACTTCCTGTAGCACCTCTGAAACCCCCTTGTAACCATCTAAGTAGTAAGTGCGCTCTAAAGGTCTACCCAGGTCTGAAGTGATAACCCAAAAACCTTTCTGAGGTAACTGCCAGTATATATCTTCACTCATAGAAGTATCTGAGGGTTGCCCGTTGGCACAGTAGGTAGTTAGACCTCGAAGGCTAACGGGGTGATCCGGGGTCACTATGTGAAACCTAACACCTAATGGAACCCCTGAGTCATCTTGAAAAGTCTCAGGGGATCGTGTGACCCTAAAAGGGCTGCTTTGGCATCCGGCGATCGCTAAGGTTAATAAAAAAAATGTGGGTAACTTAAACATGGGTTAACCTATGCGGGTTATAGGTAGTAGTTTCCATTAAGGGTGTGTAATATTTTACTACTGCTATACAAGCAATATAGTTGTGAGCTACCCGTCCTGCCCACCATAGGATCACTTAACCTTTAATGAAATCTAACCAGCTATCTAGCGGTTTGAATAACTGCCTCGGCACTGAGTAAGATAGCTCCTGGGACTTGACCCTTAACCAACTGGTTTCTCTGGTTAGCCTATCCGCCCCAGTTACCCTGGCTTCCCCTGTGGTGCGATCGATGGCTACTACAAAGTGAACCGGGAATCTATACTTAGCCCATCTGGTATCTATGCCACCAACTAGGATGTTAGGGTACTTGAACTTATCAGCCCCAGACTTGACCTCTATGTTGTAACCCTGGCCATTGTGGACAATCCGTACATCCCTTTGGAACTTGGCAAATGAGGACTTAGACAACTCAGACTTAGGGTTATCCCGCCAACCTTGGGGATCTGGTTTCATGGGGTTATTCTGCCAGTAACAGACCTCAGACCGATATGGTAGATATTGATCAACCTGATAAACCTTATCTAACCCTTGGGTCTTCAGATGCGCGACTAGGGAGTATTCCCAGGCATTCCCACAGGCTAGGCGATCGCTAAATGAATCCTGAAAATGATCGGAGTTTTTACTTGTGCCATTAGGCGCAATGTATGTTATGATAGACATAGAAGTTATTTAAAAAGTATTAGATAACCCTGTGAGTAGTTACTAGCTACTCATGGGGATTTTGCATTTATCAGTTAAATGAACCCTTAGTGCGATACTTTAGGGCTACTTATAATCACATAGTCAATATTGCCTCCTAGTGGTCTTAGAGTCCCAATGTGTTTAGTTGCAGCTAAATGACCCCTAAAATCCCCAGGATGTTTACAGGGCAAGACTTAGCTATCGCAGCATCCTAATGCACTTAGGGGGATTTCAGGTGGGCGATCGCAGAAGCGCCAGGGCTACAAGGGGCTACAGGGGCATCAAAAACCCCCTAGAGGTATTTGTATCTCTAGGGGATTTTAGGGGTATTTTGGGGCATTCTAGGGGATTCTAGAGTATTTACCTAATCATGGGGTAGATTTTCCTGATTATTGCCATAGTGTGACAACCTTAAGTAGCAGTGTTATTATAGTGACTGCAAGTACTTAAAACTATTTATGATAACCAAAATAATCTCTGGGCTGCTAGGGGTGTCCATAGTGCTGTCCAGTATTCCTAGCTATGCCAATACTAGAACTGTTTGGATATCAGGGAAAACTAATGATGGCTCTAGAATGTTTCTAGATAATAAAGAAATACCAGTATATGACCCGCCCAATGGGTTAACTATGTTCTCTTATGGTATTACAGATCCCCAAGGTAAGACTAGGTGGCGCAATGCTGTAACTGATTGGTGTCATCAGGGGAAAGTCCAGCATAACCCTAAGTCCACTGAGGATAAAGACCCTACTCCCAAATGGTATATAGCCCTAGATGATGGCACTGGCGGTAGTGCTGATTTACTAAAAGTCAAGGCTGACTCTAAAGCTTCTCTCAACTTAATAAAGGTTGTCTGTGATATGGCTAACTATAACCAGATTGATCAGTAATATCATAAGACTCCGTAATCCATCTTAAAGCTACCCGTTGATCACTAAAACCCTCAGAATGATCCGAAGGTTCAGTCATTAATCATCAGTTGTAGAAATCCCCGGTATCTTCAGAAAGCCCTAATGATTCCTCTAGGCTCCCCATTACAAAGCTTACATGAGTTACAGGCTTAGGCTGGCTGTACTGTAGTTGGTATTTCAGAAGCCCTGATGCAGTCTCAATCATTTCTCGTAGCGCTCTGACAGTGCTTAGGTCGCCAGTGACCTTAAAGGAATCACTTAGAACATCCACAGTAAATAAAGTGGTCTTTAGTAACCTCTGAAGCTTATCGGAGTCTGAGTAGTCATCATAGCTATTAGGGTCTACTGGGGTAACAGGGGTAGCCTTGGGGACTGTGTTAGCCTTGTAGCCATAAATCTGTCTAGCTGTTACCTTATGTTCCCTGGCTACTAACCATTTAGCGATCGCGGGTGCGGGGATACTTTTAGCTAACTGTGCGTCTACAGCTTCCTTAATGTCATCTGGTAGTAAATCGACTACACAGGGTTTCTTATTAGCCATCGGGTATCCTTGGGTCTTTTGGTGTTGTCTGTACATTTATTTAGTCCTTTAGATATCCCTCATTGTGCGTTGGTGGTTCTAGCCAGGGAACTTAACATCTAAAAAGAACTCGACTAAACCTTCGGTACAGTCTTTGCGATATACAGTTTCCGTGGTTTCTTTCATGTCATCATCGGATAGCCTAATAGTGTAGCTGTTAGCACAAGCAAAGGATGATGGTTTATTGTTACCTCTGTCTGCCTTAACTTCATCTACATGGTAATCCGGGTAGGTCTTACCATTTAAAACAACTGTCCCGGTATTATTCAGATGGTCTACTATGTAGCGATTGGTCATCATACTATCCTTCAGGGTTGAATATTCCAGGGGTTCTCAAGGGGTTATGGTTAGCTGAGTCCCTTTTGAGTCCCTCTGAGTCCCTGGTTGAGTCTATCAAGTCTATCAGGTTTTAAACTCTAAAATGTGCTGTCTCACTTACTGGGTAAAGGTTCTAGCCTTTGAGTCTATCAAGATAGCAGAAGTAATAAAGTTTTCTTTAGATTAAGTATGCTTAGGCTACAGTATACAGTACATACTTAGGTCAGGTATTAATCTCTATTTCTGTTATCTTGTTATCTTGATAGACTCAATAATACCTAAAGCCTTACTCTATATGGTTTGTAGCTGAGTCTATCAGGTTTGATTGTGATAGACTCAGAGGTTCTGATGGTCTTATCGCTTAATGGTTTCTAAACTCTCAGTATTTACTAGATAGGGATTAGTAACCTCTGGCTTCTTGAAATACCATACTTGCCTACCAGTAACCCTCTCTCTATTGTAGGCAGGTCTGTAGCGATCGACTAACCCATGTTCAATCAACTGGGTGATCTTAGGTCGCCAGTGATACAAGAGAAAGTTATGGTTATTTATGATACATCCTTTGAGGCTAGGGAATACCTGATCAGTCTGTGCGTCCCTGTCCAACCCCTGAAGCAATCTAACCAACTGAGGGTTACATGGGATTATCCGGGCTTTCTTAGTCTTGGTGGGCTTCCTAGTTTTTAGCTCAAGGTAATAAGTTGCATTTATGGTAATACTGCGGTAGTCTGGGGTAATCCGTTTCCACTGTAGGGCGATCGCTTCACCAGTCCGGCAACCAGTCAGAAACAGAAAGCGCACAAATGATTCGTAGTGGCTACCCTGGAAAGCCTCAAGGATAGCCAACATTTCCGATTGGGTAAATGGGTCAATATGATGCCCCTTGGCTACCTTAATGCTTTTAGATAGCCCAGTAAACTTATTGGTCACTATTAGTCCCTGAGACTTTGCCCAGTCCATACAGGCGCTCAGATGTATTATTACCTGCCTAGCGGTACTGGCTGGCCTGTTTCTCACTATCCAATCCCTAACAGCTTCGGCATCATCGGGGGACTGATGAGGTATGGATGCTATTAAGCGCTTCCAAGTACCCTCATAAATCTTATGATGGGTCGATATTGCCACCGAGTTTTTCTTGTGGTCACTAAATAGCTGCCAAAGTTCACTAAGGGTCAACGGGGTTATCAGTTGGGCTTTAGTGGTTGCCTTGTAGTCACTAGGGTTAAATCTACCCTTGGCTATACTGTCCTCAATGTCCCATGCTGATCTCTGGGCTTGCTTAAGACTACTAGGGTCATCAACGGCTAACCCAGTGGATATGTAGCGACTGGAGCCATTAGCGATCGCTCTGGGTAATCTGAGTCTGTAGTGACCCTTATATTTCTCAATGCCAACTGTACCTGCTTTTGCTTTTACCAAAATAGCCACCGGATAGCCAAGTAGCCTCAAAAGCCCACATAGTAACCATTAGAAGGCTTGGATATCCAGAAGGCGAATCGGCGCTTCCATTACCAGGATGGCGCGGCTTAAACCTGCCATAATTCGCTGTCCTTTGGGCGTCTGAATAAATTTACCGTCGGTCGATTCTCGCACGGTTCCATCAAGGTCTAAGAATAATCCTAATTGCATTATTTTGTCCTCATTTTTGCTCGTTTAATAAAACCTATTATTTCCTCAAGTGGCACAGCTTCATTTTGCATTGACTGGATAAGTGCGATCGCACCTAATGGCACACTTCCAATACTCCGCCCCTTCCACTCACCATCTATCTTTTCCTCCCAGTTAAAGCCCCAACGCCAATGAGTAGGATTATCTGGCTGCCTGTGTCCGATGACACGGGGATAGCTGGCAATGTCGCCACTTTTTAGCTTTTTATTTTCAAGATATTTATACAGGCAACCTT
>Ga0335397_10002616_pt1 | contig 24521 bp, 15 predicted proteins | sample MAT04_FD_205740 | JGI IMG/M metagenome (GOLD analysis project Ga0335397, IMG submission 205740) | Freshwater microbial communities from Lake Fryxell liftoff mats and glacier meltwater in Antarctica - MAT-04 (spades assembly) (version 2) ... | reverse complement strand
AATCGCGCGACGGGCGGCACGGGCGGCGGGGGGGGCGGGGCCGGGTTCGCGGGTATCGAGATCACAGCGGTCAACGGTTCCGGTGGCGACGGCGGTGAGGGCGGGGAGGCAGCGGCAGCCGGGATCGCCGTGAGGGACGGGTTGGTGGAACTCACCGGGGTGTCCGTTCAAGGGAACGTCGCCACGGGCGGAACCGGTGGGGCAGGTTACAGCATTGCTGTCGACATGCCGGTACCGGAAGACACGAGAACGAATGGGTCACGCGGGGGCAACGGCGGCAACGGCGGGTGGGCGACTGGTGCCGGTGTCTGGCTCACGACGGGCGGCGACGCCACGTTGACCAACGCCCTCATATCCGAAAACCGGGCCCAGGGCGGGGCCGCGGGGAACGGCGGCACGGGCGGCCGGGGTGCGCACGGGGTATTGGTTTACGCGTACCCTTCTCGCGGGGGCCATGGGGGGGGCGGCGGGAACGGCGGCAACGGAGGGTCGGTGGCGGGGAGCGGCCTCTTTGCCAACGGACCGTTGACAGTTCGCGGCACCACCGTCGCCAACAACACCGCCACCGCGGGCGTCCCCGGGAACGGCGGCAACGGCGGATACGGCGGCAACGGCGGATACACCCCGTTCTTCGAGGAAGCCAGCGGCGGCAACGGCGGCAACGGCGGCAACGGCGGCGTTGCCGGCGACGTCCGCGGGGCCGGGGCGTATCTCCGCACCGCTCGCGGCTCGACCGTCGCGAATACGACCGTCGGGTTCAACACCAACGTTACCCCCACTGTAACATCGACCGGCGGGGCTGCGGGTCTGGGCGGGAGCGGCGACGGCGGCGTCCCCGGCGCGAACGGGAGCAGTTGGACCGGCTCCGGACTCAACCAGGGGGCGGGACTGTACGCCGAAGGGAACGTGACGGTCGTCAACGCCACGATCGCCCGCAACTCGTCCGGGATCGCCGGGGGCGGGTCGGGGGTCAAGTTCGCCAACACCATCATCGCCTCGAACACCGGAACGGATGCCAGCGCGACCGTCGGGTCGTTCGCTAGCGCCGGCCGCAACGTGGTCGGCACCCGGGCGGGGTCCACGGGCTTCGGCGTCAACGGCGACGTCCTCGGCGGCAACCCGCAGCTGACTAGCACCCTCGTTTCGCTGGGCGGCTCCACACCCGTCTTCGGGTTGCTCCCCGGCAGCGCGGCGCTGAACGTCGGCGGGGATCCGGCGGCCGTGCTCGGCCGCCCACTCGACACCGACCAGCGGGGCTTCCCGCGCCGCTCGGGAACCTCCTGGGACGCCGGCGCGGTGGAGAACACCTCCAGGGACGTCGTGACCCTCTACGACTTCCCCACACTGGTGATGCAGGACTCGGTGCTCAAGGGGACGATGACGGTGTTCGTCGGCGACGGGGTGAGCAGCCTCCGCCTGGAGGGCACCCAGACCAACGGCGGGCCGGTCGCCCTGACGCCCTTCAACCGCCCAGCCGGTTGGACGTTGACGAGCACGCCGACCGGTTACGTTCTGGAGGCTACCAACCCGGCACCGGGGCAGTACACCATGCCGGTCAGCATGTACGTCATCTCTCAGGTCAACAGCGGGACGCCGATCCAACTCCAGTTCGTCGGTTCGTCGAGTCCCGGTGCGACCGGGGTGACGACCAGCCGGACGGTCACCGTGGAGTACCCGGCTCCCAGGATCACCTCCGTGTCTCCAAGCACCGTGGACGAGAGCAGTACGGTGAACCTGACCGTTCGCGGTGTCGGGTTCGGGCCGGGGTCCACCGTGCGATGGAACGGGACCGACGCGGCGACCCAGTTCGTGGACGGCACCCAGTTGACCGCGACCGTCCCGGCGGCCCTCGTGTACCCGGGCACCGTGAGCGTGACGGTGTTCACCCCCTCCCCCGGCGGCGGGACCTCGTCAGCCGCGTTCGTGACCGTCAACGACCTGCCGCCGTCCATCGTGGTGAGCGGGACGGGGGCGGCCGCCGAGGGTTCGCCCTACACGCTCAACCTGGGGCCCGCCACCGACCCGGTGACGTGGTGGGGCGTCCAATGGGGGGACGGGACCAGAGACGCCTATACCTCCGGGGGTACCGTCTCTCACACGTACGCCGACAACGGCACCTACGTCGTGACGGTGGACCTGGTCGTGGACGGCCGCGTTGTCATGAACGCCGGCAACGCGCACTCTGTCGCCGTGGAGAACGTCGCCCCGACGCCGACGATCACGGCACTGAGCAACCCGCGGGTCGAGGGGACCGCCATCACGGTCGAGGGCTCGGCGATCGACCCGGCGGGCGTGAACGACACGATCATCCTGGCGTGGATCGTCACCGACCCCGACGGGTTCACCGCATTTGGGAACGGCAGCAGCGTCACTTTCACCCCGCCGGACGACGGGGAATACGAAGTGTCCTTGTACGCCTTCGACGAGGACGGCGGGGTGAGTGTGGCGGCGACCACGACGGTGGGCGTGATGAACGCGGACCCGGTCCCGTCGATCACGGCGGTGAGCAGTCCGACGGTGGCAGGAGCGGCGATCACCGTGACAGGCTCGGCGACCGACCCGGGGGGGGCCAACGACGCCCTCACGCTGGAGTGGAGCATCGAAGGGCCCGGCGGGTTCTCGGCGAACGGGGCCGGGTCGAGCGTGACGTTCATGCCGCCGGCCGACGGGGAGTACACCGTCACCCTGACGGCCGATGACACCGAGGGTGGGCTTGGAGAGACGAGGATCACCCTCAACGTGGGAGTCGCGAACCCCACGCCGACGATCACGGCGGTGAGCAGCCCGGCGGTGGAGGGGACACCGATCACCCTGACCGGGTCGGGGACCAACCCGGCGGGCGTAAGCGGCTCCATCACGCTGGCGTGGACGGTGAACAACCCCAGCACCGGGCTCACTCTCAGGGGGAGCGGGCCGAGCTTCACGTTCACCCCACCGGACGACGGAAGGTATTACGTGTACCTGACCGCCTCCAACGAGTTCGGCGGGTTGGCCGAGACGAGGCTCACTCTCAACGTGGCGAACATGCCCCCAGTGCCGACGATCGAGTCGGTGAGCAACCCGCGTGTCGAGGGGACTCCGATCACCGTGACCGGGTCGGCCGTGGACCCGGCTGGCGTGAACGACACGGTCGACCTGGCGTGGGAGGTCACCGGCCCCGGCGGGTTCACCGACATCGGGGGCGGGTCGAGTTTCACCTTCACCCCGCCGGACGACGGGACGTACACGGTGTCCCTGTACGGTTCCGACGAGGACATGGGGCTGAGCGAGCCGGCAACGACGACGGTCGTCGTGGGGAACGTGGCCCCGACGTTCGAGGTCATCGAGAACGGCACGGCGGCCGAGGGGGCGGTGTACTGGCTCAACCTGGGGGCGATCACGGACCCGGGGACGGACACGCTGGAGTCCTTCGTCATCCACTGGGGGGACGGCAGCACGTCCGATTCCAGCGAACTCTCACACAGGTACGCCGACGACGGCACCTACACCGTGACGGTGGACGTGGTGGACGAGGACGGCACGTTCACCAACGTGGGCACCCCGCTCACCGTCACGGTCACGAACGTGGCCCCGACCCCGACGATCGGAGCCGTGAGCGGCTCGCGGCTGGAGGGGTTGCCGATCACCGTGACGGGTTCGGCGACCGACCCGGCAGCGTTCAACGACACGGTCTCCCTGACTTGGGCCGTGACCGGCCCGAACGGGTTCACGGCGACCGGTAACGGCCCGGGATTCACGTTCACGCCGCCGGACAACGGCAACTACACCGTGTCGCTGGTCGCCTCCGACGAGGACGGCGGGGTGAGCGCCCCGGTTACGACGACAGTCGGCGTGGGCAACGTGGCCCCGACGGCGGCGGGGGTGGCCGGGCCCGTGTCGCTCACCGAGGGCCAGTCGGGGGCTTACGCCCTGACGCTGCCGACGGACGCGGGCGGCGACCGGCGGAGCCTGAGGTACAGCTTTGCCCTCGACCCCGGGGCGCTGGCGGCCGACTACTCCGCGGCGCTCGACGTGAACTCGTTCACGCCGACGTTCGCGGACGACGGGACGTTCGCGGTGTACGGGCGGGTGTACGACAAGGACGGCGGCATCAGCGCCGTGTACTCCACCACCATCACGGTGGCGAACGTCGCCCCAACGGCGGCCATCGTGGCGGTGAGCAACCCGACGGTGGAGGGGACGGCGATCACCGTGGGCGGGTCGGCGACGGACCCGGCGGGGGTGAACGACTCGGTCGCCTTGGCGTGGTCCGTCACCGGTCCAGGCGGCTTCACGGCGAGCGGGAGCGGCCCGAGCGTCACGTTCACGCCCACCGATGATGGTTCGTACAGCGTGACGCTAACAGCGTCCGACGAGGACGGCGGGCGCAACACCGCCACAACGACGGTCGCCGTCGGGAACGTGGCCCCCACGGCCACGTTCGGCAACGGCGGGGCGGTGTCCGAGGGCACGGCGGGGACGGTCACCTTCTCGGCACAGTTCGACCCGTCGGCAGCCGACGCCGCTGGCCTGCGGTACGCGTATGACTTCGACGACGACGGCACGATCGACGTCGGGTCGCTGGCGTACGCGAACGCGAGCACGTCGGCGAGCGTGAGCGTGCCGACCGCCGACAACCCGGGGCGCACGGTCAGGGGGTACGTCATCGACAAGGACGGCGGGGCAACGCCCTACCTCACCACCATCGCCGTCAGCAACGTGCCCCCGACGGCGACCGGGGTGGGCGGCCCGACGACGCTCGCCGTGGGGCAGGCGGGGGTGTACTCGCTGACCGCCCCTTCCGACGCAGCGGCCGACCAGGCTTCGCTGCGGTACAGTTTCGCCCTGTCGCCGGGCGGGCTCGCGGCCGACTACGCCCACGCCTCGGCCGCCAACGCGTTCACCCACACGCCGACGTCCACTGGGACGTTCACGGTGTACGCCCGGGTGTACGACAAGGACGGCGGCGTCAGCGCGACGTACTCGACGACCGTCACGGCCATCGCCGCCGGGCTGAAGTTCGACATGCAGGCCGCGACCTCGAGCCTGCCGGACGCGAGTTGGCGCGGCGTCCGCGGCAACAACCTGTACTCGGCGGCGACCGGGTACGGGTGGGCGGCGGCGGCCAAGGAGGCCGACAAGGCGACGAACTACCCGGTCGGAGCGACGGCCGCCGAGCGGGCCATGTACCGGGACTACAACTACGGCAGCGGCACGGCGGCGTTCAAGGTGTACGTGGGGGCGTACCGGTCCGCGAGCGTGAAGGTGTACTCGTACCCGGCGTCGATCATGTCGCTTGGGATGACGGTGTCGGCCACGAACGGCACCACCGCGAGGTTGACGACGGCCGCGGCGTACCTGACGGTGACGGGCACGACCGGCGCCGACGGCGTCCTCACGCTCAATCTCCGCGGCGGGGTGTTCGGCCGGTGGCTGGTCAACGGCATCGAGGTCACCCTCGCCTGACCCACCGGCTTGCTCCGGCGGCCGCGCGGAAGAGGGGTAGCGGACCGGCACTCGGCGTCTGCCACTTTGGACGTACCCGAGACCGGCGGCAGTGCACGGCCGCCAGCGTCCTGTGCAATTGTTCTGGTGCACCACGAGGTCGCTGATGTCGTTGTGTTGCGGCCAGAGGATTGACCGACCGCACCTACTGTTCTGCCAGCAGTATCCTCCTGGGACATCTCTTCCAGCAATGGTCGGGGGTGCAGCTCCCAACAGAACGTAGCCACACCCGTCAGGGTGGCAGTCAACGCGTGAGCCGAGACTGCGACGGCCAGCATCGGGCGGTCGGGCGCAAGGATGGAGTGGATGGGTCAACCCATGTGAAGCAGCGTGGAACGTCGTCATTGCAAGCGAATGGTGCTGACACGCTTGGCTGTGGTCAGGTCCGGTTGCTCAGAATTCAACCGGCGCAGATGGCGGACCACCGGCGGAGAGTTGCGACCCAACGCCACATCACGATCTCGAACAGATACTCACCCGAACGCTTTGGCAATTGCTTCATCCCCATATCGTCGATGATCAATAGATCTGGCTTCAGGTACCTCGCCATGATCTTCTCCTCCCCGCCCAGAGCCTCGTCGTGCAGGAAGTTGTGGCGCACCAAATTCTGGTCTCATCCGTTACCAAATTCAGGCTGTATGAATCTGGCGGCATGAAGCTTCTGTTCCGATCAGAATCGGACAACTGCCCTGATCATGACGACTTACAACTTGGCCTCACCAAAAGTGATACTGCTGGCGAATTGGCGGATGGGGCTGTTTTCCCGAGGGAATCGCTCACAAAACCGGCCAACAATCGAATTCGCCAGTAGTATCAGAGTTGATGATGAACCGTTGTTAGAATGATGGTGCCCAGTTCGTGCAGGGCATCGTCATGTTACCGTCTGAACTTCTTTCCCAACTCCTCGGGAATCATCTGTCGCCGACCGATTTGGTTCTCACCCCAAACCTGATCGCAGTCGCACTCACACCCAGCGATCCGAACGCTCTGTGCCCGGTCTGCAGTCAACCGTCCGATCATGTCCACAGCCGGTACCGCAGTATCCTCGCGGACCTGCCCATCTGCGGTCGCCAACTCGCCCTCAATCTCTCCCTCCGAAGGTTCTTCTGTCTCAACGCTGGGTGTCCCCGTCACATCTTCTGCGAGCGGTTTCCCGCTTTGGCCGCTACTTACGCCCGCTCCACCACTCGCGTGGCTCACCTGCATCGAGCCCTCGGATTTGCCCTCGGTGGTGAACCCGGTTCACGCCTCGCTGCGGAACTCGCAGTGCCAACCAGTGCCGATACGATTCTCCGACGAGTGAAGACCATGCCAGCCGAACCTGAAACCAGGTATCGGTTCGTTGGTATCGACGACTTTGCCCTTCGCAAGGGGCAAACTTACGGCAGAATCCTCGTCGATCTCGAACGCGGCACCGGCTCGCGCGACGGGACCGTGTCGAAGCGCTGACCCGCCTGCGGTCACTCGTCGCCGCGGGGACGCAGAACCACGGTGCACTGCATGGCGTACGGGCAGGAACAGCCGGAACTCGCCTCGGCCTGCACCACGACCCCGCCGGCCGGGACGATGTTGATCATGCAACCGGGCCGGGTGCCGACGAGGGCCCCCGACGGCCCCCCGGATACATCCTTCCAGACCGTGTACCCGCCGCGGCCGAACACCATATCGGCGCACGCAGACAGCGACCCACACCCGCCGGTCCGCGGCCCTGTCGTCCACGGGACCATCTTGTTCCCTTGCTTCTTCAACACCTTCTCCCCGGTCTTCAGGTCGTAGAACAGCGGCTCCCCGAGGAGGGCACCGTGCATGATCACCGGTCGCGACTTGTTGGCGATCACGCCCGACCAGAGTCGGTTGCCGTCCTTCGTCGATAGCACGACGGCCGCTCGCTTCGGGATCTCGTCCTTGGCGTTCGGGTCGTAATAGATCGTGTACGCGCCGCCGAACACAAGCACATCCCCGTTGGACAGAGCCTGGAGAGTGCCGAATGCGTTGTTCGCCCACTTGCCGCAGTCGGTGAGATCGACCTCCTTCTCCCAGACCGGCTTGCCGGTCGTGAGGTCGAGGGCAGCGATGGTCCGCACCATTGGTCCGGGCGGGTCGAAGTACGCGGTGGGTCGGGTCGCCGTCCCGCGGCGGTTGTCGGCGAACATGAGCTTGCCCGAGCCGATCGTCAGGGTGGTGTCGCGGACCTCGCGGACCGCGGCCTGCCAGCGGAGTTTGCCCGACTTCAGGTCATAGGCGAACAGCACGTCGCTGAAGCGAGCCTTTGCGGACGCCGTTGCCGCGCTGCCGACCACCGCCCCATCGGCGACGGCAAGGTAGGCCCAGTCCGGGCGGGTGCCGTCCGGACTGGCCGGCGTCTCGTACGTGGCTCGCGTGGTCCCGGTGCGGAGGTCCAGCCGCAGGCACTTCGAGCCGTCGGCGACGAAGACGTTGTCGGCGTCGCAGGCGAGGTTCCCGGCCACCGCCGGCAGCCCGATGCGGACCGAACCCTCGAGGTCACGCTCCCAGTACGGCAGCCCGTTGTACTCGTCGAAGCAGAAGATGGTCGCCTTCTTCGCCTGGAAGTTCCACCCCTGGCAGACGACCCGCCCGTTCGACACGAGCGGGGCTGCCCCGCGCTGGTGACGGTCCGGGAACCGGTTCGGCCCCGGCTCGCCGAACCACAGCACGTCGAGCCGGCCGTGGATGCGTGTGTCGCCGGAGGAGCCGGATCCGCCGGCGTCGGCGTACTGGTGCGTCCACCAGCCGGAACCCGGCAACTCGCCGCGAACCAGCTTGGCCCACCCGCGCTCGGCAGCCAAGGACGTGCCGGCCTTGACCACCTCATCGGGGAGCGGTTTGGCGCTGGCCAGCAGCACGCCGCCGCACGGCTTGAGTACCCGCAGCAGCTCCCCGGCCGACGGAACGACCCCGGGCGCGACGACGAGGTTGGCTGCGAGGTCCGGGTACGGGAGGCGGTCGACCGCGCCGGCGTCCACCGTGACCCGGTGCCCGTAAAGCCCGGTAGCCGCGACCTGTCGCCGCAGCGCCGGCACCTGCGCCGCGTCCGGCACCACGCAAGCAACCGCCAGTTCGCTCTGCCGGGCCAGCTCACAGGCCAGCGGAACGACGTCGGCACCGAACACGAGCGCGAAGCCCCTCGTCACGGCTGCCTCGCGGAGGATGCGCTTGGCCTCGGCCGCAGTCGCCGGATCGAGCCGCGGCGGTTCTGGGGCCGCGTCCGCCTTCCGCGGCACACCGGCGGCGAAGCAGTGGACCGCGCCGGATGTGGTACTCACGATTAGACGGCCGTGCGCGACCGTAAGCCCGACGGCCATGCCGTTGACCTTCGCGTTCCACACCAGTTCCCCGCTCGCGGCGTCGAGCACGAATACCTCGTCCTGGCCGCCGGCGATGACGTGCGAACCGGCGGCGATCTGTGACGCCAGGTCGGGGCGGGCGAACCGCCAGCGCCGGACCTTCTTCAGCCCGGCCTCGTCCTTGACCGCGAGGGCGTCCCAGGCCTTGCGGTCGTAGCAGGTGATAGCGTTGCCAACGCCACCGGGCATCTTCCGCCCGTAGGCCGGGGCCGGTGGCCCTTTCAGCATGAAGTAGCTGTCGGCGGTAACAATTAACCGCTCCGCGTCGGCGATCTTCCCGCGACTCTCACCGGTTTCGGCACTCACGCCGTAGAGGGTGTTTTGCGTGCCGACGTGCACGGTCCCGCCGACGGCGGTGGCGTACACGCCAGCGGCGCCGCCCTTCTCGGTGGTCTTCGGCGTGGTGAAGCGGAACTCCCCGGTGTCCCGCGCGACGAACACCGGCGTCGAGCGGCCGGACGGGGCGACGAGGGAGTCTCCGGTCGCGAGCAAATACCCCTGCGGGCTGAATCCGCCGTAGATCACCGGCCCCTTGGCTTCCCAAGCGATGTCGCCGGTGGCCGCGTCCAGCGCGTACAAGTTGGCCTTGTGATACGGGAAGACGCCGGCCCCGCAGTACACCCGGCCGTCCGCTACGACCACGCCTGTGCGGACCGGCCAGAGCGACGCCACCCGCCCGTTGGCGATCACGCGCCGCGGCTCCGGGGCCAGGGTCCGGGACCACGCCAGCACCCCGTTGGCCCGACCCACTGCGTACACGGTCCCGTCATCCGACCCGAAGTAGAGGCGGTCGCCGGCCAGCGTGGGTGCCAGTCGGACCGGGCCGCCGCTGAATGCCGACCACCGCGGTGCCCCGGTAGCCGCGTCGAGGGCGTGAACCTGGTGATCGACGGACGAGCCGAAGTAGACGCTGTCCCGGTCGGCAACGGTGTACAGGGCGTCGTCGAAGTCCACCTTGGGCAACTCGGTCCAACCAGCCTGGGGCGGCGGCCAGGCCGGCCGCGGCGGGGTTGCCGCCCGGTACACCCAGTGTTCGGTGAGCGGGACCGGCAGGCGGGCGGCTGTGACCCCGGACCGGGCCGGGTCGTGCTGGTACGTCGGCCAGTCGTCGCCCCGAGCCGCGTCGGCCGAGATCAGCAGGAGGATTGTCGCCAGGCGGTACATGAGGGGTGACCTCAGCGGTTGGGGTGGAATGGGTCCAGTTGCGTCAACGCGGGGCACGCCACCGGGATCTGAGTACCATTGTCCCCGTGAACGCCACCAGCAACCCGGCGATCCCGATTCCGGTCAGGAGCAGGTGCCGAGGTGAAACCGACGGCGGGGCATTCGCAGCGGGCGAAAGTGGCTCGGTGACTAATGCGGGCACCGGTTGAGGAATCGGCACCGTGGTGCCAGCGGGAACCGGAGAAGCGGTCATGGGGTTCGCTGCGGCAGCCCGGTCCCAGTTGGCCGTCAAGAGCAGATCGACGCCGGGGTTTTCGCGTTTCACCTCGCACGAACACGGACCGGCAAGGAACGCGCCCGCTGCCGTGATGTTCTCGGGCGTGATCCCGGCCCCCACCAGAGCGGGCAACGCCCGGCCGCGGCCGAACACCGGGAACACCATCGGGTCGGACCGGCCGGTCAGATCATCCTCGGTGTTTAGCAGCATCGTGACCAACATCTCCTCGGTCGCGTCGTTCCGAGCGACGCGGAGTACCGAAAACGCGAGCTTGAGGGGCCGGTCCGGGTCGCTGGTCAACTGATCCTCCGGGGCCGCAGTGAGGACCGGCAACTTCAACTCCTTCTCCAGTCGTTGAACTTCGGTCCGCAGCACGTTCTCGGCGGCGGCATCTTTTACTGCATCGCCGGACGCGAGCAACACCCACACAGCAGAATCACCCCCGCGAATGCGGCGAGCGAGTTCGCGACGGGCCGGAGAATCGAGTAGCAGGCCGGGAACAGCCGCCCGCAATCCCCCGGACCAGACCGGCACGTTGATCCGCGTTGCGGCGGGGTAACGGACGACCAGCCACGGCAGGTCTACTGTTGCCGCTGGCGTCGGAACGCCCTTTACACCGTCCGGGTTTTTGGCCAGATCGACGAGTTCGAGGGTGACGGCCGGAGTGGTTCCGTCGGCGTGCTTCTCCATCGCATTGATCGCGTCGCGGTGTTCGGCGGCGATCGGCCCGCGGTGGAACACGGTGAGCCGGTACGGGTCCGACGGCCACCAATCGAGGGCGTATCGGAACACCGGGATGTTGCACGCCCTCGCCGGCGCCGGAGTCAGAACCAGCGCGGCCGTGAGGGTGAGAAGGAACGCATGGGTCCGGCGAAACGCGAGCATGAGTGAAGCACCTCGGACAAGACTTCTTGCAGAACGCAACGGCCTGCACGACGAGACGGACACCATCACCAACCCATCACCAACCGTATCGTGGATCGGAGCGCGAAGAGTGTTACCAGCCTTCGGCCACGACCTCGATGCCGGACAGGGCCGGCAGAGCGCCGACCGGATCGGTCGGTGTCAGCGTCACGACCAGGTCGCGACCGACCTTCACGCCCTTCAACTCCTTCACCAACCCGCGACCCCGCCCATCCGCCTCCTTGCTCACGTCCAGGTTTTCCAGCACCCGTTTGCCCTGGAGACTGACGTGGAACACTCGCTTCCCCGTTCCCCGTACTCGGCCCGTCTGGTTCGGCGAAGTGGAGCCGCACCGCGTACGTTCGCTCCGGACCGGTCGCGTCGCCCAGCGTCACCGTGAGTGTCTCCAGACCCTTCGCCCCGGACGCGGCCACCCAACTCAATCCTCCCTCGACCTGCGACGAGTGCCGACGGAACCACCCAGCTTCTCCGGAGTGTGCTTGACATCCACCCGCGGCGTCGGTCCCCCGCTAAACGGGTACTCCAACCACAACGTGCTGTCGGTACCCGACGGTCGCCCGGTGCGCCCAGGTTCAGCCCCAGTCGCCGGATCGGGCCGGACGATTTCTTCATCCCGGTGTACGTCCACATTCAAACGTCCGGCATGTGAACCAGAGCGAGCGACGTCTGGTTCTGGTAGCTGCAGGTGCAAGTGCGGGTGTAGTGGGGCGGTTCGGGCACCTGGCACGCGAGACATTCAGTCCGGCCGGGCAGGACGGTCGTCACCTGCACCGACAACTCGTACATCGCCGCCTCGACCAGCGGCTTCCCGTGCCGCACGACGGATGATCCGGGCGAGCGATTCAACCGGTCGCAAATCGGCGTTTACGGCCGGTCCCAGACTGCGGGCAGCATCTTGGAGTCCTTGCCGTAGGTCTGGGACACGATGAATCCGCTGGCCTGCGACGCGTAGAAGATGCGGCCGTTGGAAACGACGGCACCCAGGCACTCGCGCGAGTCGATCGCGGGACCGGTCGAAACCAGTTTGCCACCGGCAGCCAGGTCGATCATATCCATGTTAGCACCCAGGATGAAGGAACCCGACATCGTGAACCGACAGCATGCGTAGTTGTGGTCCACGCCGCCCACGACCTTGCCAGTCTTCCGGTCGAACACATTACCGCGACCGCGCAGTGCGTTACTGAAGATGTACTCGTCACCCACCGTGACGACGTTGAGCGCGGAGGTGATTGGGTCGGACTGCCAGACGAGCGAACCGTCCTTGGCTTCGAGGCACCACACGTAGCGGTCCTTTGTACCCTCCTTCGCCGGGTTGTTGCCGCCGAGGTAGAGGCGGCCATCGCGCGCGGAGAGAGTACATTTGGCGGTGACAAAGTACTTGGTCGTCTTCCAGATGACGTCACCGGTCTTCGGGTCGAGGCAGGCCGTCAGGCCGTTATTCTCCTCAGGCAGACCGCGCCGCGCCCGCTGGCTCGCCGCGTAGCCGAAGAACGTGGAGTAGAACAGTTTGCCGTCCAGCAGGCAGATGCCGCAGTCATTCCCGCCGCGGCCGAACTCCGAGAAGTCCTTCTTCCACACCACCTTGCCGGTGTCCAGATCCCAGGCCCACAGCAGCGGGTGGTTGTCCTTCGGGTAGAACGGGTTGTCGTTCGAGTAGATCCAGGACATCACCTCTTTCCCGTCTTCCGACTTTACCGGCGTCCCCTTGAACGTGAACGGCTTCTCCGTTCCCTGGTATGCGTACTCGCCAGAACCGGAGGCGTAGATCGCGAGGTTGCCGTGGACGAGCGGCGGGAACTGCCGGCTCCAACTGGGCGAGCCGGTAAATTTGGCCTGCCATGTGAGTTTGCCCGTGGCCGCATCGAGACAGCGCATCACGGACTCCTTGAGTCCGGCCTGCGGAACGATCAGCTTCCCGTTGTGGTAGAGCGGCGATGTGAACGACAGGTAGACGTCGGGCGAGTAACGCCGCCATAGCAGTCGGCCGGTGTCCTGCTCGAAAGCGAGGATTTGCCCTTCCGCCGTGTGCAGGTACATGCGCCCACCGCCGCAGACCGGCAGGTGCTTGATGGTCCCTTCCAGGCGACGCGCCCAGCGCATCCGCAGCGGTGCCTGCAAGCCCTGGCTGTTCGCATTCGACCCCGCGAAGTCGCCGTAGTTCGTGTACCAGTCGTACTTGGCGTCCGCGAGCGGCCCGGCGAGCGGGCTGCGGATCTTCGCAATCTCCAGGTCCTTCGCCGGGAGCGGTGCTTTCCCGTCAGGCGCCAGCACATAGAGATAACCGTCCTCGCACGCCACGTAGACCCGGCCGCCGGCCACGGCGACGGGCGCGGTGATCGACGCGCCGAACGCCGTCACGAACGACCACGTCTCGCCCCCGGCCAGCGGAACGACGTACAGTTTGCCGTCCAGGCCGCCGTAAATGGCGTGATCGCGTGTCAGCACCGGCGGGCAGATGGAGGCCGCAGCGCAAAGCACTTCCGGCTTCTTCTCGCCGGCGCGGTGACGGCATAGCCCCATGCCCTGCTCGGGCCGCACTCGATAGACGTCCTTGTCGCGGACGGCCACCGACGCGAAACTCAGCAGTCCGGGCAGGTGGATCGACGTCTCAGTCCCCTTGACGAAATCGGTCTGCACCTTGCCGTCGGCCAGACGCAGGACTTCGACCCGGCCGGCGTTGTCGCGGCGGTGCCACTGGACATAGACGTTGCCGGCCTCGTCGGCGCTCTGGCCGAATGTGGCGGGGTATTCGGAGCCGTCGTATGAGGGGATCACGCCGACCGAGCGCAACTGCGGCTTGTCGCCGACGTCTTCGAGGAAGACGGTGCGCCCCCCCGCCGGCATCACGACGGTCTTGCCGACCAGGCAGATGTCGCGGGAACAGACGAAGTGGTCGCGCCAGGTGACACGGTCCTTGCGGGCCATGACCCAGTCCTCGCCACTCCAGCGGTTGCCGTCGAACTTGACGACCTCCTTGACAAAGTCCCAGGTCCAGAGTTGCTCGCCGTCCGGCTTCAGGGCATAGACTCGCGCCCCCAGAGTCGCGAAGTAAACGCGGTCGGTACCGGCCGCTGGCGACGAGAAGATTGGCTCATGGCAGTCGATCTCGCGGACCACCTTACCCGTGTCCCGGTCGAGGACGTAGTAGTAACCGGCCGTCGTGCCGACGTGAACGTAGTTTCCGATCACCGCGGGCGCGGCGACATTGTTGCAGTTCCCCGACCCACCCTTTGTGGCGAACCGCCACAGTTCCTTCAGCGTCTGCGCGTCAAAGGCCACGACGACGCCTGAGCCATCGACCACGAAGACCTTGCCGTCGGCGACGACGGGTGCGGCATAGATCCCGTCGGTCAGCGGGACCGCGCCGACCAGACCGAGCGGCGTCTTGAGTACCGCCGTGGGAGCATTGCCGGACCGGAGGGCGTTGCCTTGAACCTGCGGCCAGTCGTCGCCACGGACGCCCGCGACGGAAAGGAACAACAGGATCACTGGGGTGAAGTGCTTCATGAAATCCGTCTCCGTTCGGCCAGAGGAGTCGCAACGCCCACAGCCGAGAGTACGTCTACGGCGGGGCCGTTGCAACGATTCCCGCCAAAGGTCGGGGAGCAAAACCTGCATCGCATAGCTGTATAGCGCAAAGGTGTGATCCTGACCAACCAAGGCGAGTACTGCAAACAATCTGCGGCGTGTTGTTGCCGTCAGGAGGTTTTCGCGAGGATGTGGATAAAATTCGAACCCGTTCTCCGTTCTCCGTTCTCCGTTCTCCGTTCTCCGTTCTCCGTTCTCCGTTCTCCGTTCTCCGTTCTCCGTTCTCCGTTCTCCGTTCTCCGTTCTCCGTTCTCCGTTCTCCGTTCTCCGTTCTCCGGCAGTGCCACCGCGTTCGTAATGAGCCAGAGCCTGTTTGCGAGTTGCGGCGTGTTCCGCTAACAGAACGTGGGCATCGGCACAGTCGGGACAGATCCAACTCTGCATAATTCTGACAGCTCACGATCCCATTTTCCCGATCGGAGAGCTTCCATGTTTGATCGGTCCTTTTGTCCACGGGTAGTGACGCGGATTCGTGCCAGTCCAGATGTCTTTTGGCTCGGGGCGTTCTTGGCGACCCTCGTCTATTTCGCTTTCTGGACCGTCAATTTCCGGCTGTAAATCGCCGTGCCGTGTGCGATGTAGAGCACGCTGTGATCCGGGCCGGCGAGGACGCACGTCGTCAAGGGCTGATCGCTGTCGACCTTTGGCAGAACGCCACAGGGGCGGCCGGTCGGGTCGAAGATTTGTACCCCCAGCTTGCTCGTGACGTAGAAGCGGCCGGCCTTGTCAACGGCCATGCCGTCCCCCTGGGAGTTCTGCACGTACGGCGGCGGCTCGTTGAACTTGAACTCGCCCTTGGGGTCGATCGGCAAACGCATCGGCATCGTCGGCATCTTGGCGTCCAGCACCCCGTCCTTGTTCACCCGGAACGTCCACGTGTGCGTCCCGCCGTAATCGGACACGGCCAGTGTGCCGCCGTCGTTCGACAGCGCGATGCCGTTCGGCTTGTTGATGCCCGTGTCCATGACCTTCACCTCGCCGGTCTTCGGGTCGATCCGTGTCACCTGCTTCGCCGCGGTCTCCGTGACGAGGATGAACCCGTCCTTCGTCACCGCAAGGTCGTTCGGTTTGACACCCTCCGCAACGACCTTCACCTCGCCGCTGCCGGGGCTGATCGCAATGACGCGGCTCTTCGCCCCCTGGCAGCCGTACAGGACGGATTCGTCCGGGCTGAATTTGAGGCCGCTCACGGCCTCCTTGCAGATCTCCGTGCGCTTGCCGTCCGTGCCGATGCGAACGACCGACGCCGCCTTCATGTCACAGAAGTAGACGTTGCCAGCTTTGTCGGTGCACAGCGCGTCCGCGAAACCGAGGTCCTTGGCGACCACCTCCCACGACTGATCGCGGATCAACAGGTTGAGGAGCGTGAGGTCGCCGCCAAGGTCGCCGCGGGTGTCAAGCACGGGGGTGAACTTGTCCTTCCGCCAGAGCCACTTCATGGCGTCGGGGAACTTCGAGCCGCCGAACTCGGAGTTGTGGGCGTAGCCTTCGGCCCAGTCGAAGCGGACGTCGTAGCCCATGTACTTCAAGGCCGACGCCATCTGCTGATTCGCCCACGGCCAGCTCCCGAAGGCGTTATCGACGTCGCCGCTGGTGTCGGCCATGTAGACGCGGATTGGCTTGGGCTCGGTCTTGCGAACCAGCGACGGGTACACGTTCCCGCCACGCAGGTTCGTGAAGCTCCCCACGCTCGAATAGACCTTGCGGAAGAAGTCGGTTCGCTCCCACGCGGCGGTGAACGCACAGATCGCACCGGAACTGGAGCCGCCGATGGCGTGCATCTCGGGGTCGTCCGAGATCGTGTACTTCTTCCGGACCTCGGGAATGATCTCCTCGATCAGGAAGCGAACGTAGCGATCGCCAAGACTGTCGTACTCGAAGCCGCGGTTGGAGTGCTTCCCCTGGACCCGCGGCTTGTCCTTGTCCTGACCGGGGTTGATGAACACGGCGATCGTCGGCGGCATGTCCCCCTTCGCGATCAGGTTGTCGAAGACGACCGGCACCCGCCAGCGGCCCTTGTCGCCCCTCATCCCCTCGCCGTCCTGAAACACCATGAGCGCGGCGGGCTTGTCGGCCTTGTACTGGGCCGGCACGTAGACCGACCAGTCGCGGGTCGTGTTCGGGAAGATCTTGGACTCGAACGCGGGCATCGGCACCACCGTCCCCTTTGGCACGCCCTCCTGCGCGACGGCGTCGGGGTGCGGTTTCCACTCCGGCTTGGTTTCAACGTGCGGAAGTTTCGTGCTCTCGGCCTTCTCGTTCCACAGCCACCGGAGTGCATCCGGCAGCATCTCGCCGCCCCACTTGCCGCTGTGGCCGCCGTCGGTCATCTCCAGCTTGTACTTGTACCCCGCGAACTGCAGGGCCATCGCGAGGTCCTGGTTGCTGAGCGGCCAGTTGCCGTGCAGGTTGTTCAGGTCATCTTTACCGTCTTGCAGGTAGACCTTGATCGCCTTCGGCTTGTCCCTGGTCTTCCGCACAAGGCCGGGGTACGCCCAGCCGCCGCGAATGTTGGTGAAACTGCCGATGTGGCTCAGCACCAGTCCAAACTGCTCCGGCTTCTCCCACGCGGCGGTGAAGGCGCAGATACCGCCCGACGAGATGCCACACACGGCTCGCTTCGCGGGGTCCTTCGTGACATTGAGCCCCTTGAGGGCAACAGGGAGGAACTCATCGATGAGGAAACTGGCGTAGCGAGCGTCCGGCGTGTCGTACTCGAACGAACGGTTGCTGCGGCTGTTTGCCCCGGGCATTGTGGCCGTCACCGTCCCGGGGTTAACGAACACGGCGATCGTGACGGGCATGGCCTTCTTGTGGATGAGGTTGTCGAACACGACGGGGACCCGGAAGCCGCCCTTGGGGTTCGCGTACCCGCTGCCGTCCATGAAGACCATGAGCGCGGCCGGTTCCTCGGGCTTGTATTGGGCCGGAACGTAGACACTGAAATCGCGTTTCGTCCCCGGATAGATTTTGCTGTCCGCGAATTGCCCGGACGTCACCTTGCCTTGGGGCACGTCCGCGTGGGGGACTCGATCAGGATGTTCTTGAGCCTGGGCCCAAGTCGGTGAGACTGCTAGCGCAACGTAAAGGATCCAGCTGGGCGTGAGAGGCTTCATCAATGGACTCCCGATTGTTGGGCCGTGTGTCAAACGTTGAGCTTAATTTACCAGGTTTATGACACGCTGCCACGGGTTTGGCGCCGGACGCGCGCTTTCCGCGACCGGGCCAGGTTCAGGAAAGACAACGCCGCCCGAGACGATCCAGGTGCCCATGACGAACGGGTTTCCACTCCTGCCCACCGGTCCTCTCCTCCCTCACGATCGGGAAGATTTCCGTGCGTGCTTTGTTTAGGATCGCGGCTTCTGCGTTGGCTGTAAGCGCAGAAGGCCGCGGCACCCGTCGATCACCGCAACCAGATCGCCCCGATAGCCGCGGTCGACGGCGGGTTGGAGTACGATTGCGTGCTCCGGTCCGACACACGTCTGACACACCGACGGGAGCGCTTCACGAACGGACCACTGCCAACGATTTTCGGACGATCAGCGCCGCCGACACGAACGATTTGGCCGCCGATAAGGCAACTGCGGAGCGGTTGATCGCGGTAGGAAAGACGCTGTTCCCGGTCGCCGCGGCGCACCTCCAGCATTACCTCGAAGGGTCAGGCGCACCACTGACTTGGGGGTCCAGATCGACCGTGTCGAAGCGGATCAAGGCGACGTCTGCTTTCACCACTGTGCGTAAATTTGCGACCGCATTTGCAACAAGCGCAATGCATGGCCAAATTCGTGATCTGCTTCAAGCGGGTGAGTCCATTCCCACAACACTTTCCTCAATCGACATCTCCCAATCGATGCTCGGCACACAGGCGTTCAAGCCTGGGATAGTTTGTATGGATTCGATCTCTTCTACGGAATTCACGGAACGCAGGGGTCATCTGGGAGCTTGAGCGGCATTACCCTGTCCTCAGCGAGACCGGGCGATAGCACTCGGCGCGTCACTTGGTCCGGCACACTCACGATCACACTCACAGATCGTTATGAATTCGACGGGGGACGCTCGCAAGGGCTTTTTCAACGATCAGACGTGGCCGTGACGATAGCCATACCCGTCTCGGGAACGATTGTGGTGTGAAGCCGGAGCCGAGCACTGGTGCGATGCGTACGATGGGTGCGATGCAAAGCTTGCAATCATTGTCTCGGCATCAGGGCTTTGCGTTGAATTTCTGTTTCGCCAGTTCCGCGAGCATTTCGATCAGATTGTTGGTGATGATACCCATCGAGTCGCTTCTTTGCTTCTTCATTCTGCGGGTCACTTGGGGAACCCTCAAGCGGGCGGAACTGGCCACACATATCCGAGTCGCCTCACGACCTTCCGCACGAGATCCAGATCGGTGTCGCGGACCACAATGAACCGGTCGCCGGCCCGCAAACACTTGCCTTTCAACTGCCGGTCCGCCGCGAGTTCGGCGGCCAGATGTTCGTCCGCGCAGGCGATCAGTCGGGCCGGACCGGCATCGGTCAGTCGCCCCGCTTTCGTTCGCAGGTCGCCCAGGAACGTCGTCACCGTTGCGGGGAGTTCCGCAGCCGTTCGCAATGCGAGGAACTGCTCCAACTCGGCCACGCTCCCGCCCTGCTCGACCACGCCGAGAATCCTCTCGGCCGACAGCTTCCAAACCCCTTCCGATGCGGGATCGGCAAACCGCTCGATGGTCAACCGATCCGCCATGGAAAGCGGACGGGCAGCCACGATATCCATGTTGGACAGAACCTTCAGCACGTCAGTTCGTTTCGGAGCTGGCGGGTGGTACTTGTCGGTGTTGCCGAGTAACCACGCTCCGAGTGGGTTCACCCGCAGATACAGCAGCCCGTCGTAGCGGGACAGGCACGACAGATCGTCAGCTCCCCACCGGCTCTTGTAATCTTGTCGGACGTGCTGTGGCGGAATATACGCGACGTCGATCACACCAAGAGTCGCGGCGTACTCGAACAGGAACGCCATCACGAACCGGCCCTGGAGTTGCTCCCAGGCGTGTTCGCTGTCGTAACCCAAGTTCCCGTAGTTGTGCTCGGCGATGTACAACACGTGGGGACTTTGTGTCACGGCGAATTCCCGCCCGGTCGCCCGCAAGAACCGAAATAAATCGTCGATCGCAAACCACCGACCGACAGGACACGCGGCAAGGGCGTCGATCACAACCTGCCGCCTGTTCGCGGCGCGACTCATCCGTGCCCGCCCTTGCCCTTTGATTGCTTCCACACGCGCGAACTCATCGAACTGTCTGGTCTTCAGCCACCCGTTCCACAGTTTGCGGACGACCTCGGGGGTAGGAGCAGTCAGAGCCCGCTTGCCGGCCGCGGTCAACTTCAGAGTCTCTCCGCTCTTCTCGGCCAGTCCACCAGCCTGCACCAACACCGGCCACGCGAATGCCTTGATCGCGATGTCGAAGAATGGGTCGTACTTTTCCTTCGAGGCATCGTCGGGGACGTAGAAGTCGCCACCAGCGAGAACTGAGGTCATCGTTTGTCGGGTGGTCTCGGTCGGCACCAACTTCTTGTCCGTCACGCGAACCTTGCCGGAGTCGATCAACCGGAGAACCGCACGGAGGTCTGCATCGACTTCAAGCGGTGTTTCCCTGATCTGCAGCGGGACATCCCATTCGTTCGACTTCGACCCCTTCGCGGTCCAGACACGTTCCTTGAGAGTCCTGTTCGTGGGCAAGACATCCAGCGTCGGAATTGTGAACGGTTCGGGAGCTGGGACAAAATCGCGAAGGATCTCCCGCGTGTCGGTCGGCAGGTGATCGTACCGGGGGAAGAACAGACGCAGCAGCGTGGGTTTGCCCCGATCGGAGTGCCAGGATCGCCGTTTTTCCTGGTCGGGGTCGATAGTCTCGAACTGCGGGAGTTCCCCGAACTGAGCGTGAAACTTCTCTCGATCCAGTCTCCCCACAAGGTCGAATGTGGCAATGCGGACCGCATTGCGGGCCATGGCATCGAGCCGCTCGTAGAGTTCTCGGACCCGAACCGGGGTGGTCATGATCTTGACCAGAAATGGGACCAACTCGGTCTTCCGCTTCGGTGCGTCGTCAGCAACCAACACTGCAAGCGGTTGGAGGTCGTCCAGTTTGGACCTGTCGAACGCCTCCAGCGCGGTCAGGGCTTCGTCAATGGGTGCCTTGCTCCCGCCCATGAAATGTCTCCCGGCTGTTTCGCGTGTCGTGCTCGCTACTCACACTCACCCGAAGATTTCTCGCAGAACGGCGAGGAACTCCCCGAGACGGAAGTCGGCACGGAAGAGCGGGTGTTCACGGAGTCGGAGAACCCCGAGTGATGTTTCGTCCGAGAAGTCTTCGTTCACGATCGAACGTGCCCGCTTGACGTGTTCGTCATCCCGGTCGGCAACCCCGAACGCTCTCGCCCGATCATACTCCGGCTCCGTCATCATCCCGACGATCGTGTAGGCGTCGAGCGCGTGATGTCGGCCAAGACCCTTGTCCGCGTCCGCCTTCCGATCGCTGAAGGCGTGGAGTTTCATGAGCAGATAGGGAAAGCCCTCCGGCACGTAGACCGTGCCACGACACCGCTGACCATCTGACGCGAGACCATCCACCGGAATCCTGACTGGTTGCTCCTCGATGTGGAGTGCCTCGTCCACCATGTGCGCGTGGAACTGGATCTCTCCTTTCGGTCGGGCTCTTGGTCGGCTCACCTTGAGTTTTGAGTGATATTCCCCGAGTGGCCCCACCAGAACGTCGAGCTTCACTTCCTGCTCCACGCCCACCACGACGACCGGCTTTTTCCATTGCAGATACTTCGCCGTCTCGACTGCCTCGTACCCGAGCTTCTTGATTGCGTCGGCGATGTCCTTCGTCCGCGGAAAGTCTGCGAGTACCTCCGCGCGAAGGAACAGGTCGATGTCGTTCGTGGAACGCACGCTCGGCAGTTCGGCAAACAGGGTCCGTTCGCCACTGCCTTCAAGATGCATGCGTTTCAGATAGAGCCCGAACCCACCTCCCACGGTGAGCGGCACTCCCCGTGTATCGAGTTCGCGGAAGAGGTCGAGGAGACTCGTGAACAACGGGTCCACGGGTCCATCAACTCCCTCTCTTGTCGGGCGGTGCAAGAATTACCCGACGCACCTGCTCGGCGGTTTCGCGTGACCGCTTGTCGCCCGTCGCGAGTTCGAGGTACGCCTGCACTGGCGACGCCACGAGCCCAGACCGACGATCGAAGTAAACCGTGGCGTCCCTCGTCTCACTCAGGCTGAGGTTGGCAAACTGGTCGGTCGGCTCGAACCGGTCGCCCAGTTCACGCAGCACGGCGTCGAGGTCGGAGCAGTAGAAGTACCGCACGGGCTCCTTCGCCATCACCGCGTAACTTCCCACGGACGAGAACCCGGTTTGAACCACCACTGTCCCGCCTTTGCCCATCCGAGTGAGGACGCCACAAAGCGCTTCGGCGGTCAGTTTCGTTTTCCCTCGGATGTTCCGTGTTGTTGGCGGGGCGACATAGTTGGCCGCGAGTAGGTCGAGGAGTTTGTCCGGTTGGAGAAGCCGGAGCTTCTGCGCCGCACTCCCTTTCTCTCGCTTCCGTTCGATCACCAGCATCCCCACAAGACTCTTGCACACCTTCGAGATGGTTGACAACGCAAGCTTCCCGCCGCGTTTCTCGATCTCGCGGCCGACGTCCTGCACGGACCCATATTCGGGAGCGACGAGGAACGAGCGGCCGACCAACGAACTGTCCCCACGGAACACGTTCTTGATCTCGGCCTCGGATCGGAACACGTTGGGGCAACCCGTGCGGTAGACGAGGATCTCGTTCGGCACGACCACGACACCATTCCCGCACAGGTCGATCCCGCTGACACCAGCCGATTCGAGTTCGGCGAGTCTGGCGTCGGGCAGGTACGGGACCACGACCAGAGGGTAGAGTTCGGGTGGCCGAGCATCCCGCTGCGCCTGCGCGATCATTTCCGAGATCGCTTTCGGCGTCCCAAGGCGTTTGCATGTGGCGACGAACCGATACCGCTGTCCTCCCCACTCCAGGTCGAGGAAAGTATCCCCATCGTCTGCGCGCGTTCGGGTTCTGGCTTTGACCTTCAAGGCAAGCGGTGGAAGCTGAACTTCGCCCGCTCGAAGGAGTCGGAGCAGTTCGTCCTCCGTTGGTGTTTTCCTCATTACCACTGTTTTCCTATTTAAGAAAACTTGTCATTTCAGGAAATGTACTACTCGGTTTTCCTGAAATCAACTGTTTTCTTACTCAGGAGTCTCAGCTAGAACGACAACGCTCGAATGAGGGACAGCGGGCAGTGATCGTTGGGAATGATGACGAGAAAACCGAACGCGAACATGCTCGGAACGCGAACACGGGAGGACGCTGTGGCCAAGAAGAGATGGGAGTCTTCGCCGGGCAAAAGCCCGAAGGCAGCGATGTCGGATGCCACCAAAGCCGAGATCGAGCGGAAGGCGAACGAACTGATTGAAACGACCCTGAAGTCGAAGTACGTCGAACCGCCGCCGAAGGAGCCGAAGTTCAACTATGTGATCGGCCTCTCAACCAAGTGGCACAGTCGGTACTTCTACTTCGTGGCAACGTATGCCTGCCCCGAGCCGAACGCGATCTCACCGACGGTTGAGGTCAACTTCGCCCGGTTGGAACCCACCGGGATGGGTCGCTTCAATCTGGCCTTCATGCGGCACACCGAGAAGTGGCAAGAGTTGTTCACCGGCTTGACCCTTGACGAATGCTTGAAGTCGATTCGCGATGATCCCTGGTTCCAGCCGTAAGCAGCCCCTGCCCTGCCCTGTGTGCCCCACAGCCGACACACCCGACACACGACGGCCTCGAAGTACGCCGTCCGAGAGCATCTGCGGATGAGGCAACACGAAGCGGAGTTCTAGTTGTCGCCGAACAAGCCAGGCTATTTCGGCTTGTCCGACTACCGGAGTGCGATGTCACAACTGGGCTCAAAGACGGGATCGATCAACGCTGATTCATGATGGATCGGTACAGTTCACACAATCGCTTCCCATATCGTGTCACATCCAATCGCTCTTCAGCGGTGCGACGAGCGGCTTCGCCGAGAGTCACACGCCAACCAGGGTTCTCGACCAAGACGCGGACGGCAAGCACGAGTTGATCTTAGTGTAACGGTGAAGGCGGGATCGTTGATCATCGGACTGGACATCCTGCGCCACCCCTTAGCGGGTGTGCTTCGGACGAAGTGATTCCACCTCGTCGCGGAGCGTACGGAACTCCACAGACGCGACCCAGTCCAAACTCAGAATTCGCCCTGCTCGATGCTCCGTGGCCTGCCTGTCCTGATCCGCGAGCCACGCATCCACGGGCTTCAGGAGGCGTTCCGCTTCGCCAACCCGGTCTTGCCGTAACCGATGAACTGCACCCGGCACTCAGGAGTGAGGCGGGAAGACACAATCATTATTATATTCTATACTACGATCTAAATATCGATCTAATTTATGTCATAATTACTTGGGGGGAGGTTAGCAATTGTCTGTTGTCAACTCCTGTCCGTGAGAGCACCCGCCGTTCCCGATACCTGTGGTCGGCAGTCTTCGTGCCTGGATGCATGGTAATCAGCGTCGAAAAGGAAAACGTGTTCAGCGTCGAAAAGGAACACACCAGGGGTTTGTTGAGATCGTATCACTTGGCCTTCTTGGGGGCTTTCTCCTTCTTGTCCGACATCGACTCGCGGAA
>Ga0335397_10002611_pt1 | contig 24540 bp, 28 predicted proteins | sample MAT04_FD_205740 | JGI IMG/M metagenome (GOLD analysis project Ga0335397, IMG submission 205740) | Freshwater microbial communities from Lake Fryxell liftoff mats and glacier meltwater in Antarctica - MAT-04 (spades assembly) (version 2) ... | reverse complement strand
TCGTAGATCGAGAACCGGCTGATGCCGTGCTTCTTCGCCGCCGCCGTCACGCCGTCCTTCGCCGCGTCCTCGAGCACCACCGCCTTCTGCGACGGCGTGTACACCTTCGCTACGCGTGATCGCGGCGGGCGCTTGACGGGCGGGAGCGGCGCTGGCGACGTGCCCGCGCTGTCGGTCGCTTGCTTGACCTCGCTCGGCTCGCTCGGCTCGCTCGGCGGGCTGGCCGGAGGTGGCTTCGCCGCCGCCGCCGACGTGCCCGCGCTGTCGACCCCTCGCGCGGCCTCGCTCGGCGTCACCGCGCTATCCGGAGCCGGCTTCGCCGACGACGACTCCCTGGCCGCACGCCTCACCCCTGCGATCGAGGCCCATCGACTCACGCAGCTCTGCGCCACATCGTGCTTCTTTGCCGCTGCATTGATCCCCATCGTCCGCACGTCCGCCAGCACCGCATCGCGCTGCTCCGCCGTGTAGCTCCGCCTCTTGCTCGACTCCATCGCGACCTCCGACCGCCTGCGGTCACGCCCCGGATACGTCCGGGATTTGCGTGCCGAGCACGGATGGTCAGATGGTCGACATCAGCAGCTACTACCTCGATCGCATCGCTGTGAACGGTGGCGTGACGATCGCCGTCCACGGGCCGACGGCGATCTCCATCGGCGGCAGCATCGACGTCGGGTCGATCGATTTCACCCTCGACCCCGGCGCCACGCTCGACGTCTTCGTCGGCGGTACGCTGACCGCGAGCTCGAGCATCAAGGTGGGGCGCATCGCGTACCCCGCGGGCAGCCGCTTCTACGTGGGCGGCGTGTGCAAGGCGGCGACCTCCGCCTGCGTCGTCGATGGTGACTGCTGCTCGCAGCTCTGCACGGCCGGGAAATGCTCCGGCAACGGGCCCGAGCCGAAGCCCTGGTCGGTCAACCTCCAGAGCAACTCCGATCTCAACGGCCTCTTCTATTCTGCGAACGGCGTCTTCTGGACCAGCTCGGACCTCGAGATGTACGGCGCCGTCTTCTCGGGCGACTACCACAGCACGTCGAACACGAAGATCCACTACGACGGCGCGGCGACGACCCTTGCCGACGAGTGTCCGAAACCGGCGCCGAACGGCGATGGCGGAGGCGGAGGCGGAGTCGTCACTCCGCCGGGCGGCTGCAACTCGTGCCGCGACTGCGGGAACCAAGCGTGCATCGGTGGTCAATGTGGCTCGTGCACGGACAGCTTGCAGTGCTGCTCGCCGCTCCGTTGCGTGGGCGGCTCCTGCATCTCGCCGGTCAACTGAGCGGCGGGGGACCCTCGAGCTCTACTCGTCGAACGGATCCGCGTGCATCAGGACCGTGGTGGTCGGGCCGACGATGTCGCGGATGCGGATGCGGAGCTCGAGGTAGACATCGTGTACCTCGCGGGTCGTGGTCTCGTGGGCCGACGGTGAGGGCGTCGAGGCTCTCGTCCATGACGATGGCGAAGCCCTCGCGCACGACGTGCCAGCTCGCGCGGAACAGGCGTAGTGGACGGCGTCGGCCCTGACGACGACGCTGCCCGTCTCCTTGGCGACCTTGCGCGGGAACGTCACCGGCGCAAGCACTCCGTGAAAACGAGCGAGCGCTACTTCTTCGCGGCCTGACCGGCGACGACGGGGAGGCTCTTCTTGTGCTTCGGCGGGAAGACCTTGTTCAGCACCCACCGGACCGGGTCGTAGAAGTCGTCGGCGACGCGCTCCTTCAGCGGGATGATCGCGTTGTCCGTGATCACGATGTGCATGAACCGAGGGCCGGCGAAGGTCTCCGTCTTGTCGTGATCGCGGAGGACGCGACGGACGTCCTCACAGAGGAAGCACTCGATGCAATCCGGAGCTCCAGCGACGGGTCGACGCCGCGATCGGCATCGCGGCAGCGCGTCGTCGTTCCCGCGTCGGAGAGCCTCAGCACCCCGTGAAGGTGCAGTACTGGCGGCGCGTCGCCCGTACCCGAGCCCGGTCCACGTGGTCGTCAGGAACTGATACCGATCCGCCGCCGTCGAGCAGTAGCGGCCCGAGCAGATCCTGAGGTTGGGGTGCTTCGTGCAGCTCGAGAAGTAGTGGTACGCGAACGTGACGTTGTAGCCATTCTGGCCGTGTCCGCGAGTGCCCTCGGTGAACGCGATCGTGTCGAGGAGCGCGCGATGCTTCGCTGGCACCGCGCCGTTCGCGAGAGACGACGCGCAGGAGCCGCCGGAGAGATCCTCGGTCACGCTGCCCGTGCCCTCGTCACCGTCCGCGTTGGTGTCGTCCGCCGGCGCGGTGCAGCCCGACGTTCCGAAGGCGACCATCGTGCCGATGACGGCGCGGCAGCGAGCGCATCGACGGCGCTCTGTCCGCCGACGTCGCCGAGCGCCTCGACGAGGTTCGAGACATTTCCCACGGCGTCGGGCCCCTCGCGCCGCTTCTCGTCGCGGAGCCAGCCGGCGAGCGTGCTGGCGGCCTGATCGCGCTTCTTCCCCTCGGCGCTGGCGCCGAGCAGCGCGATCCCGTGGATGACGGTGGGCGCCGTCTCCGGATCCTTGGCGAGGTCGAACTTCTCGAGATCGTCGAGCGTCCCGGTCGCCGTGGCGCTCACGGCGGCCTCGACGGCGGCGATGCGCGTCGCCTCTTCAGGGCTGGCGAGGCCACGACGGAGCGCCGCGACGTGGTCGACGCCCGGCGGCGCCACGGCGGAGGCGAGCGCCGCGGTGGTGTGGACGGGCTGCCCGATGCCGTCGGACGGCGACGGCGGCGGCGGCGGCGACGGCGGAAATGGACGCGGGCGTCGGCTCGCTCGCGAGGTGGGCCGGAGCGCTCGCCTGCAGCGCCTCGGGCGCGCGCGTGGCGCGAGCGAGCACGAAGAGGCCGACGCCAGACGCGATCGCCACGGCAACGAGCGCCGCGCGATGATCTCGAAGAAGCGACTGGAGGCTCACGTTGGCAACCGGAGGAGCAGGTCGCATGCCACAACAGGCGCCCTCGACGAGAGAGCCTATTTTTAGGCACTTCGTAGAAGTGGAGGGCTACGACCATCGCGCTCCGTCGCGATCCAGCGCGATGGTTCGCGAACCCTCGAGCGAGATGCCTCAGAGGTTCGATCCACGGCGGGCCGGTGCTGCGCAATCCGCGCAACGAACACGGCGAGCGGCGAAGGCGCTCACGCCATGATTGTCCGCTCGCCTCGCGGGCAAGAACGGCCTCATCGGCCTCGCGGCGCGCGTTTCGACAGCTCGCCGTGGGCACGCCGGAACTTCCGAGGGCGGCGGTGGTCGTTGTGCCGAACACAATGACGAGGTTTCTCGCCGTGGCCGGCATCTTCCTCTACGCCGCCGATCTATATTGCTTGCTCTACGCGGCCGCGCGGGGGACGCACCAGCTCGTGCGCAACCAGGGCGGCTGTGTGTCGAGACCAGGCGGCGGCTTCCTGGAACCCGTGCCGAGCTGTGAAGAGTTCGAACGGATCGATCGCGCGGAAGGACGCACGATGTGGCAGGTCGCATTCCGCCCGCTCATCGCGATCGAAGAGCGACTGAGGCGGCCAGCCTCGGGTTGACCTCTCAGCGGCCGCGCGAGGTGCGAAAGCAGGTCCTGCGGCCGACCCCGCGCTGACGACGAGGCAAGCCGAGGCGGGGGCAACCCTGCCCCGTATGACGCACCCAGACACGAGCGCGACCATGGGTTTGCGGCGTTTGCCGCATGAGGCGCGCGTTCACGTTGCGGCACGCACGTTGCTCAGGTCACGAGCATGTCCGTAAAATCGAAGGCACGTCGAATCCGTAGAGCGAAGCAGGAGCGCACGGTCCCCGCGGACCAGGCCACGCAGCACGTCCCCGTGAAGGCGGAGGAGAAGCGCGCGGCAGGCGCGATCATGGGCGCGCTGCTCGAGGCGATCACCTTCGGCGCGCTCGAGACGGTCCCTCAGTCGCGCGCGTGACGGAGGGCGACTCCGGGCGGCGCGAGTTCTCTCGCATGCGCGTCGCCTCGGCGGACGCGTTCTGAAGTGCCCCAGCTAGAACGACGTGCGGGTGATCTCGCGCTGCGTGCGCTCGCCGTGGTGAAGCCACGCGCTCGGCCCGTGGCGCTGCTCGAAGGCGACGAGTGCCGCCGACGGGCGCACCGTCTGGATCGAGCCGTCGTAGTCCATGCCGTATTCCTCCTCGAGGCCGTCGAGGCGGAGGACCTCGAGCGCCGGGAGGTTCGTGGCGTGCGCGAGCTTCGCGTGCGCGGCCTCGGACAGGTCGTTGCGCCGCAGATCGAGGTAGCGAAGCTTGCGCAGGTGCGGGCTGGCGAGGAGCGGCGCGACGACCGCGTCGCGGGCCGGGTGCTCTTGCGGCGTGCCGCCGAGGTCGAACGACAGCGCCACGATCTGCGCGAGCCCGGGGCACGCGAAGAATTGGGTGGCCGCGGCACCGATGTTCGCGACGTCGAGGTGCCGGATCGGCGCGAGTGCGAGCAGCGTCTCGTAGTCGCGCGCGAACACCGCGGCGTCGACGACGATCCACTCGACGAACCCGCGCAGGAAGCGGGCGGCGTGGACGCGACCGACGATCGGCCCGGCCCACGCGCGATGGTTCCTCTCGGCGAGCGCGAGCGACTCGAGCGTGGGCTTCGCGAGCTCGGTGGTGACGTAGGCCTCGCGCTCGCCACCCCAGAGCTTGGCGAGCGCGTGGCGTGGCGCGGTGCGGCGTCGTCGGGATGAGTGACGACCTGGTGGAAGAGCGTGGCTTCGTCTGGCATCGGCGCTACGGGGGTAGCAGCCCGCTGATCGCGACGGCGATCCGTGCGGGAGCCGCGAAAGGAGCTCGGCGTCGCGGGCTTGGTCCACGCGCTCGGCCAGTCGTCGAGATCCTCGACGTCCTCGCCGTCGACGATCAGCGTGTACAGCGGCTCCGCCGGGAAGTCGTTCACGCGCATCGTGAACGCCTTGCCGTCGATCGTGGCGCGGTACGGCGTCTCGCCGTCGCCGGTGTGCTCCCAGGTGATGGGGCGCGCGTGGCGCTTCTCGGCCGACATGAAGCACGTCTCGGCGACGAGCTTGTCGAAGTCGGCCTGGGTCAGCGAGTCGACGTCGCCGCCGCCGCTGACCTTGGAGAAGTGCGTCGGATCCGACTTCCACCCGCCGGTGGCGAAGTCGAACACGACCGCATCGACCTCGCCGCTCGGCAGCTCGACGAGCTTCACCGGACGATCGTTGACCGCGTAATATCGTGGGTAGCTCATGACGTGACCACCATCGCGCGCTCGAGGTACAAGCGATAGCGAAACGTTGCCCGCCGCGCCCCGGTATCGACATCGAACACCGGAGCCTCCGGTCTCGTCCGGGGTACGCATCGACGACGGTGAACGCGTCGCCGACGATGAGCTCGCGGCCGCCGAGCAGGCTCGCGAGGTACTGGAGCACGGCGACGTTCTCGGCGCGGACGTCGGAGCGGTATATACTCGCGGTATGAGATCGCAGCTGCTCTTGCTCGGAACCGGTCTCGCATGCGCCGCGGTCATCGCTGCTTGCACCGGCGAGGACGCGGTCCTCGTGAGCGGCTCCCCCGGGAACGATGCGAGCGCGGACGACGCGGCAGCGGCTGCGTCGGATGGAGCGGTCGTCGACGGTGGCGCGACCGCGGGAAGCGTCATCGTTCAAGGCGAGTTCGAGAAGCCCGGATGCTTCGGATGGAACACCAACGAGGCCATGGTGGCGCTCGCTCCCGCTGCGCACAGCGGGAGCTCCGCATGTCGTGTCTGCGGAAGCGTGAGCACGTCGGTGTGGGGAATCCTCCAGGACCTGCCGAGCGTCCCGCCGGGCGGCTACCAAGGGCGCGGCTTCGTGCAGGCGTCGGGCGACGCCGGGCCCCCCTTGGTCGTCATGCGCCTTCAGGCCGTCGCCGCCGGTCAGGACATCGGCCCGGAGCACGACGGCCCGGCAAACCTTCTCGACGGCGAGCCGTACGCGGAGGTCAAGACCGAGATCGAGATCCAGGCCGGACAAGGCGTGCGCGTCGGCATCCTCTCGCAGTCGCCAGGCGGCTGCTTTCTCGTCGACGACGTCACGCTCGTGAAGCGCTGAAGTTCGAGCGAACCGGCTACTTCTTCGCGGCCTGGCCGGCGACGACCGGGAGGCTCTTCTTGTGCTTCGGCGGGAAGACCTTGTTCAGCACCCACCGGACCGGGTCGTAGAAGTCGTCGGCGACGCGCTCCTTCAGCGGGATGATCGCGTTGTCGGTGATCACGATGTGCTCGGGGCAGACCTCGGTGCAGCAGCGCGTGATGTTGCAGTAGCCGATGCCCGCCTCCTCCTTGATCATCGGGCGGCGATCGATCGTGTCGAGGGGGTGCATGTCGAGCCCGGCGAGCGCGATCATGAACCGAGGGCCGGCGAAGCTCTCCTTCTTGTCGTGATCGCGGAGGACGTGACAGACGTCCTGACAGAGGAAGCACTCGATGCACTTCCGGAACTCCTGGATGCGATCGATGTCCTCCTGCTGCATCCGCCAGGTGCCGTCGGCCTCCTTGGGGCGCGGCTTCAGCGGGAGGATCTTCTTCGCGACGCGGTAGTTGTGCGAGACGTCCGTGACGAGATCCTTGATCAGCGGGAACGTCTTCATGGGCGTGACGGTGATCGTCGAGCCGGGCTCGTACGCCGTCATGCGGGTCATGCAGAGGAGCTTCGGCTTGCCGTTGATCTCGGCGCTGCACGAGCCGCAGCGACCGGCCTTGCAGTTCCAGCGAACGGCGAGGTCGGGCTCCTGCTTCGCCTGGATCTCGTGCACGGCGTCGAGGACGACCATGCCCGGGTAGGTCTCGACCTCGTACTCCTTGAATTCGCCGCTGCCCTCGACGCTCGCGTCGGCGCGCCAGATGCGGAGCTTCGCCTTTTCGGAGGAGGCCATGGTCACTGGTCCTCCTCGAGGATCTGCTTGATCTCGTCCGGCAGCTCGGGGAGCGGCACGGCGACGACCTCCATGCCGTTGCCGCCTTCGCGGGCGACGTGGTTCACCTTCGCGAATTCCTTGTCCATCTCGGGGAAGTCCTCGCGGGCGTGACCGCCGCGGCTCTCCTTGCGGATGAGCGCGGAGCGGGCCATCGCCTCGGAGACGACGAGCATGTTCCGGAGGTCGATGCACTCGTGCCAGCCGGTGTTGTAGTGCCGGTTGCCCGAGACCTTCGTGCGCGCCGTGTCGGCCTTGAGCCGCTCGAGCTCGACGAGGCCGGCCTTCAGCTCCGCCTCGTTGCGCATGATGCCGACGTGCTTCTGCATCACGTTCATCAGGTCCTCGTGGATCGAGAACGGGTTCACACCCTCCTCGCGATCGAACGGCTCGATGGCCTCCCTCGCGTAGTGCTCGATCTGCGCGCCGTCGATCGGCTTCGCGGTCGTGGCCTTCGCGTACTTCGCGGCGTGGAGGCCCGCGATGCGACCGAAGACGAGCAGATCGGAGAGCGAGTTGCCGCCGAGGCGATTCGAGCCGTGCATGCCGCCGGCGCACTCGCCCGCGGCGAAGAGGCCCTTAACGCGCGTCTCCTGGGTGTCGGAGTCGACGCGGATGCCGCCCATCGTGTAGTGGGCGGTCGGCCCGACCTCCATCGGCTCCTTCGTGATGTCGACGTCTCCCAGCTCCTTGAACTGGTGGTACATCGCGGGGAGCTTCTTCTTGATGTCCTCCGCCGAGCGGCGCGAGTGGATGTCGAGGAAGACGCCGCCGTGCGGAGAGCCGCGGCCGGCCTTCACCTCGGTGTGGATGGCGCGCGCGACGATGTCGCGAGGCAAGAGGTCGGGCGTGCGCTTCGCGCTCGACGTCCCGACCGTCGACTCGGCGAGCCAGCGGTCGGCCTCGGCCTCGGTGTCGGCCGTGTCGTTCGCGTAGAGCGCGGGGATGTAGTCGAACATGATGCGCTTGCCGTCCTTGTTGCGGAGGGTGCCGCCTTCGCCGCGGACGCCCTCCGTGATCAAGGTGCCGCGCACGCTGGGCGGCCACACCATGCCGGTGGGGTGGAACTGCATGAACTCGGAGTCGAGCAGCTCGGCGCCGAGCAGGTACGCGAGCGCCTGGCCGTCGCCGGTGCACTCCCACGAGTTCGAGTTGATCTTGAACGCGCGACCGATGCCGCCCGTGGCGAGCACGACCGACTTGGACTCGAACTGGACGAACTTGCCGTTCTCGCGCCAGTAGCCGAATGCGCCGGTCACTCCCTCCTTGTCGCCAAGGAGCCGCGTGACCGTGCACTCCATGTAGACGGTGATGCCGAGGTGGATGCCGTGCTGCTGCAGCGTGCGGATCATCTCGAGCCCGGTGCGATCGCCGACGTGCGCGAGCCGCGGGTACTTGTGACCGCCGAAGTTGCGCTGGAGGATGCGCCCGTCCTTCGTGCGATCGAAGAGGGCGCCCCACTCCTCGAGCTCGTTGACGCGGTCGGGCGCCTCCATCGCGTGGAGCTGCGCCATGCGCCACTGGTTCAGGTAGCGGCCGCCCTTCATCGTGTCGCGGAAGTGGACCTTCCAGTTGTCCTTCGACTCGACGTTGCCGAGCGCGGCAGCGACGCCGCCTTCGGCCATCACGGTGTGCGCCTTGCCGAGCAGCGACTTGCAGACGAGGCCGACCGACACTCCTGCCGCGCTCGCCTCGATCGCGGCGCGCAGACCGGCACCGCCGGCGCCGATCACGAGCACGTCGTGCGCATGAGTCTCGTACTTGTTTTCAGCCATCGCGCTCGCCCCCACGCCTTGATGAATCAGAAGAAACGAAGGTCGGTGATCGCTCCGGAGGCCACCGACCGGATGTAGAAGTCGCAGAGCGCGACGCCGAACAGGCTGACCCACGCGAAGGACATGTGGCCGACGTTCAGCTTCGACACGAGCGTCCACAGCTTGTGGCGCAGCTTCCCGAAGGGCGCCTCCGAGTAGCTGTTCACGTTGCCGCCGACGAGGTGGCGGAACGAGTGGCAGCTCATCGTGTAGAGCGACAGGAACGTGCAGTTTGCAAAGATCACCACGCAGCCGAGGCCGAAGTGGGCATGCCCCTCGAACGACAGCGACTTGATGAAGTCGTGCCAGAGGAAGACGAGGAACAGGAGCGCGAAGTACATCGCGAACCGGTGGAGGTTCTGGAACAGGAGCAGCTTGCGCTCGCCGTTGTACGCACCAGGTCGCGACGCGCCCACCGCACACGCCGGCGGCGTCATCGCGAACGAGCGGTAGTACGCCTTCCGGTAGTAGTAACAGGTGAAGCGGAAGAGCCCCGGGAACGGCAGGATGAGGATCGCCGGGGTGACCAGCGGAAGCCCGAGCCCCTTCGTCTCGAAGTACGGCGACGCGAGCGGCGAGAGGTAAGGGCCGACGGCGTAGAAGCGACCCTCGAACGCACGGAACGTCGCGTAGACGACGAAGCTCGCCAGCACGATGAACGTGACGAGCGGCCCCGCCCACCAGTTGTCCTTGCGGAGTGTCTGGCCGAGGCCATTCAGCACCGGCAAGCGCACGACCTTGTTCGCCATCCCGCCCCCTCCCCACGCTCCGGACGAACGGAGCCCCAAGGGCTCTTAAGCCGAGCCGTGGGCGAGATGCAAGCGAAGGATTTTCGGGCGGGATTTCGCGCGGAAGCCCCTGCGACTCTTCGGGCCTCCGTGTGAAATCCCGGGGGGCGTGCTACGCGGGCTCTAGCCATGACTGACTTCTTCGACCTCGCCCGTCACTTCACGCCCGAAGAGCGGGCCATCCAGAGCACCGTCCGCGCGTTCGTCGATGCGCGCGTGCTGCCCGTCATCGGCGACCACTTCGAGAACGGGACCTTCCCGACCGACCTCATCCCCGAGATCGCGCGGCTCGGCCTCCTCGGCTGCAACCTGCAGGGGTACGGCTGCGCCGGGCTCAGCGAGGTCGGCTACGGCCTCGCGATGCAGGAGCTCGAGCGCGGCGACTCCGGCATCCGCAGCTTCGCGAGCGTGCAGGGCGGGCTCGTCATGTACCCCATCCACGCGTTCGGCTCCGACGCCCAGAAGGAGCGCTACCTCCCGAAGATGGCGAAGGGCGAGATCATCGGCTGCTTCGGCCTCACCGAGCCCGACGCCGGCTCGAACCCCTCGGCCATGCGCACGAACGCCGTCGACGACGGCGACTCATGGGTGCTCAACGGCACCAAGCGCTGGATCACCAATGGCAACCTCGCGCAGGTCGCGCTCGTCTGGGCGAAGGTCGGCGGCGCAAACGAGGACGGCGCCTCCGTGCGGGGCTTCCTCGTCCCGACGGACACCAAGGGCTTCGAGGCGCGCTTGATTCACAAGAAGATGAGCCTGCGCGCGAGCGTCACGAGCGAGCTGATCCTCGAGGACGTGCGCATCCCGAAGGACGCCGTGCTCCCCAACGTGAAGGGCATGAAGGGCCCGCTCTCCTGCCTCAGCGCCGCGCGCTTCGGCATCGCGTGGGGCGTCATCGGCGCGGCTCGTGCCTGCTTCGACAGCGCCCTCGACTACGCGAAGAATCGCGTGCAGTTTGCAGGTAAGCCCATCGCCGCGCACCAGCTCGTGCAGGCGAAGTTCGCCGAGATGCTCACGCAGATCACCTCGAGCCAGCTCATGGCGCTCGAGGCCGCGCGCCTGAAGGAGGAGAAGAAGCTCCGCCCCGCGCAGGTGAGCATGATCAAGCGGCACAACGTGCGCGCCGCGCTCGAGATCTCCCGCACCTGCCGCGACATCCTCGGCGGCAACGGGATCACGCTCGAGTACCCGATCATGCGCCACCTGTGCAATCTCGAGACGGTCTACACGTACGAGGGAACGCACGACATCCACACGCTCATCCTCGGCCAGGACGTCACGGGCATCGCCGCGTACGAGTAGAAGCGGAGGCTCAGCCGATGAACGTCGTGTCGAGCGCCTCGCACTGGCGGAGCGCGTCCCACAGGGCGATGCCCGCGGCGTTCGCGAGGTTCAGCGAGCGCACGGCGCCGAGCGTCGGGATGCCGACGACGCGGTCCTTGTATTGTGCAAGTAGCTCCTCGGGCAGGCCGACGCTCTCCTTGCCGAAGACGAGCGCGTCGCCCGGGGCGAAGCTCGCCTTCAGGTAGCTCTTCTCGGCGATCGCGCTGAAGAGGTGCAGGCGACCGGGAGGCTCCGGCGCCCCCTCCTTCTCGAACGCGTGGACGAAATGGGCGAAGTCGAGGTGCCTTCGCACGTCGACGAGGTGCCAGTAGTCGACGCCGGCCCTGCGCACACTCTGCTCGTCGATCCGGAAGCCGAGCGGCCCGACCAGGTGGAGCGGCGAGGCCGAGGCCGCACAAAGCCGGGCGATGTTGCCCGTGTTGGGCGGGATCTCGGGCTCGACGAGGACGACGTGGAGCGGGCGAGCGAGCGGAGCGGCTCGTAGCCGAGGTGTGGAGTTGGAGGAGCGGGGCATTGTTTTGTAGCGGCGAGGAGAGGAGGTACGGTTTCTAGTTGGACTTACCGCGGGAGGCGACCTTGAAGGCGGCTTCTTTGTTCATGGCGTGCACGGTGTTCGTCGGTGGCGTCGTCGTCGCCTGCGGAGGCGCGAACGACAGCGACGTCTTCGGGACGCCGAGCGACTCGAGCGGGACCGGTGTGGACAGCGGCACGAGCGGTACCTCCTCCGGCACGAGCGGTACCTCCGGCACGAGCGGTACCTCCGGCACGAGTGGCACGAGCGGTACCTCCGGCACGTCGGGGACGAGCGGCACGAGTGGAAACGTCGACGCGGGGCCGGTCGGCTGTCGCCCTTCCGTGCCGGCCGATTGCCCCAATCCGAACCAGTACTGCAAGGTCACGAACTGCGCAGTGGCCGGCGGAACCTGTACGACGAAGCCCGTCGCCGGTGATGGCGCCAAGGCGGTCTGTGGCTGCAACAAGGTCACGTACTGGAACGAGAGCCTCGCCGCCCACGACGGCGTGAACGTGACCTCGGCCGCGGGCGCTTGCCCGAAGCTCACCGGCGTTCCGTGCAACACGATCAACGTGAGCTGCCCGAGCGGCCTCTTTTGCGATCTCCGCGTGGGGGGTGGCTCGGCGCTGTGCAGCGCCAATCTGAGCGGCACGTGCTGGCGCCTCCCCGCCAACTGCCCGGCGACGGCCGGCCAGCTCTCGGGTTGCGGTGGGTCCGCCAACGCGGATTGCTTCAACTCCTGCGAGGTGATCCGCGACGAGACCCCCGCCTATTCGGACGTGCGGTGTCCCTGAGCGCCCCCTGACGTTGCGTCCGCCCTGGATGCGTCCTTGACGCGCCTTCGCCGGGGCACGTAGCCTCCAAAAAGCCGTGCGTAACCGCCGCGCTACGTTTGCCTCGTCTCTCGCGTTCGTCGGCGTCGTCGCGATGACGGCGGGCGAGGCACGCGCCGGTGAGATGGATCCGACCCCGGAGCGCCTCGTCGCGCAGCCGGCGAACCTGCCGCCGGGCCAGACCTGCCAGTCGATCGCCGCGAACCCCGGCGCTCTCGTCACCGCCGGCCTGCGTCCTCAGGACTTCCCGTGCCGGCCGGACAACGCCTCGTTCCGGAACATGATCTCGGAGCTCGGCTTCGCGATCGCGCCGAACGCGTTCTACCCCGCGCGCACCACGGGCATCGGCGGCTTCGCCGTCAGCATCGAGGCCAGCTACACCCGCATCACCCCGGACCGCGTCGCGAGCGAGACGGGCGGTCGCGATCCGTACTGGCACCTCGGCACCCAGGGCGCCCAGGACCCGAACACGAAGCAGTTCTCGACGATCAACAACTCGCCCGACTCGTTCATCCAGATCTATTCGCTCAAGGCGCGCAAGGGCCTGCCGCTCGGCTTCGAGCTCGCGGCCAGCCTCGGCACGATCGCGAACACGTCGCTCTGGGTCGGCGGCGGCGACATCCGCTGGTCGCTCATGGAGGGCTTCCGCACCGGAGCGCTCGGTCTCCTCCCGGACGTGTCGATCGGCGGCGGCGTGCGCACGCTCACGGGCACCTCGAAGTTCAACCTCACGACCGCCGCGTTCGACGTGAAGATGTCGAAGCCGATCACGCTCGCCGACAGCGCGCAGCTGATCCCCACCGTCGGCTATCAGCGTGTCGTCATCTTCGGCGACTCGAACGTCGTCGACTCGACGCCGAACACCGACGCCCTCACGGCATGCGGCTCGGACGGCCCCGACCCGGTCACGGGCGCGCCGCGCTGCCGGAACAAGCTCCCGAACGGCGCCGACAACAGCGCCGACTTCGGCAACAGCTTCACGTTCCAGAAGGTCCGCGTGCATCGTCACCGCGGCATCCTCGGGCTCAACTATCGCTACGAGATCATCTGGCTCGGGAGCCAGGTCGCCTTCGACATCACGGAGCCGAAGGACGAGAATCCCGGCATCGTCGGGAGCCGCCAGTGGACGCTGTCATTCGAAGGCGGCGTCTTCTTCTGAGGCGCAGCTGGGCCGCGTTCGCTCTCGCGAGCGCATGCGCGGCCGAGGCCTGCGGAGCGCCCTCGGGAGCGCTCGTCGGTGCGAGCGATCGTCCCGCGGGTGGAGCGATTGCTCGAGGCACCCGCGACGGCGGCGCGCTCGACGGAGCGCCCGCGCTGCCCGCCGACTACCACTCGAATTTCACGAAGGTGAACAAGGCGCGCTTCGTCTCGTCGGGACACGCGTCGGGTCGCTGGGACGTCGACGTCTATGCGAACGAGCCGGCGCTGCGGGCGCTCGTCACGCGCACTCGCGAGGCCCCGGTGGGGACGATCATCGTCGAGGAGCACTTCGAGAAGAGCAGCGCCGGGGGGCAGGGCCCGGTGATGGTCATGGAGAAGCGCGCGAAGGGCTTCGCTCCGGAGCACGGCGACTGGCGCTACACGGTGGTCGGCTCGGCGGGCCAGCTCGTGAAGGACGGCGTCGTCGACTCGTGCGCCGGCTGCCACGACGACGCCCCCACCGACGGCCTGTTCCCGATCCTCGAGTAGCGCGCCGTCTCGTTGACTTGACGAAGGTCGCTTCGATCGCCGATTGAACAAGCGGAGGCGCTGAGACGCGGAGCCGACGCGGAGGCGTCTCGCCTCGATCTCCAGCTGGACGCTCGTCGTGCCGGAGAGAATCCGCAAGGCCGGATTCTCCCCGGTGGGGAGTCTCCCCGTCGTCCTGCCCCATTGCCCCATCGTTCCTCGCTCCATTGTCTCCCTACGCATCGGACATCTCTGAATCGACGACGTGGAGGACGAGATGTCCGATGCGTAGGGGGACAATGGAGCGGGGCAGGACTCTGCGGTGCGGGATTGAATCTCCCCCACCGGGGTGAACCCGTCTGCGGGTTCTCCCCGGCACGACGAGCGTTCAGTGAGGAAGTGAGGCCGCACCCCTCCGCGTCGTCTCCGCGTCCCCGCGACTCCGCTTGTTCAATCGGTCTTCGCAGGCGCTCCGTCGCCGATTCAGGAAAAGACGAGCGCGAAGAGGGAGGCGATCACGGCGACGACGCCGAGGAGCGTCGCGACGAACACGCCCGTGGTCGCCGTTCCGAGCGCCTTGTTCGCGCGCTCGCCCTCGAGGCGATAGCAGCCGCGCAGGAATGCACGCGTGGCGCGAGCCGGGACGGTCACGAGGTCGAGGACGCCGACCGCCGCGGCCACGCCCTCCTTGAACGCGATCACCACCGCGCCGAGCGGGCCCATGACGAGGTCCCAGCCGCACGCGTAGAGGCCGAAGCGGAGCGCGCGCGTACGCGCACGACGCGCGCCGCTCGCCGCCGCGCCCACGTCGATCGACAGCGCATGCACCGCGTGCGCGAACACGAGGAGGGCCGCGAACGCGGGGACGCCGAGGAAGACGACGCGCAAGGCGACGCTGCGCGCGTGGGGATCGAACGCGAGGTGCCGCAGCCAGTCGGGAGCGACGAGCGCGGCCACGGGCAGGACGCAGAGCAGCATCGAGAAGGAGGCGAGCAGCTCGCAGATCGCGGCGAAGCGCAGCGCGGGCATCACCGGGCCGTCGGGCAACAGCTCGAAGAATGCCTCGGCGTCGCGCGTGGTCGAGCGCGCCGTCGACCAGAGACGCGTCAGCGCGGGGATGCCCGTGCGCTCCCAGGCGACGATCGCGACGATGCCGGAGCGCGAGAGATCGCGATCCTCACAGCCCGTGCAGTCGACCTCGCCGCACACGAGACAGACGACGGCGGCCGGCACGTCGAGCAGCTCGGCAGACGCAGCCTCGCGGTCGAGACGCTCCTCGAGTGACTCGAGAGCGCTCTCCTGATCGTTGTCGTTCGCGCGCGCTCCGCCGGTGAGGAGGGGGAGAGCGCCCTTCGACTCGCGTCGATGGAGCGGGGCCATGCCCGTGGAGCATGCCTCCATCGGGGCTTCGGCGCCACAAGGCGCCGCGTCAGTGCAGGTGTTGCCCTTGCGAGGTGCCGCGCGCGACCTTGATGTCGTCCGCGTGGCCGCCGAGGCGCACCGCGAAGACGATCGCCGTGAGGGAGACGGCGAGCATCGCGTAGATCGGCCAGTCCCACGTGTAACGAACCGGGACGATGCCGCCGTGGGGCGGCTTCGAGAGGAGGATCGTGACGGCGACCGCGGGGATCGCGGCCAGGAACGCGGCGGCCACGCGCGCGCCGCGCAGCTGCGCGATGTTGCGCCGGCTGAGGACCGTGGGGATCAGCACCGTCCAGCCGACGAACGAGGCCCACAGCCAGCCGATCCGCTGGTGCGCCAGATCGAACCCCGACTTGGCGTCGATGTACGGCAGAGTGAGGCGCACCCAGGGCAAGAAGAACAGGACGACGCCGAGCATCGCCAGGACCACGAGCGGCCCTTTGCCGCGTCCCAGATAGGCCAAGGGCAGCAGCTCGAGCTCGGGCGCGAGCGGGACGCCGCCCTCGTCGTGAATCGCGTCGAGCGAAGGCGGGAGCTTCTCGAACTTCGTGAGCTCCATCCCGCAGACCGGGCAGGCCTTGGCCTCGCCCTCTTCGAACATCTCGCGGCAAAATGGACACGCGAGCAGCATCCCGCGCCCAGGATACCCAAAAGACCGCAGATTCACCGGTACTCCTGTCCTCACGTAGGAACTGACAGGGCAACGCCTCGCATGTTCCCGGGGAGAAAGCAGCCGACGGGATATGATGCATACATGGCACGACCTCCCAGGCTGCCGTCGGCCACGGTCGACGCATGGATTGCCGAGCACCCCGGCTGGGCTCGCGAAGGGGAGGCCCTCGTGAAGACCTTCGTGGTCGCGGACTTCGGCGCCGCCGTCGCCCTCACCGTGCAGCTCGGCTTCGTCGCCGAGAAGCGCGATCATCATCCCGACGTGCTCGTGAGCTGGGGAAAGGCCCGCGTGCTGTGGACGACCCACGACGCGGGCGGGATCACCGAGCTCGATCTCGAGCTCGCCGAGGCGACGGACAAGCTGGGCGAACCCCCGGGATGATCGGATGAAGGAGGCAGAGCTCGCTGAAGTGCGCGCGAAGCTGAAGGCGCGCATCCTGGGCATCCTCGGCGACGGGGAGCCCGGCGCCATCACCGATGCTCCGGAGATCGAGCGCTTCGACGAGGCACTGACGCATCCGAGCTTCGCGAACGAGTCGAGCGCGCCGGACAACCAGCGCCTCGAGTTCCTCGGTGATGCGGTGCTCGGCCTGTGCGTGAGCGAGCTGCTCGTGCGGAGTCAGCCCGAGGCCGACGAGGGCGCGCTCACGCGCATGCGGAGCGCGCTCGTCAACGCCGAGGCGCTCGCGCGATGGGCGCGGAGCGAGGGCATCGGCGACGCGCTCGCGCTCGGCAAGGGCGCGCGCTCCGGGAGCGAACGCGAGCAGACGAACGTGCTCGCGGACGCCGTCGAGGCGCTCGTCGCCAGCGTGTACGACGCGCGCGGGCTCGAGGGCGCGCGCAAGCTCGTCGAGCACGTCGTCCGCGATCCGATGCAGGAGGCGGCGCACCTCGGCTCGCGCGACCCGAAGAGCCTGCTACAGGAGCAGGTGCAGGCACGCGGGCTCGCCGCTCCGACCTACCGCGTGAAGGAGATGCGCGGCCCGCAGCACGACCCGACGTTCGAGGTCGAGGTGCTCATCGGAGCCGAGGTGCTCGGTGTCGGCGAGGGGCGCTCGAAGCGCGTCGCCGAGCGCGCGGCGGCGCTCGCCGCTCTCTCGGTGGAGCCGGAGGAGTACCCGGGCCTCAGCGATCGCGCGACGGAGCCGACGGCAGAGGCGCCACCGGCGAACGCGGAAGACCCAGACCCGCATCGAACGGGCGGAGCTCGATGAGCCCGAGGAGGCCCGCGTTGACCTCCTTCACGTTCTTCGCGCGCAGGTCTTCGATGAGCTTCTTCTCGCCGGACTCGGTGCGCTCGCGGAAGAGCGCGGCGCGGATCTGAGCGGACGACTCCTCGACGGAGCGCTTGTTCGCCGGCACGGTGCCTCGACGCCAGACGACCGCGAACCCCGAGCCCTCGGCGACGGGCTGCGCGACGAGCTCGCCGTCTTTCACCGATTGGGCGGCCTTCACGAGCGTCGGGTCGACCTTGACTCCGGCCTCGTTGCTGGCGCCGTCCGGGCCGACGAAACCGAGGTTGCCGCCGCGCAAGTTGGTCGCTTTGTCGATGCTGTGCTCGCGCGCGAGATCGTTGTACTTCGCCATCGACGGGTCGCGCCGCGCCGTCTCGAGGACGGTGCTGGCCTCCTCGCGAGTCTTGCAGAGGATGCGCCACAGGTTGATGCGCTCGGGCGAGTCGAAGCGCGAGCGATTCTCCTCGTAGTAACGGCGCACGTCCTCCTCGGGGATGGCGGCGGCCGAGGGATACGCGGCGTGCGATCGGCGGAGCGTGGCGCTCGAGAGCGCGCGTGCGAGGAGCTGCGACGTGGGGAGCTGCTTGTCGAGACCACGCTGCTCGGCGCCGCCTGCGAGCACGAGGTCGCGAACGAGGACCTGGTCGACGTAGGCGCGCGCGACGGCGTCGCGAGAGCCGCCGAAGGTCGACACCTGATACGGCGGGATGCCGGCGATGTGGTCCTCGAGCTCGCCGACGGTCACCTTGCGCGTGCCCACCGTGAGCACCACGCGAGCGCGGCGTGCGCCTTCGGGATCGACGTCGCCTCGAGCCGCGGCGTCGGGCTCGGCGTGGGCGTCGCCGCGGAAGGGGCCGTGCAGCGTCGTGCTCGCCAGGACGAGCGCGAATGCCATGAAAAGCCTGGATTTCCTTGCTGCCGGAGCGCGCGCCACGCACCCTCGTACCAGAAATCGCGCCCGGCGTGGAGAGGGGGAAGGCCGGGAGGGGCGAGGCCCGAGCTAGGCCTTGGCCTTCGAGCGACGCTTCGACGCGTCCGCCAGCACGCCGGCCTCGCGGAGGACCTCCTCGCCGATGCCGACGAACCGGTACACCTCGGGGCGGAAGCTGTACGCATGGTGCAGCTCCTCGACCACGCCGACGATCGCCTCCGGCGTGACGGTGTTCTTTCGAACCTTGGCGACCTTGCGGATCGAGCTCAGCGACTCGCCCAGATCCATGAGCTCTTGCACTCGTTGCAGGACCTCGAGCGGCTTGAGCTCGCGCGAGCCGCGCGCCTTGCCGGCCTCGAGCTCCTTCAGCAGGCGCTGCCGCCGCTTCTCGGTGCGCCCGTCGAGCTTGTGCGCGGAGGCCCCGCGGCCGCCCAGGATGTCGTTGAAGACGCGGGCGACGCGGCGCTTCTCGATCGCCTCGGGGCTACCTCGGCGGTTCGCAGGGCGGCGTGTCGGCTCGGCGCGCTCATCCGTGTGTGACGTGTGCGGCGTGCTCGGCACGACGCGAGCGGTCTTCGCCGATTTCGTCCGGAGCTTCACCGTAGCCACGCGGCCAAACCTAGGCGGATCAAACGCGGTTGTCAATTTCGGAATCAATGTGCGCTTATCGTCAGTCTTGCGTCGCTAGCGTGAACAGGAGCGCCAGGATCGCGAGCACCCAGAGCGGCCACGTGCGGCGCAGAAAATCAGTCCAGCTCGCGCCGAAGCCCACGAGCGTGCGACGCGTCACCTCGCTACGACCCACGATGCGCACGGCCTCCTCTCGGATCACGGCGCGCTCCTCGTCGTCGGTGGGATCGTCGCCGCGAAGGAACGAGATGTGGTGATCGAGCTCGTGCTCGATCGTCTCGGTGAGCTCGTCCTCCCAGTCGTACGCGCCGTCCTCGTTCCACATCGCGAGGAACGTGCGGTAGTAGACGGTGACGAGCGGCGACTGCGAAGGCGAACCGGAGTCACCGGGATGCGGCGGCACGTAGGAGCCGAGCAGCGGCTCTCCGCCGTCGTCGACGGCGGGGGTGCCGCCCTCGATCACCAGCTGGACGGGCTCGCCGGGCACCGCGTCGAGCATCGGCTGCGCGAGCTCGCGCGCGCGCGCGGCGAAGGCGTCGAAGCTCGGGAACTCGGCGTCGTTCGCGGCAATGCGTTCGCCGGCGCCGCCTTCTCCGCCACCGCTCTCTCTCTCGTACGGCGCGTCGACGTCGTTCCTCGCGCCGCATTCGTCGCAGAAGACGACGCAGCCGAGGCGCAGCACGTAGTGCGTCGCGAGGAAGGCGTCGCCCACTGCGAGAAACGCCTCGTCATCGCACTCGGCGAGGGCGCTCGCGATCTTCGTCGGGTCCTTCTCGCCGCCCAGCGCGACGATGCCCATCGCCGAGACCAGCTCCGGAGTCACGGCCAGACGTTCCGCCGCCGCCGCGACGAAGAGCGGGCGAGCGTCGTCCACCGTCCGCTCCTCGAAGGTCACCGTCCGCGCCGTTCGTACGCGGCCGAGCGGGATCTCGGGGACCGTGACGGGCTCGCCGAGCGGCAGCGTCACGTCGAGCTCGGGGTCGTCGAGCTCGCCGTCGGCCCATGGCCCCACCTCGAGCGCCGCGCACGGGCGCATCTTCATCGATGCACCGCAGTTGCGGCACGTGATCGAAGCCTCTTCTTCCGCGATCACTCCGCTACGCGCGAGCACGGCACGGAGCACGTGGAAGTCGCGGAGCGGGAGCGACCCTACCGGAACGCTCTTGCCGTCCTTCGTGAGCGTGACGCGCTCGCCGGGCGACGTGAGCGCGGCGATGGCCTCCGAGAACAGCGGCGCGCCGGGAGCGCGCCCCACGGGCTTCGGTGCATCCGTCGCGCGGAGCTGCAGGACCGCACCGCTCGGGAGCGTGAGCTTCGCCGGCAGCTTTGCGTGCCGAGTGTCTGCCATGCAGCGTCGACTATCGCACGGCGCCGTCCTGGTCGCGCGCGCTCGATCGAGGTGCGGCTCGGCGGTTGCAGCGCGCTCGCGGTGGCCCTACACGGTGAAGAGGTGCCCAAGGCGGTCGAAATACGCGGCGTGCGGCGTCGTTTTCGCATTCCGCGCGGGCTCTTCGGCGCGGAGGAGACCGTCCTTGCGCTCGACGGCATCGACCTCTCGATCGACGAGGGCAGCTTCGTCGCGCTGATCGGGCCATCCGGCTGCGGTAAATCCACGCTGCTCCGGATCGTCGCGGGGCTCGACGTCACCGACGAAGGGACGGTCGAGGTCGCGGCGCGGGCACGTGGCGAGGTCGCTTACGTCTTCCAGGATGCCCATCTCCTCCCGTGGCGGTCGGTGGCGGCCAACGTCGCGCTCCCGCTCGAGCTCCGCGGCGTGCCGCGCGAAGAGCGCGATGCCCTGGTGAAGCAGGCGCTCGAGGAGGTCGAGCTCACGGACGCGGCGTCGCGCTATCCCGCCGAGCTCTCCGGCGGCATGCGCATGCGCGCATCCATCGCGCGCGCGCTCGTCACGCGCCCGAAGCTCCTCCTCATGGACGAGCCCTTTGCCGCGCTCGACGAGCTCACGAGGCATCGCCTCGACGAGCGGCTCCTCGCGCTCTGGCGTGCCCACCGGTTCACCGTGCTCTTCGTCACCCATGCGATCTTCGAGGCGACGTTCCTCGCCGAGCGCGCCGTCGTCCTGTCGGGGCGCCCCGCCCGCATCGTTCACGATGCGGCGGTCGAGCTCCCCGCCGCGCGCACCGCGGCGACGCGAGGCGAGCCCGCGTTCGCGCGCGCGGCCGGGACGCTGCTCGCCTCGCTCGAGCAAGGGGCGGGATGAGCGGCTCACGTAGCTTCACGGCCGTCACGTTGCCGCCGTTCGTCGCGGCCGTCGTGGGCCTCGCGCTGTGGGAGGGCGCGGCTCGCGCGCTCTCGATCCCCGCCTACCTGCTGCCGCCGCCGAGCGCGGTGGCGAGGGCCGCGGTCGGCGATGCCCCGGCTCTCGCGGGCGCGTGCGTGACCACGGGCCTCGCGTCGCTCGCGGGCTTCCTGGCGAGCGCCGTGTTCGGCGTCGCCATCGCCATCGGCCTCTCCTCGTCGCGTGTCGTCGAGCGAGGCCTCTATCCGTACGCCGTCGCCCTGCAGACCGTGCCCATCGTCGCGATCGCCCCGCTCCTCGTGCTGTGGTGCGGGGCGGGTCCGAGGGCCGTGACGGCCTCCGCGTTCATCGTGTCGGTCTTTCCCGTCATCACCAACTCGCTCGCGGGGATCCGCGCCACAGAGCCGGCGCTCCGCGACCTCTTCAAGCTCTATGGCGCGTCACGGATGCAGGTCCTCTTGAAGCTCGAGCTTCCGCATGCCACGCCGCAGATCGCGACCGGGCTCCGTATCGCGTGCGGCCTGTCGGTGATCGGCGCGATCGTCGGCGAGTTCGTGGCTGGCTTCTCCGAGGGGAGCCCAGGCCTCGGGATCCTGGTGATGACGTCCTATCGTCAGCTGCGGACCGACCTCCTCTTCGCCGCGGTGGGCTGCTCGGCGCTCCTCGGCATCGTCATGTTCGGGCTGGTCTCGGGGGCCTCGAGTCTCGTGCTGCGAAGGTGGTACGTCGCAGCTCGGTAGCCAGGAAGAGCACGTCGAGGTACATCGGCGATCATGACCGAACGGGCCTGCCCTCGCACTCTCTCCGCCGGCCTCGCGGGGCTCGTCGGCGCTCTCGCGCTCGCGAGCCTCGTGGGCTGCAGCCGCAAGGACTCGGAGGGCGGCAAGTCCGCGGACGCGGCGGCGAAGGTCACGCGCGTCAAGGTGCAGCTCAACTGGGTCCCGGAGCCGGAGTTCGGTGGCATCTACGCGGCTCGCGAGAGCGGGGCGTACACGAAGGCGGGCCTCGAGGTGGAGACCGTCTCGGGCGGGGCCGGGTCGCCGGTCGTGCAGCTCGTCGCCGGGGGCCAGGCCGACTTCGGTGTCGCCGGCGCCGACGACGTCGTCATCGCGCGTGCCCGCGGCGTCGACCTCGTGGCCGTCTTCGGCACCTTCCAGACGAATCCCCAGGGCGTGATGGTGCATGCGGCGCGGAACCTCGCGACGCTCGCCGATCTCAAGAGCGGCACGCTCGCCCTCGAGCCCGGCCTGCCGTTCGCCATCTTCATCAAGAAGAAGTACGGCTTCGCCGGCGCGACCCTCGTTCCCTACGACGGCGGCATCGCGAAGTTCCTCGCCGACCCGAGCTACGCGCAGCAGTGCTACGTGACCTCGGAGCCGATCGCCGTGAAGAAGAAGGGCGGGACCCCGAAGGTCTTTCTCGGCGCCGACGCGGGCTTCAACCCGTACGCCAGCGTCCTCGTCACGCGCGGCGCGATGCTGCGCGAGAAGAAGGAGACTGTGCGCGCGTTCGTCGCGGCCTCCGCGGAGGGGTGGCGCCGCTATCTCGACGACCCCACCGCCGCGAACAAGGTCATGGCGAAGCTGAACACGGCGATGGACGCCGAGACGTTCGCCGCCGCGGCAGCCGCGCAGAAGCCGCTCATCGAGACCGACGAGACGAAGAAGTCGGGCCTCGGCGTGATGAGCGAGACTCGCTGGGCGAAGCTCGGCGCCGACCTCGTCGAGCTCGGCGTCGTCACGAAGGCGCCGACGCCTGTCGAGTGCTTCGCTCCCGACGTGCTCGCCGCGGCGAAGTAGGACTACCCGCGGCGACGCGCTCAGCGCCGCAGTGACGCGCGCACGCTCTCGAGCGCGCTGACGGGAACGCGGACGGTACCGCTTCGTGCGTCGTCGAGATCGAGCGTGGTGTACACGGCGAGCCCGACGAGCAGGATGAAGATCGCCGTCGGCAGCACCTGCCGCGAGCGGTTCACGCCCTGCACCCTTCCCAGCGAGAAGGCTCCGATCGCGGCGGTGACGAGGAGCATCACCAGGATGGTCGGCGGCACGTGATCATTCAGCGCCGCGCGGCGCTTCTCGAAGGTCGTCGTCACCTCGCTGAGCTTCATGACGAGCGCGGTGTGGATGGATGGCGTGTTGTTCGCCCGGACCGCGCGCGTCGCCGTCGCCGTCATGGCGTCTTGCCGCTGCCGCGCTTGCTCGACCAGCTGGGCGTCCTTGGCGGAGTCGCCACCGATGAGCGACGTGGCGATGCGGACGTCGATGTACTCGATGAGCTCCTTCTTCAGCTCGCTCCGCTCGGGCTCGGCGATGACCGCGGCCACACCCGCGAGGTCGCCAATCGCGGCGGCTTCGTCGACCATGAGCCAGAGTCGCTTGTCGTACCTGGCCGTCGCGGCTCCGAACGTGAACGCGAGGAGGAGGCCGAACAGTGCGGCCGTGGCGTCGTCGATACGCGTGTTCGTCGCGCCCGCACGAGCGGCCGTGCGCTGTCCCAGCCGGAGGCCGACCTCTGCGCTGATGCCCATGAGGACGACGAGCGCAGATGCGGTGATCCACGCGTCCAGCTGGGCGAGCCACATGCTCGAGAAGCGGGGAAGACGCGTGCCACGCCCGGACCGCCGGTTCAGAAGAAGGGAGCGACTATCGGTCGCCTCAGCGGGCGAACACGAGCTCGGTGGCGCCGTCGGCGCGGCTCACGATGAGCCGGACGACACGGGCCCCACCACCGTACGAGACCTGCGCTTGCGTCGTTCCGCCCACGGCGAACGGGAAGAACCACGCCGAGACCGGGCCGTGCACCGACTCGCACGTCTTCGTGAGCACGCCGCCCGACGCGAGCAGGAAGGTCATCGATTCGTCCGGTAGCCCAGCGACCGAGGAGTCCCGTGCGTTCACGGTGAAGGTCGGGCCGCTCACGTCGAGGCTCGCCCTCAGTGATCGTACGGGGCTCGCGCTCGCGCCGGCGCGGTAGAAGGTCGCCTGCGCGAGCGCGTACGAGCTGTCGGCCACGTTGGCCGACGCATCGCCCAGCGAAGGCGTGGCGTCGCCCTTGTCGACGACGCGGACGCTGTCGCCCTGCGCGGTGCTCCCACCGCACGCGCCCGCGGCGGGGGACCCGGTGCTGCCAGGAGTCGCCCCGCCCGTGGCGGGAGGAGCGGCTGCATCGCTGCTGACGGTTCCGACCGCCGGCGCCGCAGCAGGTGGAGACGACGATGCGCTACCGGTGGCGCTGGCGGAGGGGCTTGTCGTGCGCGACGCATACGATCGCGGAGCGCAGACGTAGTCGCGACTGGCGCCATCACGCACCAGCTCCTGGCCGACGGGGCACGTTGGCTCCATGAAGCAACCGTGGAGCACAACGAGAGAGGTAGATACGAGAACGACGGACGCTCGAGCTTTCATGGGCAGCGCCACGTGCAACGGTCGAGCCCGCGCACGCCTGGCGGCGTGTGGATAGATGCGCGCGGGGCTAGTCCGACGTCGGTGCTTCGCTCATCGGGGGCGGC
>Ga0335397_10002610_pt1 | contig 24541 bp, 22 predicted proteins | sample MAT04_FD_205740 | JGI IMG/M metagenome (GOLD analysis project Ga0335397, IMG submission 205740) | Freshwater microbial communities from Lake Fryxell liftoff mats and glacier meltwater in Antarctica - MAT-04 (spades assembly) (version 2) ... | reverse complement strand
CCGAGCCACAACCCGAAAACCTGCGCGCTCCCCCCAGCGCCGGCGCTCCCCGGGACCTCTGCGCCCCAACCCGCAAAGTTACATCGAGGTGCCAGCGAACTTACCCCGAGCGACAACCCGAAGACTTGCGCGCTACCCCCAGCGCCGGCGCTCGTGTCCTACGTGGATAGAGGGTGGATTTCGCCTTGGCGTTCTCAGCACTCGTCGTCGGCATTCGGGCCTGCGATTGGACAGCGATCGACCGACCGGCGACAATGCCCGCTTCGGTTATAAATCGCCCCGGCTCCCCGGTTCTCAGCCCCCTCCAGCCCCCTCGGTCATCATTGTCGGAGTTCCCGTGAACGCAATCGCCCTGGCGTTGGTGATGGTCCTGGCCGACGACCCTGCCGGCGCCAAGCCGCCACTGGCCGACTTTGTGGCCAAGTGCGAAGCCGCCCGGCCGCAGACCATCAAGGCCATGGAAGACGGGCTGCGGGCGTTGAAGGCCAGTCCGACCAACAATCCCAAGGAGAAGGGGGCCCGCATTAAAGAGGCCGAGGCCCAGCTCAAAGCGGTCAAGGCCGGTCAGTCCCTGGCGATTCCTTACTTGACGCCAGGCCGCAAACCCAAGGCCGGCGATTTCGGCCGCATCCCGGTGCTGGCCTCGCAACCCAATGCCAAGCAAGTCGTCGACGGCCGGAACGTCATCTTCGAGATGGGCTTCCTCGACGGCGTCTCTCCCCTCTGGCTGTCAGGCATGGACACGGCGGGGCTGAAGGAAGACGAACGATTTACGATCGCCATGCCCGTGATCGCGACCGGTACGCGCGAGTTGGAATCGAGCGACGGCGGCAAGAAGTCCGTCATCGTCCTCCAGGCCATCGACGTCGCCGAGGCAGAAAGACTGTGGAAGGACGCCAAGAAATAACCGCGATCGCGTATCCCGAGATACCATCGGGAAAATCTTTGAGCAAAGGAGTGACAAAATGGCCGCGACAATCTACTACAGCTACCTTGAGACCCCGTTGGGCGATCTCTTGATCCAAGGGGATGGACGTTTTGTGACGGGAATCTACATGCCCGAACACAAAGGCTGGCGCGGCCCCGACCCAGCGTGGCAGCAGTCTGACGCCCCTTTTGCCGAGGTGCGCGAGCAACTTGCCGAGTACTTCGCCGGCCACCGGCGGTGGTTCGATGTCTCCTTCAGGCTCACCGGCACCCCCTTTCAGCAGCGGGTCTGGCAAGAACTACTCTCGATCCCCTACGGCCACACGATCACCTATGCCGAACTTGCCGAGCGGGTCGGCAAACCGACCGCTTCGCGTGCCGTGGGCAACGCCAACGGGCGGAATCCGATCTCGATCCTCGTGCCGTGCCATCGCGTGATCGGCGCCGATGGCAAACTGACCGGCTACGCGGGCGGAGTCGAACGAAAGCGGTGGCTGCTAAACTGGGAGGCCCAGCCCTCGCTGCTGGCGGCACTTGCAGGACTGCACGCCGGGGTGGGCGAGTCGCTACAATGCCCCATCCCTTGAAGAACGCCACGAACGTCCGATGGATTGGTGCCCCGCATGCCCTCGCCCAAGGCCAGCAAGTCGCCGACTGAGATCGATCGTCCTGCCAAGCGTCGTCGATTGAAATGGATGGCAGCCGGGGCGATCGTGGGCGGACTCGCGCTGGCGGCGTTCATTCGGATCTCGCTCGAGGCCCACACTCAGCGGGTTGCCGTGGCCGATATCCTGGCGGCTGGCGGGCGTGTCACCTACGAGCACGAGTTCGTCGATGGCAAACCGGTCGAGTCGGCTCCGCCCCCCGGCCCGGCAGTGCTGCGCGGCATCCTGGGGGACGACTACTTCACCACGGTCGTTTCGGTGATGCTCGAAAAGTCCCGCATCGACGACATCGGGCTGGCGCCATTGGGTTCGCTCCGCCGGTTGGCCGTGCTCAATCTGAACGACACCAACGTCGGCGATCCGGGGATGGTCTACCTGGTCCCGCTCAACCGTCTGAACGGACTGTGGTTGCAGGAGACAAGGGTAGGGGACGACGGCCTGGCCTTCATCGGCAGCCACAAGCGGCTCGAGATCCTGTGGCTGGAGAAGACGCCCGTTCACGACGCCGGCCTGGCCCATCTGACGAAGCTGGTGAACCTGAAGGTCTTGAACCTGACCGGCACCGATGTCAGCGACAAGGGGCTCTCAGCTTTGGAAGGAATGAAGCAGTTGAAGGCCCTGTATCTGGGCGGTACGAAAGTCGAGGGGCTAAAATCGTTGGCTGGGCTCGACAAGCTGACTCGGCTGTGGCTGGCCGATACCAAAGTGACGGACGACGGGCTGAAGCAGTTGGAGAAGCTGCACGGCCTGGAGCGGATCTGGCTGGATGGCGCCCCGATCACCGACGCCGGAATCGCTCACCTGGCGGAGCACAAGAAGCTGGAACAGATCACCCTGCGGCGGACCGGAGTGTCGCAGGCGGGCGTAGCCGCCCTGCAAGCCGCACTGCCCCAGGCCAAAATCGCCTGGCGCGAGATCGATGCGGCCAAGGCTGCCCCGTAGTGCATCTGAGCAAAGCCTCTTGGTCCCAGGATCCGCCTTGGACCACACGAACTCGAGGCTCCGCCTCGTGAAGCGCGCACGATGTTCCCCGAAGTTCTCGTCGGGAGTAACTGCCAGAGGATCACGCGAGATGTCAGGCAATGCTGGCAGCCGCGAGCGCAGCGATTGCCTATCGAGATAGTGACAATCGAAAAAGTTCAACGAGGCAGAGCCTCGGGTTCGTGTGGTCCCAGGCAGAGCCTGGGACCAAGTGCTGGAACTCGGTTAGCAGCCAGAGTTCCTCGTTTGCTTGTGAACGGCCAGGGGCCGCGATATGCTGCCTGCTCACTTACGTGGCAGCGTCCGTGGCAGTAAGGGACTTCGCATGACCACGCAGATCCCCGATCGGCTGATCAATCGCTTCTCGGCCATCGAGTTGGGGGAACTCGATCTGTTCCAGGTGCTGACGGGCGAACTGTCGGCCTACGACGGCACCGGCGTCAAATACCCCTGGCGCAACAGGCCCACCATCCCCGAGAAACGCAGCGCCTCGCTGATTCGCGGCTATGTCGCCACGATCGTCCTGCACGAGGACGCCCGGCTCGAGCTGACTCACTTCAGCTACCCGTTCTCTTCCCCGGCGATCGCGCCCATTGAGGTCAGCGAGTTCCTTGAAGCGGACGGCTGGCTCCGCATGAGCCCTCACGACGCCTGGCCACGCGTTTCGATCCCCTTCCGCGACGGGCGGATCGTCGGCGACGAATCGCAGTGGGTTTTATTCGATAAAGTCGCGCTCGGGGAACTGCGCTCCCCACGTAGCCGGGATTGGTTCGATTGGGTCGAGCCCAAGCATGTCTCGCTCGACGACGCCGTGCTGGCGGGCAAGGTGTCGCGGTCGTTCCAGCGGCGTGACGTAGAAGGCGGGACCTGGGTCGAACTCCAGGCCCCCTTGGCCGTCGAGCACGAATGGTCGCGATTTCAAGTCCGCCGCAACGAGAAGGTCGTCGCCCGGGTGCGAACAGGCGGCTCCACAGGCGAACCGGACGGCCCCTGGCTGCTGTTCGGCTTGAACGACCAGCCGCTCAAGGCCGGGGACGAGTTGTGGGCCACCGACCGCCGCTAAGAGGTATGCGGGCTCCCGATGGGCGTCGGCGCCCCAGACTCTTTCGCGTTAGAAGCCCCGTTTGCTTGGCAACGGCCTTTGGCCGCGATATGCTGGCCTGCTTACCGCACCTGTGGTCCCGATGAGGGAACCCTGCGGTAGTCCTTGATTCACATCCAATTGGTCCTTTTGAGGGCGTTATGGTTCCGGTCAATCTGAAGTCGCTGGTCTCGAAGTTCAACGACGTCTGTCGCAAGACCCTGGAAGACGCGGCCGGGCTCTGCCTGCAACGCACCAACTACAACGTCGAGATCGAGCACTGGCTTCTCAAGCTGCTCGAAGTTCCGGGCTCGGACCTGTCGGCCCTCTTCCGCTATTACGAAGTCGACGTCTCGCGTCTGCAGCGCGACCTGACCAAGGTGGTCGACAAGTTCAAGTCGGGGAACGCCCGGGCACCGGCCCTGTCGCCCAACATTGTAGACCTGGGGCGCGAAGCCTGGGTGATTGCCTCGCTGGAGTTCCAGGCTCCCAAGACTCGCACCGGGCACTTGCTGCTGGCTCTTCTCTCCGACGACCGGCTGCAACGCGTGGCGGCCGACGCCTCGCAAGAGTTCGCCAAGATCACGCCCGAGGCGCTGAAGAAAGACTTCCGCGACATCGTAGCCAACTCGACCGAGGCCGAGTTGGAACAGCAGGCCGTGGCTCAGCAGAGCGCCAGCGGCGATGGCCCCAACCCGGTCCGGCCGGGGAGCAAGACTCCGTCGCTCGATCAGTTCACCATCGACCTGACCGGCCGCGCCAAGGCAGGCAAGATCGACCCGGTCCTCGGCCGCGATCCTGAGATCCGCCAGGTCATCGACATTCTGACTCGTCGCCGCCAGAACAACCCGATCATGACGGGCGAAGCGGGCGTCGGTAAGACGGCCGTGGTGGAAGGCTTCGCGCTGCGAATTGCCGCCGGCGATGTGCCGCCGCAGCTCCGCAATGTCTCGCTCCGCACGCTCGATCTGGGCCTGCTCCAGGCGGGTGCCGGCATGAAGGGCGAATTCGAGAACCGCCTGAAGAGCGTCATCGAAGAGGTCAAGGCCTCCCCCACGCCGATCATCATCTTCATCGACGAAGCCCACACCATGATCGGTGCGGGGGGACAGGCTGGTCAGGGAGACGCGGCCAACTTGCTCAAGCCGGCTCTGGCACGCGGCGAGCTGCGAACGATCGCCGCCACGACCTGGGCGGAATACAAGAAGTACTTCGAGCGCGATGCCGCCTTGGCTCGACGGTTCCAAGTGGTAAAGGTCGAAGAGCCGATCGAGTCGATCGCCATCGAAATGATGCGGGGCCTGGTCGAGACCCTGGAGAAGCATCACAAGATCAAGATCCTGAACGAGGCCGTGATCGACGCGGTCCGTCTGTCGAACCGCTATATCTCGGGCCGCCAGTTGCCCGACAAGTCGGTTAGCTTGCTCGACACCGCCTGCGCTCGCGTGGCGATCGGCTTCACCGCCGTTCCCGCAGCGGTGGAGGATTGCCGTCGCCGGATCGAACAGCTCGGCGTGCAGATTGGCATTCTGGAACGCGAAAACGTGGCCGTGGCCGACCATGCCGAGAAGCTCGGCAAGGCCATCAAGGAAAAGACCGAGTCCGAAGCCGAACTGATCACGCTCGAAAAGCGTTGGCAGGAAGAGCTGAAGCTGGTCACCGAAATTCGCACGTTGATCGAGAAGCTGGAAGGGACCACCGAAGCGGGCGCCAAGAAAGCGGCTGCTGCCGCCGCGACCGCCGCCAAGGTTCCGGGCGCTCCGCCGGCTCCTCCCCCGGCCGCTCCGCTCTCGCCTGAAGAACGGACCAAGACCAAGGCCGAACTCGACAAGAAGTCCGACGAGCTCAAGGCGCTGCAGGGCGAGAACCCGCTGATTCACGTCTGCGTCGACTCGCAGGCCATTGCCGACGTCGTGGCCAACTGGACCGGCATCCCGGTCGGCCGGATGGTCTCGAACGAGATCCAGACGGTGCTGAACCTGAAGGCCGAGATGGAGAAGTACATCGTCGGCCAGTCGCACGCTTTGGAAGCCATCGCCGAGGCAGTTCGTACCTCGCGGGCCGGCATGACCGATCCCCGCAAGCCGATCGGCGTCTTCATGTTGGTCGGCCCCTCCGGCGTCGGTAAGACCGAGACGGCCATTACGCTGGCCAACTTGCTCTACGGCGGCGATCAGAACATGACCGTCATCAACATGTCGGAGTACAAGGAAGAGCACAAAGTCTCGCTCCTCATGGGCTCTCCCCCGGGCTACATCGGCTTCGGCGAGGGTGGCGTGCTGACCGAGGCCGTCCGTCGTCGTCCTTACAGCGTGGTGCTGCTGGACGAGTTGGAAAAGGCTCATCCCGGCGTGCAGGAAATCTTCTACCAGGTGTTCGACAAGGGTATCCTCCGCGACGGCGAAGGTCGCGACATCGACTTCAAGAACACGATCCTGCTGATGACCTCGAATGCGGGGACCGACACGATCATGAAGCTCTGTGCCGATCCGGACACCATGCCGGACGCCAAGGGGCTGGCCGAAGCGATGCACCCCGAGTTGCTCAAGACCTTCAAGCCGGCCTTCCTGGGCCGTATGGTGATCGTCCCCTACTTCCCGCTCTCCGAGGACGTGCTGAAGGGGATCACCGAGCTGAAGCTGGGCAAGATCAAGAAGCGCGTGCAGGACACCTACCAGGCCGACTTCACCTTCGGCCCGGAGCTGGTCGACGCCATTGTGAGCCGCTGCAAGGAAGTCGCTTCGGGCGCTCGTAACGTCGACAACATCATTAGCCGGACCGTGCTCCCCGAGCTGTCGTCGGAGTTCCTGGCCAAGATGGCCGAAGGCAAGCAGATCAAGGGTGTGAACCTGACGGTCGGCGAAACCGGCGAGTTCAAGTACGAGATCAGCACGAACTAAGCGGTTCGTGGCATTATCGAAAGTAAAGTAGCAGGCACACTCCGTGTGCCGTCCGCCTTATCGCATCGCCCCTGGAACGCCCGCCGTTCGAGGGGCGATGTCGTTGGTGCATCGCTCCGAATCACCCTCGCCCCTTTTGGGGTGAGTGGCCGGTAGCGAGGTAGGGTGGAGCAGCGCGAAACGAGGCCCACCGCTGCCCGGAAAGTTGCACCGCTTCCTCCTTTCCTGCTCCCTCCCACTTCGTGGGGAGGGCTGGGGAGGGGGGGCTGAAGCTCACTCGGTTCAACAACTCGAGAAGTGACGCGCTCTCCGGTGCCACGGGCAACTTGTTTGCCCGTGAGAGTACGCCAGCCAGGCTCGTTCTCTCCCTAGGGATCCAATTCAGGAACGCATGTATTGGACGCACGTCCCGTGGACCGACGGCACTCGTCCCTTCTCACGGGCAAGCAAGTTACCCGTGGCACCCGGCGACGTACGGTAGAGCAGCGTGAAACGAGGCCCACCGCTGCGGCCCGAAGATTTCGCCCCTGGATGAAGGACGCTGGCGAGTTCGCTCAGGAGATCGACCAACGGTTCGGCAAGACGTTCGTTCTTCAGAAGATGGTGAAGAAACTGGATCGATCCTGGATCGATAGCTACGGCATCACGAAGGGCCGCATGCAATGCGGGCAAGCCACGGCAATGCCACGCATCGCCGGGTCCAGCGCCACGGCGGAGTGGCAATGCGGACAGGCGATTGCGGAAGGGTTCATCTGCGGAGCGGGGGCCATGTGCCGAGGGGGAGCCGGCGCTGGTCGCTGCGGGCCCCGTACAGACGGCTTGCTGCCCGCGGGCATCGCCACGGGAGCCCGGCTGGGATAGGTTGCGGGGGTCTGTGGCGACGGGTTCAAAAACTCGAAGTTGCCTTCGGCCTCATTCGCAGTGCTAAGACCATATTGCTCGCGGATGCTGACCTTGGGTCGCGAGTCGGCATTCGCATTCCAGATCGCGCAGAACAGGCCTCCCAGACAGACAGCCACGCCCGCGATCATGATGGCAATGGCGCCGATCGCAGAACTGGGCTTTCGTCCCGCCTCGAGGATCAAGACTTTGTTGAAGTTAGTCGCCGGAAAACTGCTGCGCAGCAGGGCGCGTTCTTCTTCGCCCAAGGATTGGATCTGATTGACGACCAGCCCCTGGATAGCGGTTTCCATGCGGTCGCTGTCGGGAATCGAGCCGACGGTGGCAAATCGCACGGATTTGACCAGCACCGCAAAACTCTGCGTGTTGCGCTCGGACGGCTGGCCCCCGCGAGCCGGTGGAGATGCCGAGATGATCGGGTAATAGGCAAAATTGATCGGCGTGCTGTTGGTTACCTGCTTGAATGAGCCCTTTCGCTCCTCGTACTGAAAGACCGACTCGGAGTACAAAGCCACATGCGGACCGATTCGCAGGTGGTTGTTCTTGGGAGCGGTCCCGCCTTCGATGGTGCGCAGCTCGATGTTGGCCGCGTTGCCTGTGGAGGAGTTGCCGACCTTGAACTCTTTGAAGCCAAAGATGGTCAGCGCGATACCGCCGAAACATACGAGGATGTAGACGCGATAAAGCATGCTCTGCCCCAGCAGGAAGTGCTTGCGAAAGGACCGTCAACAGCGTGAGTATGACATCGCGCTCAAGTGGGAGCAAACAAGTTTTCAGAGGGAAACCCGGTCCGGATCGCCGCCCCATGTTTCCCGCATAGGATTGAATAAATCTACATAAAGCACAACATCAGATTGACAACACACTATTCCATGCTATACTGCATGATGGATAGAAGGCCATCGCCCGGATCGATCGCTCCCGAAGGATGGGGACCCGGAGGCGGGAGGGGCCGAACCGCGCAGGCCGTGCAGAGGAGTTCCCCGCAGGGAGAAGCCGTAAACGATTTCGCGCAACCGGACCCGCCGATTGGAGCCCCGTTTCCGGGGCTCAGAATACCAACCCGCAAAGGTGCACGCTCGGCTCAGCGCCGAAGTAGAGCTCAGCGTGGGCGCTAAACTTCAACCCGCAAAGTTACACGGGCAGTGTGCGATAAGCGGCGCTCAACCCGCAAAGTTACGCGCTCCGCTCAGCGCCGAGGTTGAGCTCAGCGCGGGCGCTAAGTTCAACCCGCAAAGTTACTAACCCTACCGTTTTCTATGTGCTCGCTGAGGACCGCGTTTTTGTCCGCAGCCCCGAAGGGGCGCACTAAGATAGCCTGGGGCGCAGCCCCAGGTCCGCGATCCCTTTTTCGTTCACCCCTTGGCGCCTGCTGCGGCGAAGCCGCAGCAGGCGCCAAGGGGATGGAAGCGATCTTGGCTACGTCTACCTGGGGCTGCGCCCCAGGCTGTCATAGAGCGCCCCTTCGGGGCTCGATGCAGCGCCGAGGTAGAGCTCAGCGCGGGCGCTAAGTTTCAACCCGCAAAGTTACACGGGCAGTGTGCGATAAGGCGCGATCAACCCGCAAAGTTATGCGCTCCGCTCAGCGCCGAGGTAGAGCTCAGCGCGGGCGCTAAGTTTCAACCCGCAAAGTTACACGGGCAGTATGCGATGGGCGCGCTCAACCCGCAAAGTTACGCGCTCCGCTCAGCGCCGAGGTAGAGCTCAGCGCGGGCGCTAAGTTCAACCCGCAAAGTTACTATCCCTACCGTTTTCTATGTGCTCGCTGAGGACCGCGCTTTGTGCATAGCCCCGAAGGGGCGCACTAAGATAGCCTGGGGCGCAGCCCCAGGTCCGCGATCCCTTTTTCGTTCACCCATTGGCGGCTCATCAGCAATTGACGATTCTTTGATCTCGCAGAAGACGTACCTGCCTCTTACCGACTTGGCCGCTGTGTGGGCTGGCCTGTGGTCACCCCTTCAGCAGTCCCAATTCCCCGGCAATTGGCTGCATGGCGTCGATCACAAACTGGATGTGTTCGGCCAGGTCGACCCCCAGGTCGGCTGCGCCGCGCTGGATGTCCTCGCGGTTGATCGAGGCGGCGAATCCTTTTGCCTTCATTTTCTTTTGGACGCTCGAGGCCTGCATGCCGGTCAGTCCTTCGGGCCGCAACAGTGCCGTGGCAGTGATCAGCCCGGCCAATTCGTCGCAGGCATACAGCGTCTTGTCGAGCTTGGAGACCCGCGGGCAGTCGGTCAGATAGTCGGCATGCGACTTGATGGCGTAAATAACGTGTGATGGATAGCCGAGGCCGGCCAATATCTCGGCCCCTTTCAGCGGATGGTCGGGCGGATTGGGCCAGCGCTCGTAATCGAAGTCGTGCAGCAGGCCGACAATGCCCCAGGTTTCCTCGTCTTCGTCAAACTTTCGCGCATAAGCTCGCATGGCCGCTTCGACCGCCCGCATGTGCTTGCGCAGGCTGTCGCTGGCCGTGTACTCGCAGACCAGATCATAGGCATGCTCGCGATTCATCCGTCGTCTTTCAAGCGATGAAGGGGAGGAAGACTTGCCCTGTCCATGCGGTTTTCGCGTCGAAAAGCCCAGCCTACTTCATGCACGCCAGGGCTTCATCCTCGGGCTCGCCGGTCGATTCTTCTCCCTCGGCTTCCAACTCGTTAGCCCCCTCGATGACCCGCATCGAGCGCCACTTGCCATCCAGGAATCGCCACAGGTAGCCGAACGCCAGAAAGGTGATGTAAGCCGTCAGCGAGGTCCACGCGAGCAGCACGCTGGGCTGATACAGGTAAATGAGACCCGTCGGAATCACCATCAACGTGATGCCGGAACAGACGTTGAAGAGCAGCGCGAAGCGTGTATCCCCTGCTCCGCGGATTGCCGAACTGAAGACCATCGCCAGCGCGTCGAACAGCGAATAGAAGGCCACGAACCGCAACAGCGTGACGACCTCCGCATGGATGGCGGCGAAGTCATCGGAGCGGCTGAAGTACGCGTAGGGCGCCAGAATCACGTCGGGCGCAAACAGATAGATAACGATGAACACGCTCATATAGGCGGTCGAGGCGATGCTGGCGATCCAGGTGCTTCGCGCGCCGAGCTCAGGGCGGCCCTCGCCGATGCGCCGGCCGACCAGTGTCGAGACGGCCGTTCCCACGCCCATCATGGGCAGGAAGCTGAGCGAGTTGAGCGCGAAGGCCAGGCTGGTCGAGGCCAGTGCATTTCCGCCCATGCCGCCGACCAGTTGCACGAACACGGTGAAGCAGAGCACATCCAGAAAAAAGTGCATGCCGTTGGGCAAACCGAACTTGAGCAGCCTGCGAAACAACGCCCACTCGAACTTGCGCGCGTCCCAGACTTCGTACTCCTTGATCTCCGGCTTGCGCCAGATGAGGCCCATGTAGAGCAAACAGTTGCTGATGCCGGCCAATGCCGTGGCGGCAGCAGCCCCTTCGATGCCGAACTCGGGCACGCCCCAGGCACCAAAAATCAGCAGGTAGTCGAAGAAGACATTCAGCAGCGTGCTCACCGCGTTGACGGCCAGCACAGTCCAGTTGTCTCCGCGGCCTGTGAAGAAACATCCCAGCGTGGTGCCGATCAGGTGGGGAACGATGCCCAGCATCAAGACGACGAAGTACTTGGACTCCATCTGTTGCAGCATGGCCGGTTCGTGACCGATCGCCCGAAACATGCTGGCCGAAAAGGGTATGCTGGCCATCAGCAGCAGCCCGCCGACGATCGAGACGTAGATTCCCTGCCACAAGGCGCTAGCCACACGGTGCTTTCGGCCAGCGCCTTCATATTGCGCAACGAACGTCTGCACGTAGCTGGCCGTGCCCATCGCAAAGCTGGCAAAAGTCCAGTACAGCATGCCCGACGACGTGGCCGCGGCCAGAGCGTTGGGGGAGTACCAGGTAAGGAACAGCCGATCGACGACCAGTTGGATCGATACGGAGCCGCAACTGATGATCAGCGGAAAGGCGACCAGCAGAAACTCGGCCACGCTGCCGGGTCGGGCAGTGGGTGCATCATGCTCGCGAGACATACCATTCCCAGGGCGTAGCGTCAGGCAACCTTCTAGCGCGCCAAACGTGCGCAGTAGCTGCCGAAACAGAAAGGGGGAGAGTGCCTGGTGAAGACACGCTCAGCATACCGCAGGTTCACGGTTTCGACGAAGGGGGAAAGCCGGCTGCGGAGCTCGAGCCCCCCTCGCTCGATTGGGCCGCGGCCTGAAATCGCTGGGCGAGTCGCAGATAAGCGTCGCTGTCGACCGGAGTTTGGAAGGCCCGCCGAGGGATGATGAGCACCTCGCCGACCGTAGGTGGCTGCTTGCAGAACAGGAACAGACAGTGGTCATCGGATGCGACGCGCTGGACCTGATTCCAGTCCCAGCGGACGACTTCTGGAGGGAAGCCGGTCTCGAGACCCGTGGGAGAAACCGTGGCCCGACGGCGGCGAGCGTCATCGGCCTGGTGAAACAGGATTCGCAGGCGGCGCTCTTCGGCGTCGCGCATCATCGAGCCCGCCAGTGCCGCGAAGAACACAGGGAACAGCACCTTGCGCGAGGGGGGCTTGCCGCTGACAAAGTTCCCCATCAGCAGTACCACGAGGGCGCCCATGGCCAACATCGGGACGCGACGCAGCCAGCGGTAGTAAAACGCCGTGGCCGCTTTGAGGGCTGTCAGGTCTTCGGCCGTGTTGTGGTACTCAATCGTCAGACTTGGCCCCGGGGCGCACGCTGATCCAGGGTGCCGCGCCGCATCGACCATGACGAACCCTCCCCCAAGACTATCGCAGAAACCGGCTGAGCTTCTCGATCGTCTCGGGCTTGGCATATTCGAGCTTGCCGAAGCCTGGCTCGGCGCCGGCCGCCACGGCCAGCGCCTGATGCTCGGCATAATTGGTCACCAGCATGACGGGAATTTTTGCCATCTCGGGATCAGCCTTCATCGACTGAATGATGTCGAGCCCATCGCTGTAGTCGCGGTCGAGCTTGCGATTGACCAGCACCAGATCGAACGACCCGCTGTGTAGATAGGCCAGCGCGTCATCAGGCAGATGAGCACGGACCACTTCGGCTTTGAAGTTGCGCTCGATCAGGCGGCAGATGGAACTGTGGTCGGGATCGCATTGCCCGACATCCAGCACGCGTTTGACAGACATGAGAGCTTTCAGGTAACGCAGCAGAGAACTGAGCGCGGACACCGACAATGCAGGCGACGTTACGGGGCCTTCGCTTCTGCTTTCTTCACTTCGCCCTTCTTTTCCTCAGCCTTCTTATCCTTCAGCTTAGGCGTCAGATAGACCGTGATCGGTGTCTTGGGCGGGGGCATGCGCTCGGTGAACACTTCAAAGAGAAGCGAGTCGTTCCCCTGCGAACTCTGCACTGGCACGTCGATCATCGCGGTGGGGAAGTTCGAGACGCAGACGAAATCCCCTTCTTCGGCCAGGTAGTGCTGCTGCTTAGTATTGTCGTCGACATAGAAGCCGCTGCCGCCGAAAACGAACGGAATGCTCATCTCTTGCTGAGTCTTCACGCTCCTCGCCCATTCCTGAGCTCGCACGGTCCGCTTCACGCCGGCCGCGTCGACCCACTCAAACGTGACCTCGATCTCGGTACCGGTGGCCGGCATGTACTTGGGTTGAAAGCGGACGGGGCTCCCCGATTCGGCCCCCAATCGAAGCAAGGCGGCATGGACATGGAACGCCTTGGTTCGTACCGCCACGACGGCTTCGTGTTCCTTGGTACCGACCAGCGTCACCATCATCTCCAACTGGCCTTCGCGCATGCAGGTGTGCCCCTTCAGCACGACCCGCTTTTTGTCCAGGTCGAGCCAGGCGTCGTGGTCGGGCGAGAGTCGCACCAGGCCCCCTTCGATCTTGGGGGCCGCTTTGGGATCCCCCTTCTTCGGCTCCTGGGCGTTGATGCAGGCCAGGGGGATGGCGATCGCGAGCATGACGCAGGCTAGTCCGAATCGTCGGGAGAGAGTCATGGGCAGTCAGCCTTCTGGGAGAGCAGGGTGCATATTGAAGATCGTCGCCGGGGGCAGATCGCCGCAAGGTAGACGCTGGCCTTCCGTCCATTTAAGATAACCCGTTGCGCAGGGGGCCGACAAGTCGAGTCCGTCCCGCGAATCCTACCTTTGAACTCTTTCGAGAGCGCCGATGTCCCGCCAGACCATGATCGATCCCCATCCGCCCGAGAGCCTGCCGGAAGCCTGGAAAGGCTGGCGCGAACGCCTGAGCCAGCGCAAGCGGCATGTACCTGCCTGGGCAGTGTTGGATTTGAGCAAGGTCCCGCTCGCCTGGGGAGTCGCCACGCTCAATCAGGACCAGCACGACTGGCTGGCACAACTTGCCCGTGCGGCGCGGGGCAAGAAGGCCACGCTCGATCTGGCCGACGAGGCCGAAACCTGGACCCGGGATGCCGGCGACTTTCCGGGCGGCGCCGAAACGCTGCCGTGGCGGCTCTTCGAGGCCCTGGCCTGGGCCTATGCCCTGCCCACGCTGGCCGAAGTTCTGGAAGGCCCGCAGTGGTGGAAGCTGTGGCGTGAACTGATGCATATCGCCGCCGAGACCCATCCGTCGCTGGACATGGCCGGCGCCCCCTTGGCCTATCAACTGGCAGCCGGTGAGTTGCCGCTGGTGCTGGCCTATCAGTTCCCAGAATTGGCTTCGTGCCAGGCGCTGGCCCCCGCAGCCCGCGACGCGCAGAGCCTGTCGCTGGAAGAGTTGCTCGATGGCGAAGGACTGACCAAGGGGGTCCACCTGCGGTTCCTGCGGCCGCTGATGGCCTCGTGGACTCGCGTGCTGGCGCTGGGGCGTGCTCGCGGAGAAGCCCCCTGGACCGAAGAGGCCGAAGGTCAGTTCCGCTGGTTGGTTCGCCAGGCCCTGCGGTTGACGTTGATTGACGGCAGCCAGGTGCTGGAGGAATCGGCCGCCGCGCCATCGCTGAAGAGCGTCCGCGAGTTGTTCGACACGGCCCTGGATCTTGCGGGCGACGCTGCGGATTGCCGCGCCGCCGAGACGTTGTTCAAAGGCAAAGAACCCAAGACCCTGGGCAAGAAGCAGGGAAAGAAAATCGGCGGCAAGCGGAAGTTGATCGAGCCCTCGCTCCATTCGGAATGGTCCGAGGTCAGCGTCCTGCGCAACGACTGGACCGCCGAGGGGGCCACGCTCGCCCTGCGGCACGACCTGCCGAGCATGCTGCTCGACTTCCGCGTGGCAGGTCAGGCGATCTTTGCCGGCGAGTGGCAAGCCGAAGTCCGCCTGAACGGACATGCGCTGGCCTTCGAGGGGCCGTGGGAGCCCGTCTGTTGGCAAACGGATGCCGACGGTTCCTATGTCGAGTTTCTGGCCGATCTGGCAGGCGGTGTGAAGCTGGGCCGGCAGATCTTCCTCGCCCGCAAGGATGGCATCCTGTTCGTGGCCGACGCGGTACTGGCCGCCGACGCTGAGGGGGGACATGGTTCCAACGGCTCATCGAATGGCGCTGCCGGACCGCACATTGAGTATCGCGGGCGCTTGCCGCTGGCCGCCGTCGAGATTGAATCGGCCGAAAAGACCCGCGAACTGACCCTGCTGTCTGGCCGCGAGCGCGTCCGGGCGGTCCCCATGGGCCTGGGCGAGTGGCGGACCGATCGCCGTTGGGGCCGGCTGGAAACTCCCCCCAGCGACAACGGCGCGGGCCGCGTGCTGGAACTTTCGCAGCACACGCCCGGCAAGTCGCTGTACGTGCCGATGATGTTCGACCTGAAACGGAAGCGGACCAAAACCTTCGTCACCTGGCGGCAACTCACGGTGGCCGAGCAGCGGACAATCCTGCATTCCGACGTGGCGGTGGGCTATCGGGTGAAGTTCGATCAGGAACAGTGGTTCGCCTACCGCGCGCTGGGACGCCCGGCCAATCGCACAGTGCTGGGGCAAAACCTGGTCAGCGAGTTCCTACTGGCCCGCTTTGGCGATGATGGCGAAACGACTCCGTTGGTGGAGATCGAGGGGTGAACCCGCGTCAGATCATCGCCGACAATGTGGCTCGCATCCGGCAGCGAATCGCAGCTGCCGCGGCGCGAAGCGGTCGATCGGCCGACGCGGTGAAGCTGATCGCGGTGACTAAGTACGTCGGTCTTGACGAGATCGCCGCGCTGCGCGAAGCCGGCTGCAGTGCCTTTGGCGAAAGCCAGCCACAAACCTTGTGGAAGAAGGCGGCCACGTTGCCGGGTGAGCCGATCGACTGGCACTTCATCGGGCATCTGCAGCGGAACAAAGTCCGCCGCACAGTTCCTCTGGTGGCATGTCTACATTCGGGTGATAGCCTGCGGCTGCTCGAAGAGTTGAATGCCGAGGTCCAGCGGGCAAGCCTGCCTCGCTTTCCGGTTCTTCTGGAAGTAAACGTCTCGGGCGATGAGTCGAAGCATGGCTTTGCGCCGGGAGAGCTTGAGGCACTTTGGCCGGCCTTGGCCGCGCTCGTTCATCTCGAGATCCGCGGCCTGATGGGCATGGCGGCGCTTGAAGGGGGCGTCGACGTCGCGCGTCAGAACTTCCAATCGCTGCGAGAATGCCGCGACCGGTTGCAGAAATCAGACCCGAAAGGCATCGCGCTGGCCGAACTTTCGATGGGCATGAGCGGCGACTTTGAGGTGGCCATTGAAGAAGGGGCCACGATGGTGCGCGTCGGGTCGAGCCTATTCGAGGGGGTGGAGTAGACGCTCCGTAGAGAAAGCCTGCACCACAACTCAACCCGTGAACATCCGGAAGAGCATCAAAAACGCCCCGGCCAGGAGCATCGTGGCTGGCAGCGTCAGGATCCAGGCCAGGGCGATCTTGCGAATGCATTCCATCTGCAGGCCCGAGCGGTTGGCGACCATGGTGCCAGCCACTGCCGAAGAGAGCACGTGCGTGGTGCTGACCGGCAGCCCGCCATAGACGGCCAGGCCGATCGTGCTCATGGCGACTAATTCGGCCGAAGCTCCCTGGGCATACGTCAGATGGCTCGTGCCGATCTTCTCTCCCACCGTCACGACGATCCGCTTCCAACCGATCATGGTGCCGATGCCCAGCGACAGAGCCACGGCCAACAACACCCAGGTGGGGGCGTATTCGGTCGGAGCAACCAGTTGCTTGCGCCACTTCTTGATCTCGGCCTGTTCTTTGGGCGAGAGTTTGGGACCCAGCGTCTCGACCCAGTCGCGAGCGTCGGCATCCAGGTGCAGCACGACGGAGCGAAGTTCCCAGCGCTGGCCCGGTTCAACCTGGCTCAGCGAGGTCTTGGCCGAGAGGATCTCGCGGATCCGGCCCGAATGATGAATGGGATCGTGGTCCGCCGCACCCGGCAGGCAGAGGAAGTCGTCGAGTTTTTCGGCCGCCTCGGTCATGGCCGCCATTTTCTGCGGCGAAGCATCAAGATCCAGGGCATACGTCGCCGGCAACAGACCGATCAGGATCAGCATGGCCATGCCGACCCCCTTCTGACCGTCATTCGAACCGTGCGCCAAGCTGACCCCTGTGCAGGTGAAGATCAGCACCATGCGAGTCCAGAACGGCGGCGGAGTGTCGGGCTTGGGAGCCGTGAACAGAATCGGTGTGCGGGCCACCTTGCGGATGATGAGCAGCAAAAACGCGGCACAGATAAAGCCGAACAGCGGAGAGACGATCAGCGACAGGCCCACTTCCTGGGCTTTGCGCCAGTTCACTCCGGCGCCAAAGTGGCCGCTCATCATACTGTTGGCCAGGCCAACCCCCAGGATCGAGCCGATCAATGCGTGGGAACTTGAGGCCGGCAGCGCCACGTACCAGGTGCCGAAGTTCCAGATGATCGCCGAACTGAGCAACGCAAAGACCATCGCCAGGCCGGCGTTGGTGTTGATGTCGACCAGCATGTCGACCGGCAACAGATGCACAATGGCATAGGCCACCGCGATGCCGCCGAAGAACACGCCCGCGAAGTTGCAGATGCCCGACCAGATGACTGCCACCCAGGGACGCAGGGTGTTGGTATAGATTACCGTTGCCACCGCGTTGGCCGTGTCGTGGAATCCGTTGACGAATTCGAACGCAAACACGAACAAAAGGGCCAGGCCCAAAAGAATGGCAGACCCAGTGGTCAGCCCATTGAGCGTGGAAAACAGCACAAAGGCCTTTCAAAGAGCGTGGTGGGGGCCCATCGGTTATATTGCCCCTTGAAGGGGTTGCAAGGGCTCGGACTCACGAATCCTTTACATTCTGCAAGCAAATGCGAAGGTGCTTCCAGGTAATGAGTTATGGAGTTCGGGCGGGAGGCTACTGGGTAAATCGACGGCTGTGCCATGGATTGCTATCTTTCCCCTTCTGGTTACTAGGAATGCGCCGTTTTGGCGCCCATCAGCCCCCTTCGAGAGCCTTGGATGTCTCCTCGCGACCTGTTCTCCGAATTTGACGATCAACCGCCGGATCGGCCGGGACAAGCTTCTTCGCGCACTGGGCCAAGCGCCAAGGTCCTGTCAGTCTCGCAACTTACGTTCCTGCTGAAGGACCTGGTTGAGGAAGCCTTTCCGAGTGTTTGGGTGGGAGGGGAGATCTCGGGGCTGACTCGTCCGCAGTCGGGGCACTGCTACTTCACCCTGAAGGACGAACGGGCCCAGGTAAAGGCGGTGGTTTGGCGCACCACGGCGGTGCGGTTGGGCTTTGAGCTGAAAGAGGGCCAGGAGGTAATCGTACGGGGCGACCTGGAAGTTTACGCTCCGCGCGGATCGTATCAGTTGGTCGTGCAGCATCTGGAGCCGCGCGGCCTGGGGGCCCGCGAGTTAGCCCTGCGTCAGCTCAAAGAGAAGTTGGCCGCGGAAGGCTTCTTCGCTTCGGATCGCAAGCGGGCGTTGCCGGTCTTCCCTCGCCGCGTGGCGATCATCACCAGCCCTTCGGGCGCTGCAGTGCGAGACTTCTGCGAGATCCTGCATCGACGTTCGCCCGGCACCTCGATCGTGGTGATTCCCGTGCGTGTGCAAGGAGTCGGCTCGGCCCGCGAGATCGCGCAGGCTATTCGCGTGGCGAACATTCAGGCTCGCGGTCTGGGGCTGGATGTGTTGGTGGTCGGTCGCGGCGGCGGAAGCCTAGAAGATCTTTGGGCATTCAACGAAGAGCCTGTCGCCCGCGCGATCTTCGCCTCACAGTTGCCCGTCGTTTCGGCAGTGGGACACGAGATCGATGTCACGCTGGCCGACCTGGTGGCCGACTTTCGCGCGGCGACCCCTAGCGAAGCGGCCGAGCGGTTGGTCGCCGATCGCGGTGATGTGGCCGCGCAACTGGCGCGGCATGGCCGGCGGCTGGCCACCGCCCTGCGAGGCCGGGCCCTTGCGGCGCGAGCACGTCTGGAGACGCTCGCCGCGCAGCGCGCTTTCAAACGTCCCTTTGAACGGCTGCACGACGAAGCCCGTCACCTGGACGAGCTCTCGCAGCGTGCCGAGCGGATCATGCGGCTGCGTGTGGAACGCGGCCGGCAGCGGATCGAACGATTGGCAGCGCGGCTCGAGGCGCTTAGCCCGCTCTCGGTGTTGGGGCGAGGTTACAGCCTGACCCAGCGCGAGGCCGACGGCCGCTTGGTGCGCGACGCGGGGGAGCTTCAGGTCGGCGATCGCATCGTGACCCGGTTCGCCGAAGGGAAGCGCGTCAGCCGCGTCGAGGAATAGCTCTGCAAGTCGGGTGAACGGAGCCCAGATGCGAGAAAACATTGCCTGCAAAGAGGTCGCTTGACCCATGCCAGGACCGTTGCCAGACTGAGTGGGGGCCCTTTCGCCGTTTGGGATGCACTGCGTCATGATGATTCGCTTCGTTTGCCCCCTGGGACATCGGCTTTCGGTACCGAGCCATCGGGCAGGCAAAAAGGGCCGCTGTCCGGTCTGCAACGAAAAGGTCGTGGTGCCGGTTCCCAATCCCCGCGCGGACGGCACCGACGCACCTGACGAAGAGGGAGCGGCGGACGAGGAGGCAGCTCAGCCGCAGGTAGCGAGCACCGCGCCGGTTGCTTCTTCCGTCGCATCAACCGCCAGTCCGATCGCAGGTCCGTCTGCCGCCGGTCCCGTATCAAGTCCTCAACCGTCGTCGGCGTTCGCAGCGCCAGGCGCTCTGACCATTCCCGGACTGGGATTTCGACCAGGTCCCGCCCGCGCCGCCCACGCCCCCCCGGGAAAGGTCTCGGGGGGAGCGCCCGCGAATGTACCGGCACCGATGCAGCCAGTGCCGCAAGCAGCGGCCCTGCATTCGCCCGCGATGGCTCATGCACCCGTCGCGCAGACTCCTGCGGGTCAGGCTTTCGCCGCTCAAATTCCAGCGCCAATTCCTACTCCCAGGCCATTTGAAAACCTTCCCGAGATAAAGCATCTCGAGGCACCCGGTCCGGAGTACTCAGCCGTACCGACGCAGCTTCCGAATGTGAAGTTGGGGACGGTGGCCTCGAACGCCTTGAAAGCCAACAAGGGAAAGATGCAGACGGTCTACATGCTGGGCGTAGGACTGTCGTTAGTGGTGCTGGCCAGCGCTCTGCCGGCGCTCGGGCACTTGAATATTGTGGAAGCCCCCGGCTGGGCACGCGCTGTCTTTCTATTGGCCGCGCTGCAGTTGGTCTACGTGGCCTGGATGATGGCCCTGCCCGACTGGAGCACGGTCTGGGTCGGCATGTGGCTTTTCGCCGTGGTGGCGGCGCTGTACGCCATGGTGCTGATGATTGTGACCTTCACCGCGCCGGGAAAGCCAATGATGCTTTCGCTGTACGATGTGCAGCAGACCGCGAAAGGCTGGTCGGCCATCATGGTGTTGCTGATGGGATTGATGAGCTACATGTGCGGCCGAGTGAGCATGTCGTGGCGCAAGGCGTTTGAACTGGCCAAAGCCAAGCGGCCTTCGGGCGCGACGCGTTGAAACCTTTCGAGTCGCCTTGTTCGCGCGTTAAACTCGGCGTGACCGGCGAACCACGCTCGTGCCGCAGTTGTCTTTCCATCACGCGGGCGTTGCGAGCGCTTCGCGGTTGTGTAGAATGTGTTGCATGCGGGCGTAGCTCAGTGGTAGAGCGCTAGCTTCCCAAGCTGGATGTCGAGGGTTCGAGCCCCTTCGCCCGCTCTGAACACGCAGAGATCGATGCAGAGTCCCTCCAAACGCTGGAGGAACGATGAAGTCGCCAAAGCCGTGGTTTAGGAAAAGCACCGGTGCCTGGTATGTCCAGGTTTTGGTCAACAAGAAGTCCAAGCAGATTTGTCTTGGACCAGATCGAGAAGCTGCTTTTCGCAAGTTTGCCGCGATGCAGCTCCCCAGCAGGGGGACGTGCGCTGAGCTTCTCGGTACCTACTTGGTTTGGGTGAAGGAGCACAGAGCCCCCGGAACCTACCGCTGGTACAAAGAACATGCGGACTCCTTCGCTGCGGCTTCTGGATCCGAGCCGCTTGCTGCACTCAAGCCGCTGCACCTCTTCAACTGGGCGGACGATCGCAAGGTTGGCCACACGACACGTAGCGGGATGCTGCGAGCTGTCAAGACGGCTTTCACCTGGGCCAAGCGCCGCGGCTTGATTGAGATCTCCCCTTTCGCCGAGGTGCGAATTCCGCAGACATCTCCACGCGAGGATTGCCTCTCGCAAAAGCAGTGGGACAAGGTTTTGGAGAAGGCAGAAACGCTCGAAGATCTACTCGTTACCCTGCGGGAGACCGGCTGCCGACCGCTAGAATTGAGGATCCTCGAAGCACAGTACGTGCTAGGCGACACTTGGACTTTTCCTGCGAAGATCTCCAAGGGCAAGCAGTGCCGCCGCGTCGTCCGTATGACTGCGAAGGTCAGGACGATCATCAATCGGCTTGCCTCAAAGTATCCCGAAGGACCGCTGTTTCGGAACTCTCGCGGAAAGCCGTGGACTCGGAATGGGCTCGTCCAGGCGTTCAGGCGGCTATCGCGGAGGGTGGGTTTCCGCGTATTTCCGTATATCACGAGGCACACATTTGCCACGGACGCGCTGGTTGCGGGAGTAGATCCCATTACGGTGGGGGTGCTGATGGGCCATCGCGATCCTACGATGGTCGCACTCGTCTACCAGCATCTCGCGCAGAAGGAAGATCACCTCCAAGCCGCACTGGCGAAGGCGGTGAGCCGATGATAGCTCGCAAGCCACAGCCTTCCGATGAGTTCAACGATCTCGTAAAGCCAGCGATGAACAGGGTGAACCGCACTCTCGACTTGCTAGAGAAGCGGTTGACTCCGGAAGAGTTTGATGCGTTCCTCGGGTTGTTTGCTGATGCAGTGTTCGCGAAATACCGGCAGCACCACGGACGGTTATCCTAGCTTGAGCTTCTTCTGCACAGCTTTCTTAGTAGCTTCCTCGATGTCAGCGAACCTGACGTCGAGGAACTCAACTACCTGCTGCTCTAGCCCAGGATACTTGAGGATACGCACGACGATATCAATCATTTCGTCTGAGAGTTCGCCGAAGGCGTTCCACTGCTTAGACATTGCTTGCAGTCGGTGGCTGGAAGCCCTTTTTTGCTCTTCTGTCCAGCCGCGTTCTCCGACTGAGCGACCCCGTTTTGACTGTTTGCGGTGTTCTTCGACTAGCTTCTCGCTTAGATCGGTCACTCTTTTTGCAGGATCTTTCTTAGCCATGACGATGTACTCCGGACGTTTCTTAAAAGCAACACCTTGAACTATAGGCGTGCTTCCGGAAGTTGTCTAGAGAGTTTTGTTAAAATAGGGGGAACATGTAAGGTGGGTTGACCACGTCAATGCCCTAAACGGAGGGGCGGCTTTTGCAGTCCCGTTAGTAGCCGCCCCCTCACAATGGCCTGCGACGAGAAACAACAGATCACCGCCTCCAACTAGGAGTAACGGATCTCAGGTACTCGGCACCTCCCTTTCGGGAGCAAACTCGCAGGCGGGTACGGGACAACGCCCACAACAATAAACGCAACTATACCCGAATCGCGCCTTTGGCCATACGATTCACGATGCTTTCGGCATAGGCAGCAGACTGTTCGATCGTCACGCAGTTTCGGCCGAGTGCCCGGGCCACGACAGCCGTAGTGCCAGAGCCTCCAAACGGATCCATCACCCAGTCATCTGGGTTCGTCCAGCCTCGGATGATCCGCGCGAGGTACACCTCCGGGAGCTGGTTCTGGTGCAGGGCTCGCCGCTCGGCCGAGTTCCCCTGCACTCTTCCCCAGTAGGGGCCGTCGCTCGGGACGCCCCAAATGTCAAGTGGCACTCGCAAGCCGGGAGTCTCGGAGTCGGCTGTCCTCGCATCGCCATAGGTGGAAGACCGGTCGGACTGTACGAGCACCGCGTCGGGGTTCCAGGTCATGGCCTTCGGATTGTTCGTGAAGACCAGACCGTGACACTTGCTGTTGATGTACTTCGACCGTCCGCACTGTCCGAAGCGGAAGTGCCAGTTGATCCACTCCGTCTGAGAGAGGCAGCAAGCATCCGCCGCGAGCAACACGTCGAAGACTCGTTGGCTGGGAACGTGAACGTACAGCCGGCCACCATCCGCAAGCAGATCGACCGTGCGCTTCACCCAGGAGAAGGTGAAGTCCCGGTAGTCGACGTTACTCATGCGGTCGGAGAAGTCGCCTTCGTATTCGACGCCGACGCCGAAGGGTGGATCCGCGAAGATCAGGCGATACTTGATGTTGCCGTCAAGCATCTCTCGCATGATCTTTCGACAGTCGCCGCGGTAGACGAACCCGTGCGGGTTCTCGACTTGGTGTATGAGTTCGGTCGCGATGGAAAGCATATCAGTAGACATAGGGCACCTGTCGTAGACTTAGGTAAAGGAGAAAACGCATGCTCACTGCACTCATTCGCTGGATCCGAAGCGGCGTCGACGTGATCTGTTTCGTCTGCGGTGGGCAGGTAATTCAGGTCAACGGCAAAGCGGTCTGTTCGGTCTGCCATCGCTTGCAGGGAACCTGCTGCGATTGAAATTGCCTTGTCGTTTTCGGGACAATCGGCGAAACTGATCGCAAGGGAGCTACCTATGCGATATCAGGTGTTCAACGGCATGACGAAGCGGGTAGAGTTCGACGCGATGTGCGAAGTGCTCGCGCAATATGGAGTCTCAACGACGCCAGACCGAGAAGGACGAACGGGTGTCGTCGATGACGCGAGTCTGGCTGCCGAGATCCTCGCAGCCATACGCGCCAGAGTCCGCTGGCTGCACTGGCAGATCATCGAGTTACCGGCCTTACCCGGATCTGCTTGATCCAGCTGGGGCACAAGTAGTAGGAGTCGGCCGGTCGCGTCACAACCGCAGTCACCGGCACTCCGCAGATCGAAGCCTGCGGCCACGGCGTGATACCGTCCGTGATGACGATTATCAAATCCGGGCGTGGTCGCTCTTCTGAGAACTGCTTGATCGCGACACTCATGTCAGTCCCGCCGCCTCCGGATAGTTCCACCTTTGAAGCGCGGAACACCCTCTGCGTCTGACTCATCGCCGAGTCGCAGCAAGCAACCTCGATACCGTCGCGGAAATGGCTGTTCTTCAGCAGGCCAGCAACCTCCGCGATCGCCACGTTCAGATCTTCGGTTCCCATCGACCCGGACGTGTCAATTACGACCTTGGCTTTGAGCTTCCTGCCAATCAGCACGCTCGGGATGATGTCCTCCGGGTGGCTCCGCCGCGAGATGCGGTTGAAGGTGTAGTCCTTCTGGCCGGCGATTACCGTCATCTGCCGGCAAAGGACTTTGGCCAAGACCTTCTGCCAAGGAACCTGTGGGCGGAGCCGCTGCTCCGCCCATCGCCGCATACCCTGGGACACGGTCCCACGGTTGGCGATGTGTTCCTCGATCTTCCTGGCCAGCTCGTCTGCGATGCACTCCTGCTGAGTCTCTGAGAGCCCTTGGGGGATGTCGGCTTCCGCGTCCCCCTCGGCCGGAGCTTCCCACGATCGAGGGATACCGTCCGAACCGGAACCGCCAGGAAGGTCGGCCTGTCCTTCGGCCGCTTCACCTTCGCCAGGGACGCCGCCCTCGCCGCCCGGTTGGTCCTCACCTTCACCTTCACCTTCACCTTCACCTTCACCTTCACCTTCACCTTCACCTTCACCTTCACCTTCACCTTCACCTTCACCTTCACCTTCACCTTC
>Ga0335397_10002604_pt1 | contig 24551 bp, 22 predicted proteins | sample MAT04_FD_205740 | JGI IMG/M metagenome (GOLD analysis project Ga0335397, IMG submission 205740) | Freshwater microbial communities from Lake Fryxell liftoff mats and glacier meltwater in Antarctica - MAT-04 (spades assembly) (version 2) ... | reverse complement strand
TGGGCGCGCTAGTTGACTGGACGGTGATCGCCATCGGCGCAACGATCGCGATTCTGGTGACGTTCAACGTGTGCCTGCATCTATTCGGAAAGGATCTTGCGTGGGTCACAGAACTCGGTGAATTGTTGATGGTCTGGGTCACCTTTCTGGGTGGTGCAGCGGCAGCGCGACGCGGTAATCAAATGTCGATCACCGAGTTCATCGACAAGTTCTCTCCCGCTCATCGCCGCTGGGCGGACGTGGCGGTGGTTGGCGTCTGTGTTGCAATGCTGGTGATTCTGGTCTGGTATGGCTGGCGGCTGGTGATGGTCAATTGGCAAAACGAGCTCACCGTGCTCGGCTGGCCGATGGCGATTCAATACATGGGCATGGCCGTCGGCGTGAGTTGCATGCTGATCTTTGTCGGCTTTGATTGGCTGCAGGCGCTGCGCGGCGTGCCACGCGACGAGCGCTACCCCTCTACCCACTAAACGGGAATCGACTCATGCTTGCACTGACGCTGTTCGGCGTTTTCTTTTTGATCGCGCTTGCCGGTGTGCCGCTGGTGATCGCCTTGCTTGCGACCACGGTAGGCGTGATCTGGGTGGGCGCTCTGGGACATCCGATTGAGACGATATTCCTGAGTTTCATTGGCGGCGTGGAGCCATTCATTCTGCTCGCCGTGCCGCTCTTCATTTTCGCGGGGGAACTGCTCAGTCAGGGTGGCGTTGGCAAGCGCATCGTGGCCTTTGCGCGCGTCCTGTTCGGCTGGTTGCCGGGCGGGCTCGGTGTGGTGACCGTCGTGAGCTGCATGCTCTTCGGCGGCGTGTCGGGCTCCGCTATTGCGGACACGGCAGCGATTGGCTCTCTGGTGATTCCGGCAATGATCAAGCGCGGCTATTCCCGCGCATTTGCCGCAGCCCTGCTGGCAGTGGCTGGAACGCTTGCACTGTTAATGCCGCTATCGATCCCGTTTCTGGTGTATGCGTTTGTGTCGGGTGTGTCGATGCGAGCGCTGTCGATGGCGGGTCTCGTGCCAGCGATTCTCTCGGCGATTGCGCTGATCGTGGTTTGTATCTGGCACGGTAAACGTACTGGCTGTGACAACGGAGACGAACGCTCGACTCCCGCCGAAATTTGGGCAGCGGCAAAGGATGCTGGGCCAGCGCTGCTGATGCCGGTCATCATCATTGGCGGCATCTGGACAGGGCTCTTCACGCCTAGCGAATCAGCCGCAGTCGCAGTGATGTACGGACTGGGTATTTCGCTGCTCCTGTACAAAGATTTGAACTGGAAGCAAGTGCCCGCGCTGTGTTTGAACGCGTTCATGATGAGCGCAACGGTCATGCTGGTGATCGGCGCGACCGGAGCGCTGGCGTGGCTGATCACCGTGGAGCAGGTCGCAACGCAACTCGCGGGTTGGGTGCAGGCGGTCGCGCATCAACAGTGGGTCTTTTTGTTGCTCCTCAACGTTTCCCTGTTGTTGATTGGCGTGTTCATTGAACCGCTCCCTGCCCTGCTGCTAACGGCGCCGCTGTTTCTGCCGCTGGCCAAAGCCTTCAATATGGATATGGTGCACGTTGGCGTGATAATGACGGCAAATCTCGCGATCGCCCTGTACACGCCTCCCGTGGGCGGTACATTATTTGTTGCGGCAAAACTCGCGGGGGCGGGCATCGGCGAAATTAGCAAGGCGCTGGTTCCCTTGATGGGGGCGACGGTGGTGGTCGTGTTGTTGGTGACCTATATCCCGAGCTTGTCGACCTGGCTACCTGCGCTGTTGCGTTAACTACTGATTAGCGCGGAGAAATTGTGTGAAAGCATTGGTTGTTGAGTTCGTGATTCACTCGGAGCACGAAGCTGCTTTCCGCGAGGCGATTGTTGAAAACGCACGCGCATCAGTTGCAAATGAATCGGGTTGTCATCATTTCGACGTGTGTACCGATCCCGATCGCAGCAGCGTATTTTTCCTCTACGAACTGTATGAGGATGACGCAGCGATCACCGCGCATCAGAGCTCTGACCACTATCAGCGAATGAATGCGTTGACTGCGGATTGGGTCGAGAAAAAGACGGTGTGGCGCTATGACCGTATTGCGTCGTGAAGTCATAACTAGCGTCAATTCAGGCTGCGAGTACGATATGACGCGGAGGTTTGCACTCGGGCGATGTGCGCGAAGCTGACAGCGTTGAGAACTTACAAAAAATCGGGTTGAACCCAAGTGCAATGACGGTTTCGGCGAAAAACTGTATTGACGGTGGTGGCGAAATTCACTGTTGGATTCACGGTCGAAGTTCCATCACCACTGCCCGAATGCCCGCGAGTCGGTCGTGGAGGTTGCGCAGAACGCCACGCCTTCATCCATCCAGCCACGCGCTTTCATCTCGTTGATGCGCGCCTGCGACACGACGTAGCGATGGTTACTGTTATTGCTTGCTGACAGATTGTTGAACATTCGATAGACCAGCGATTGCGCATTGGATGGACACGTGCCACTTTGCGTTGGCGGCGCGGCAGGCAAAGGCACCGCGAAGTCGTAGCCCTCGTTGTTCAAACCGTTCAGCGTGTTCAAAAACTGACAGTCGCCCTGACGACCATAAAAATGGGTGCTGCTGCCGCCGCGTTCGGTCGCCGCGAAAAATCGGCAAATAGGGGATGGCGAAAGCAAGCCCTGCGGTGTGGGTGCTAGCCGCCCATCGATTGCCGCAAACCGCATGCCGGTTCGCGTAAATGCGTTCGGCAGTGCATCGAGCTGGGCCTGTTCAGGTGGGCGCGCAGTCATAAAAAAGTGACCGTTCGCGCGGGCAAAATATTCCACCACTTCGCGCGGCTCGTTGCCGCCGCTCGCGGTGTCAATCGCATAGGGGCGTGTGCCGTAAACGTTGAATTGCGAATAGCCAACGGCGAGCCATTTGGATGATGTGCTGATCGGTACAAAGCTTTGTACCGACGGTTGTTCCAGCGCCCACGAAGCGTCAAGCGCCCCGGTGAACTTGTTGACGCGCCGATTGCCACTCGTAGTGTCAGTCACGTAAACGAAGTCAGCGTCGAAGCCGCTCACGCGCGCGTAACCAGAAAACACCAGCGATGGCCACGATGGATCAACAGCCAGCGTCTGCGGAAACCTGCGCGTCAAGCGAACGCGCGCCTCTGCCGGCGTTGGCAATGGCATCGCAGGATCACCCGTCAATTCCATCACGAATAACCGCCCGGTCGCGCCGTCGCGTTCTGCAAGTCGCCCGCAGCAAAAGAGCGGCGGAAGTGGGTAACTCAGTTCTGTCGCCGAGCCTGTGCGATCAAGGCGAGCTGTGCCCGATGAGCTGTTCTCGAAATTCGACAATTGCCAACCGATCAGCACGCCGCTGTCGACGGTATCAACGATGTCGTAGATGCCGAGCAAGCCACCAACCCAGGGCAACGATGCAGCCCAGGTCGGGTCGAGTATGTCACCCTGGTCATAGCGCGCCAGCGCGCGTCGTTGCACGCCGCTGATTTCTGAGAAATTACCGGCCACAAACAACAGGCCATCGGCCGCCGCGACGAGCCGGCTGACGCTACCGTTCGGATTGGGCGACCATGACTCATCCAGATCGCCATTCGCAGCAAATCTCACGAGATTGCGCTTCGTGCCCAACGTGAACTCGCCGCCGACCAGCAGCAGCCCACGACTATTGGTTGCCAGCGCAGTGATTGGGGTGCCGCCCTGCGAAACGCTGCCACTCAATGGTCGCCAACCCGGATCTGGCTTTAGTGAGGCGTCAAGACGCATCAGGTTGTCGTAACGAACCCCGTCATACCAATAGCGAAAATTGCCGGCTACGACATAACCGTCTCGCCAGCGCGCAATTTGGCTAACTCGTGCGGCACCCCCAAGGTCTGACGCTAGGACGCTAGACCGGTAGGTTGTTCCCGGTGCCGGAGCAAATTTGTGCAACGAAATCGCCCGCCCTGTAGTGACCACGGAGCCATCCGCCCCGACATTCATTTGCTCCAGAGAAACGTTATCAGGAAGACGATCCCGAGCAATGATTGATCCGTCCGAGGCAGAAAGCGATACGATTTCAGGGATTGACTCGCTCGCCTGTTGCCGCCATCCAAACACCAGCAGACGGCCATCGATCACACCGGGCGCGATGAGGCTGGTGTTGCGCAAGTTGGGTGATGCGGTCCATTGAGTGTCGATTTCGCCCGTGAGGCGCACGCGGAGTACATCGACTGAACGCCCCTCGATCACCATTCCAGTGCCCGCAACGTAGCTTTGACCGAGTTCGTCGACGCTAATCGTTCTTGGTTCGCCACTCACCGCTTGTCGCCAGAAGAGACCGCCGCTCGACGAGCGCTTTACGATGTTGTAAGTGAGCGGCGAAGCGCGCTTCGACGTAGGTGATACTGCCATCGCCCGAAACGGCGATCTAGACAACGCGCAGGGGAAATTGATCGAGACGCATGTTCCAACTGGTGTCGTATTCGCCCGATGGCAACAAACGCCTGACCCAGTTGTCGTTGCCAGATCCTCTAAAGATGCGTCTGCGGCGAACACCGTGCCTGATGCACATGATCCATCAATCCGACTCAACTGGCAAAGATTCTCGACACACTGGAAGAGATTCGGAACGCCTTCAACGCATCGCAAACAGGCGGCAAAAAGTCTCGCTCGCTGACGTGATTGTTCCTGGCGGTTGCGCGGCAGTCGAAGAGGGTGCGAAAAGAGCGGGTCACAAAGTCACCGTTCCGTTCACGCCGGGACGCACCGACGCGTCAGAGGCGCAGACCGACGTGCATTCGGTTTCAGCGCTTGAGCCGAAGGCGGATGGCTTCCGGAACTACGTGAAAAGCAATGCGGGCGCACCGGTTGCCGAACTGCTGCTGGATCGGGCGCAATTGCTCACGCTATCTGCGCCTGAAATGACCGTGTTGATCGGTGGCCTGCGCGTACTAAACGCCAACGTTGGGCAAGCCGCACACGGCGTGTTCACGAAGCAGCCCGGCACGTTAAGCAACGACTTCTTCGTCAATCTACTCGACATGGACACGACGTGGCGCGCGTAGGCGACCGAGGGCGTGTATGAAGGGCTCGATAGCCGGACGAATACGCCGAAGTGGAGCGCCACCGGTGTTGATCTGATCTTCCGTGCGAATTCCCAGCTGCGGGCACTCGCAGAGGTTTATGCGTGTGACGATACCAAAGTGACGTTCGTGGACGACTTCGTGGCGACACGGACGAAGGTGATGAACCTGGATCGCTACGACCTCGTCTGAGCGTCGCCTATGAGTTACCGCGAAAAGTTGCGGCGGCAACGAGCGTAAGCCTCCGCGGATCGCGCCAGCGTCATCGCAAAGTGGAGCTGGCGCGTTGCTTGCGACGGGGCTTTCGGCAAGCGGTGGCGCTCGCCCGTGCTGGCGCGAAAGGCTTCCGCTAAACTGCATCAAAATTTTCTAGTAGGGTTTTTAATGAACAAATTTGCATTGCTCGCAGCCACTGCGTTCGTGCCGCTTATGATCGTCGGTCCGGCTCATGCGGATCTGGCGCTTGCCACGTCCAAAGGCTGTACAGCTTGTCACCAGGCCGACAAAAAAGTCGTTGGCCCGGCGTATGGTCAAGTGGCTGCCTGCTACGCCAGCACGGATGCCAAAAAGCGGGCCGCGTCGAAAACGCTGCTGGTCAAGCACGTCAAAGAAGGCGGCGCGGGCACTTGGGGTCCGATCCCGATGCCAGCGCATCCTGCCGTTTCCAATGAGGACATCAGCAAAATCGTCGACTGGGTGCTGACCCAAAAGCCGATGGAATGCCCGAAAGAGTTCAAGGCGAAATCCTAAACACGGGTTAGACCTGCTTTGGCCGCCAAGCCCGCTGATCGGAAACGACGGCGGGCTTTGTTTTGCCTGAGCTTCAGGAAACTACAGAAAACTACGGGGAACGCATTTGGCGTGTAGTGCGACAACAATGTTTACATCCAACTTATAGCGGAAAGCGCCTCCGCACGGGGGATAAGCACCCATTGGTTCCGTTGTCGACTTGCTGGGAAATGAGCATTAAGCCCCTATGCAATGGTACTTTGAGTAAAAAGCTGTTAGTGGCTCGTCCCTGCTTGCCAACCACTATAAACGAAACGCATCTCCCCATGCCCAAAGTGCATGACACCCCGATGTAGTCGTTCGTAGCCTGAGCCTAAAATAGCGGCTCGACGGAGCGAACCCAATCGGTGCGCCCCGCGAAGCACCGCACACGGTCTAACCGATCAGTTGTCTGCGGCGACATTCTTTACTCGTCGCAACCTTTTTTCGCTTTCTCCATGAACCAACCCGAAACGCTCGCTACTTTGCAGGCTTCTGTCCTCGCCCCCGCTTACGTCACAAACATTCGCCTGCTGGCGTGGGTTCGCGAAATGGCCGCACTTATGCAGCCCAACGCGATCCACTGGTGTGACGGCTCGGAAGCCGAATACAACCAGCTCTGCGAAGCGCTCGTCAAAGCCGGGACGTTCAAGAAATTAAACGAGGCCAAGCGCCCGAATTCCTACCTCGCGCTTTCCGACCCATCGGACGTCGCGCGCGTGGAAGACCGCACCTTCATTTGCTGCGATAGAGAAGAAAACGCTGGCCCGACCAATAATTGGGTCGCCCCAGCGGAAATGCGTGCCACGTTGAATCCGTTATTTACCGGTTGCATGAAGGGCCGCACCATGTACGTGGTGCCGTTCTCGATGGGCCCGCTCGGCTCGCCGATTGCGCATATCGGCGTTGAATTGAGCGACTCCGCCTACGTCGCGGTGAACATGAAGATCATGACGCGCATGGGCAAAGGCGCAATTGTTGTGCTCGGAGAGTCCGGTGAGTTTGTCCCTTGCGTACACACGGTGGGTGCACCGCTCGCAGATCACGCAAAAGCGGGTCAAGCCGACGTGGCGTGGCCGAGCAACAAGACGAAATACATCGTTCATTACCCCGAAACGCGCGAAATCTGGAGCTACGGTTCCGGCTACGGTGGCAACGCATTGCTCGGCAAAAAATGCTTCGCACTGCGTATCGCATCGAACATGGGCCGCAGCGCAGCTGCCGCAGACGGCGCCGGTTGGCTCGCCGAACACATGCTGATCCTTGGTGTGACCAATCCAGCAGGCAAAAAATACCACGTCGCAGCGGCGTTTCCTTCTGCTTGCGGCAAGACCAATTTCGCGATGCTCATTCCGCCGAAAGGCTTCGAGGGCTGGAAAGTCACCACTATCGGCGACGACATCGCATGGATCAAACCGGGCAAAGACGGTCGCCTGTACGCCATCAATCCCGAGGCGGGCTATTTCGGCGTCGCACCGGGCACCAACACCAAGTCCAATTTCAACTGCATGGCGTCCATCGAGCGCGACACCCTCTTCACCAACGTCGCGCTGACCGACGACGGCGATGTCTGGTGGGAAGGCATGACCAAAGAAGCGCCCGCACATTTAATCGACTGGCAGGGCAAGGACTGGACACCTGCAATCGCCAAAGATACCGGAGCTAAAGCCGCGCATCCGAACTCACGCTTTACCGTCGCCGCCGAGAACAATCCCGCGCTCGACAGCGAATGGGACAACCCGGCGGGCGTCGCAATCGACGCCTTCATCTTCGGCGGTCGCCGCAGCACCACTGTGCCGCTCGTCACCGAAGCGCCCGACTGGACTGAGGGCGTCTACATGGCCGCCACGATGGGCTCGGAAACTACCGCTGCCATTGTCGGCGAGGTCGGCGTCGTGCGTCGTGACCCCTTCGCGATGATCGCGTTTTGCGGTTACAACATGAGCGACTACTTCGCGCATTGGCTCGCAATGGGCCAGCGTATCGAAGCGGCTGGCGGTACAGCGCCAAAAATCTTCACGGTTAACTGGTTTCGCAAAGACGCAGACGGCAACTTCGTCTGGCCGGGCTTTGGCGACAATATGCGTGTGTTGGCCTGGATGCTCGGGCGCGTTGACGGCACGGCCAAAGGGAACGTTCACGCGTTCGGCACCACACCGGGCTACGGCGACGTGAACTGGAACGGCAGCGATTTCAGCGAAGCCGATTACGCCAGCATCACCGCGCTTGATCGTTATGCGGGCGAGGCGGAAGTGAAGTTGCACGCTGAGCTATTTGATCTGCTGAAGCACAATTTGCCGGCTGAATTGACGGCGACCAAAGCGAAGATCGAAGCGCGTCTCGCGGCTTAGTTTGTTCGTACGGGTGCCGACGCATTAGTCGGACACCCGGTTGCGCATCCGTTCAACACCTGTATTTTTTACGTTCGCTTACACCTCAGTAGCGGAACCGTCGCCGGATTCCCTTACTCTCTCGCTAGCGCTCTACCCGATGTCAAGGTCGTACGAGCAAATTGAGGAATGCGAGCGTGAGTTTCAGCAAATCAGGATCATTGGTCTTACGTATACAAAGCGTAATGGCCGTAGCGTTGGCATTGTTGCTGGCGACCCAGGCCCACGCGCAAAGCACGGCTAACGGCAAATCACTCTACAACGCTATTCTGGTGGGCGGAGAAAAGAGCTGCGGCAATGGCGCGTGCCACGGCCCGGATCCGACCGTCAACCAGAACAAGATAAAAAACGGCACCAATCCATCGACCATCGCGTCGACGATAAACACTAATCTCGACATGCTGTTTCTGAGAGGCGTGCTGTCGAACTCACAACTCAATGATCTCGCGGCTTACATCGCCAACCCGAGCGCAACCAATACCGCGCCGATAGCCACCCTGTCCTCAACGATCATGGGCTTCGGTCAAGTCAGCGTGGGCACGACGAGCGCCGTGCAAACCGTGACGCTCAGGAACACGGGAGCGTCAACCTTGCAGGTGACTGCGTTGACCATCAACGGCAGTGAGTTTGCGCTGGCCGCGTCTGGCGGAACGTGCACAACGACGTCCGCGCTGGCTGTATCGGCAAGCTGCACGATTGCCATCACGTTCACGCCCGTTGCCGCCAGCGTTCGCTCCGGCACGTTCAGCATCGCGCACAACGCGGTGGGCAGCCCGAGCACGGTGTCACTTGCCGGCACCGGGGTCGCCAGCACGGGTGGCGTGACCACGACGATGGTCGAGTATTACTTCGCCGCGCTCGACTACTACTTCATTACTTCACGAACCGGAGACATCGCATTGCTGGACACCGCCGCTGGCTGGGCTCGTATCGGCAAATCATTCAAGGTGTACACCGCGCAGCAAAGCGGCACAGTGTCGGTCAATCGCTACTACTTCGACCAGATTGCCGTGGCCAGCTCACGTGGATCGCATTTCTACACTGTCGTTCAAGCGGAAAAAGATGCGCTGGCGAACTTGAATCCAGCAAATTCACCGACGCCAAGATTGCCTTACAACGAAGGTCCGGATTCATATGCGTTTACCGCAGCAGTGGAGGGTGTTGGTGGCTCGTGCGCGGCGGGGCAAGTGCCCGTGTATCGAATATTCCGCGGGCAGGCTCGCTTCCCGGACAACCCCAATCACCGCTTCACGACCGATACCGCCGTCTACAACAGCTTTGTCGCCTTGGGCTGGGACGGAGAAGGCGTGAAGTTCTGCGCGCCCGCGTGACTAGCGCGTTACGTTGCAACTTTATGCGACGTGTTGGTACCGCGCGACAGCACCTCGGGTTCGCTAATATTGAGATGTGACCATTGCAGGGCCTTCTCCATCATGCGCGCTCAATTAGGAGTTGAACTACTCCATACGGTGCCATTGGTATGGCGTGTCGTCATCGTTCCCCATGACATTCGACTGGATCGGTTGCACGAGGTCATCCAGTGCCTGTTTGAATGGGACGACGCGCATCTCCATGCGTTTGAAAAAGACAAGGCGATTTACGAGCCGCCGAACCCCGAGGCAGACGACATGTTTGGCGATTTCCAGACGCGCCGTGTCGAAGACGAGCGCAAGTTCAAGCTTGATGCGGTGCTGACTGCGCCCCGGCAAAGCCTTGTCTACACCTACGACTTCGGCGATGACTGGGATCACAAAGTCAAGCTCATCAAGCTGCTGCCGGATGAAGCGCCAAAACCCAAACGCATCGCGGTTTGCAGTGAGGGCGCGAACGCCGCGCCGCCCGAAGATTGCGGTGGGGTGGGAGGATTCGAGCGACTCAAGGAAATACTCGATGATACGAAGCATCCTGAGCACGAGGAAATGAAGGAGTGGTACGGTTTAGAAGACTTCGATGCAACCGAGTGCGACATTGAGGGGATCAACGCCGATCTCAAGCGGATCAAGGTGTAAGTCGACACATCCTCAGCATCAGTAATTCCTGTGTAGTCGGTTGATCCACGCGTCGCCTCATTCAGTCAAGATAAGCGACGCAGTCACTGCGGCCTCGTCACTAGCTCGCAGTTAGAAGCGCCAACGCAGCCACATCAACGCCGATCACGAGCGCATCACCACGCGTGATGACGGGCCGCTTGATCGTACTGACATGCTTGAGCATGACAGCAATCGCGGTCTCGCCGTTGACCACGCCCGCTTTGGTCGCAGAATCAAGCTCGCGCCAGGTCGTGCCTTTGCGATTGAGCAAGACTTCCCAGCCTCGCGCCTTCACCCATTGTCGTAGCAGCGCTTCGGGAACGCCCAGCTTTTTGTAGTCGTGAAAGGTGTAGTTGATGCCATGCACATCAAACCAGTCGCGCGCCTTTTTTACGCTGTCGCAATTGGGAATGCCGTAAATCTGAATCATCATTCTCTAATTTTTGAATGTTGCTGTTCGCAACCACGCCATGAAATCGCTCGCAGACATTGGATGCGCAATCAGAAATCCCTGCGTGGCGTGCACACGCATTCGTCGCAGGATCGTGCGTTGCGCTTCCGTTTCAACGCCTTCAGCAATCGTGAGCATACCGAGGCTTGAGGCCAGACGAATAGTCGCTTCGGTGATGGCAAAGCAGTCGCGGGAATCGGTTAGTTCGCGCACGAAAGACTGATCAATTTTTAGCCGGTCAATTGGCAGCGTGCGCAGGTGTGACAACGAGGAATAGCCGGTACCGAAATCGTCAATTGCGAGCCCGATGCCCGCCGCAGTCAACGCGGCTAATGTTTTTGCCGTATCGTCACCTTCATGCATCAGCATGCGTTCGGTGAGTTCGAGTTCGAGGTTTTTGCCGACCAGGTGGTGCCGCCGTAGCGCATCGAGCACTGATTCAACGAAGTTGGCTGCCCGGAACTGAACGCTCGACAGATTCACCGCCACGCGCGGCTCATTCCAGCCCGCTGCCTTCCATGCTTTGATCTGGCCCAGCGCTTCATCCAGTACCCATTGCCCAATTGGCGCCATGAGCTGCAGACCCTCGGCAACATGAATGAATTGGGCCGGCCCAACTAAGCCGAGTTCGGGGTGCCGCCAGCGAATCAGCGCCTCAACACCGATTAGCACACCATCTGGCTCGCTGACCTGCGGCTGATAGAAAAGCTCGAACTCAACGTTGTGAATCGCGTCACCCAGTTGCGACTCGATGGTCAGCGCCTGATCGGCCGCGCGTGCCAGCGACGGGTCAAAAAAGCGCAACGTGGCCCGACCCTGCGACTTCGCCAGATACATCGCCGCATCGGCATTTTTCAGGAGCGCCATCACGCTTTGACCGTCGTCAGGGAACCGCGCCACACCAATGGAAGCGGTTACATTCATGCGACGCCCTTCGACAACCAGAGACCGCGCCAGCGCATTAAGCAGACGCTCTCCGAACGCGGCGAGAACCTCGCGATTGTTGCCCTGTTTATATACAACAACAAACTCATCGCCGCCGAGACGTGACAGCAGCGCCTCATCCCCGCACTCAGTTTTCAAGCGCTCAGCAAAGATCACCAGCAACTCGTCTCCGGCAGCATGCCCGAGCGAATCGTTGATGCGCTTGAAATTATCAATGTCGATGAACAGCACCGCAAGCGCGGTCTGCGTTTTGCCCGCACCACCGATTAACAACCCAAGCCGTTCGTTGAGTTGCACGCGATTGGCCAGCCCGGTTAACGAGTCGTGCATCGCGAGAAAGTGAATGCGGGCTGCGTCGGCCATCCGCTCGGTCATGTCGCGCACTACGCTCATGCGAATGGTCTTGCCGTCCCATTGCAAATTACGCGGTGTGAACTGAACGGGAATATGCGACCCGTCCTTGTGAACGAGCACGCTGTCGTAGGCGGTTTCCCGAGATACCGCCATTGCGGCGAGCGCTTCCGCCTGCGCATCAGCCGCCATGAATTTCAGTGGGCCCTGACCGACCACCTCGTCGTAGGCGTAACCAATCATACGCAGTAACGGCGGGTTGACATCAACGATTTTGCCGCCCTCGTGGAACACAATTCCCTCGGTGCTCGCCGCCATGAATTTTCGCAGGCGCTCGACCGCTTCGCGCGCCTCCCTGATCGCCTCGCGGTGCGAGGTGACGTTCGACATCAGCACATAGCAGAGCGAGAACTTGCCGTCAGCGCCCACGTCTGGCACTAGATGAACGTCGAACCAGAAGCCGCTGTGATTCTCTTGCGGCAGGTGATACTCGAACTTGATTGATCGTCGTTGTTCGATCATCGAACTGACAAACGGCCGCGCAGTAGCGGCGATATCCTCGCCCACCGTCTCGGAGAAAGTCATCCCGATCAGCGTTGCTGGATCTTGCCCCACGAGGCGCGCGAACCGCGCATTTGTATACACAAAGCGCAGCGTATTGACGTCGAAGCAAGCCAGGCTGGCTGGCACATTTTCAGTGAGCGCGCGCAACTGTTCCCGTGTCGCCGACGACGCGGGAACCGGTTCTGGAAGATCGGGCTTTGCGGGGAACCCGGACGGATCGGCGCTCATATCAAATCACGGTGGCTGCGGAGGGGGAAGCGAGACCACTTAGTTTAAGGAATATCTGACCCAAGTAGCGAGTCTGAAGAGTGCTTTAAATCACCCTTTTGCGAATTTGTGTCACGATAGTTTCGATCAGGATGACTACGATGAAGATCGTGAACAGAATCAGGGCTACGCGTTGCCATTGAATCAAATCAATCGCAGCGTTCAGCGCCATGCCGATGCCGCCAGCACCGACCAGCCCAAGCACCGCCGATTCCCGCACATTGATGTCCCAGCGGAACAGGGCTACCGACCAGAACGTCGGCAGCACTTGCGGCCAGTAACCCATCACGATTTGCTGCATGCGGGTTGCGCCTGCAGCTTGCAGTGCTTCGATGCTGCCCTTGTTGGCCTCCTCCACGCCTTCAGAGAACATCTTGCCGATGAAGCCGATGGAGTGGAAAGCGATAGCGAGCGCTCCGGCAAGCGGTCCCGGCCCAAACATCGCCACGAAGAAAAGCGCCCAAATCAATGTTGAAATGGAACGTGTCGCCACCAAAATAAATCTTGCGATCAGGTTCACCCAGATAAACGGCGTGGCGTTACGGGCGGCGAGAAAGCCCACCGGAATCCCCATGATGAGCCCGAGGATGGTTGCCATTGCCGACATATGCATGGTCTCGACCAGCGCGGGCCATACGACCGGCCAGAAGTGCGCCCAATCGATCGGCCACATGCGCTGCCCCATGTCGACCACCTGCTCCGGCGCGTCGTACAAAAATTCAGGAATGATCTCGATGGTTTTTAGTGCCCACGCGATGGCCGCTGCCATGACGAAGAACACAGCAAAGCGCGAAAGGCGCTGCAGCGGCGTGAACCGAATCCACTGCTGCATTTCTAGGGAAGCGGAGCGCCCCACCATTAGCGAAACACCCGCTTCACATAAATTTGTAGCACTTCGCCAATCATCACCAGGCCGATGATGCACAGGATGATGCCCGCAACAAAGTTGTAGTCGAAGCGCTGAAACGCCGAAAACAAGGTGCCGCCAATGCCGCCGGCACCGACCACGCCGACCATCGTCGAGTTGCGCAAATTGCTGTCGGTTTCGTAGGCGACAAAGCCGATGAAGCGATTAATCACCTGCGGCACCACGCCGAACGCGATCACATTCATGAACGACGCACCGGTTGCCCGCACCGCCTCAATCTGCTTTAGCGAGATTTCCTCAATCGCTTCGGAAAGAAGCTTGCCAACAAAGCCGACGCTTGCGAACGTAAGCGCGATGATGCCCGCCAGCGCGCCGAACCCGACAGCCTTCACCGCGATGATGGCGATGATCACCGGATGGAAAGACCGGCAGAAAATGATGAGCAACCGCGCTAGCCAGCTCACCCAGGGCGGCATCAGATTGCGCGCCGCCAGCACCGCAACCGGAATCGCCAGAGCCGTACCAAACAAAGACGCCAGAAACGCGATTTGCAGCGACTCGAGCAACCCGGGAATGATGTCGGTCTCAGTGAAATTGGGCGGGAAAAATCCCGCGAGAAAACGCACGCCGTAGCCGACGCCCTTTTCGATCCGATCAAGGGACAGGCCGAGCGTAGCTGCCGCATAGACGAGATAGGCAAACACCGCGATGTATGCCAGGCGCTTGCCAAGTGACGGCGCGAAAAAGTCAGCGCGGGTGACGGCCCCGTCCAGCCCGTTCAGAGTCGGCGAGCCTGGTTTCATTGACTCATCCCGTTATCCTGAGCCTCTAGCGAAGGATCAGTCAGCGACACGACATAACTTTGCAAAGCACAGAAACAACTGCCTGCCACCTGATTCTTCGCCGCACTCAGAATGACAAACTTCATGTCGCAAGCCAATCTTGCCCACCGTAAATCCGCTTGAGGATATCGCCATCCAGTCCCTCCGGCGCACCGTCATAAACCACCAGCCCTTCGCTCATGCCAATCACGCGTTGCGCAAAGCGTTTACCAAGGTCAACCTGATGAATGTTAATCATCACCGGGATGTTGTTTTCCGCCGCCAGATCGCGCATCACTTCCATGATCTCCACCGAAGTTTTCGGATCGAGCGACGACGTAGGCTCGTCGGCCAGCAATAAACCGGGAGACTGCATCACGGCGCGGGCGATGCCTACGCGTTGCCGTTGCCCGCCCGAGAGCTCATCGGCGCGACGATTGGCAAAATCCGCTAGGCCCACGCGCTTCAAAAGAGCAAACGCTTTCTGAATATCAGCTTCGTCAAAGTTACGTCGCCACGCAGCCCACGCATTCATGTAACCGAGGCGCCCCGAAAGCACGTTCTCCATCACGGTCAACCGCTCCACGAGGTTGTATTCCTGAAACACCATGCCGATGCGGCGACGCGCTTCACGCAGCGGCTGCCCCGAGAGCTTCGCGAGATCCTGCCCCTCAAACAGGATTTCGCCAGAGGTCGGGTCGATAAGTCGGTTGATGCAGCGGATCAGCGTTGATTTGCCGGTGCCAGACGGCCCGATGATCGCAGTGATCCCGCGGCCTTCAATGTCGAGCGAGATGTCTTTAAGTACGGGTTTGCCGGGAACGTATTCTTTGACGAGATGTTTGATAGAGAGCGTTGACATAAAGCGATCAGTGACGGGTGACGAGGGACGTGTGACGCAAGGTTGTGACTCGATGCATCACCGTTAACGCGTCACCCGTCACGTTTTTCAACGACTACTTTTTCTTCGCAGCCGCTTCGCGCTCAGTCTCTTTTTGATAAGCCGCTTTGCCAAAGCTTTCGCCACCTGCAGCAGCTACAGCGCGCACCGGTTCCCAGGTTGTTTTGTAATTGATCGGGAAGAACCGATCAGCGCCGTCAAACGCCTTCACCATCTCAGGCGTGAAGCGATAGTCGTAGAAGCACGAGAGCACTTTGTCGGCCAGTTTGGGGTTCAGGTCATGCGCGTAGGCGAAACTCGAGGTCGGGAATTTCTTGCTGCGATAGATAACGCGGAAATCACTTTCCTTGATTTGCCCGCGTCGCGCCATGCGCTCATACACGTCGGAAGCTACCGGGGCAGCGTCGTAGTCGCCCTTTTGTACGCCAAGGATTGACGAGTCGTGTTTGCCGGAATAGAGGACGGTGTAGTCTTTTTCAGGAGTTACGCCAAGCGCCGGGAACAGCGCGCGTGGCGCCATGTTGCCGGAGTTCGACGATGGCGATGTGTGCGCTACTTTTTTGCCCTTGAGGTCATTCATTGACTGAATCGGACCGCTGGCCTTGACTACAACGATCAGGTTATATCCCTGAAAGTCTTTCTCGTAGCCTTTTACGGCGAACGGAACCGCACCCGCGATGTTGACTGCAAACGCCGTTGGCCCAGTCGAAAAGCCCCCCACATGCAACCGTCCCGAACGCATCGCTTCGATTTCGGCTGCGTTATTTTGAACCTGAAAAAACACGACTTTCTTGCTTGTGCAAGCGGCCAGATGCGCGGTGAACGGCGCAAAGATTTTTTCGTAAACGGCAGGATCTTCAACCGGCGTATAGGCCCAAACGAGCGTCGACGGATCCTTCCACTTCTTCGGGTCCTTCGGCAGATCGGCAACCATATCGCCGTTCTCGTCGCAGTAATTAGCGTCCAGTTCGCCACGGCTTTTGCACGTCGCTTGTGACCAGACGTTGGTGGCCAGCAGTGCAAACGCAGTGGCGGCAATCAATACTTTTTTCATTGTCATCTCCTTATTTCTTTTTCGCAGTTTCTTTGTCAAATTGTGCCCGGTTATACGGCGTTCCCGAGGCGACGGCAACTGCGCGTACCAGTTCCCAGTCTTTTTTGTAGTCAACTGGCAGGAAGCGGTCATCGCCTAAAAATTCCTTTTGTAACTCAGGTGAGAACTTGTAGTCGAAGAAACACTTCTTGATCTTGTCCGCGAGCACCGGTGTCAGGTCGTGCGAGTGTGCGAACGCCGAGGTTGGGAACTGGCCCGAGCGATAGATGATGCGCGTGTCATCGGCCTTCATCTGGCCGCGCATGATCCAGCGGTCGTAGATGTCGCTGGTGATTGGAGCGGCGTCGTAATCGCCCTTGAGCACCCCCGCCAGCGACTGGTCGTGCTTGCCCGAGAACAGAATGTTGTAGTCCTTGCCCGGCGTGATGCCTTCTTTCGGGAACAGGGCGAGCGGCGCGAGGTGACCGGAGTTGGACGACGGCGCGGTGTGCGCAACCTTCTTGCCTTTCAAGTCGGCGAGCACTTTGAACGGGCTTTCCTTCTTCACGACGACCACTTGACGATACATGCGCGGTCCGTCTTTGTTGCCCTTGATCGCGAACGGCACAGCGCCCGCAAGGTTCACGGCAAAGCCGGTTTCACCAGACGCGAGTCCTGCGATGTGCAAACGACCCGAGCGCATCGCCTCAATCTGCGCGGCATTGCTTTGAACGGTGTAGTACACCACTTTTTTCTGTGTGCAGGCCGCGAGGTATTCGGTGAAGCCTTTGAACAAATTGGCGTAAACGGCCGGGTCTTCAATTGGCGTGTAGGCGAAGACGAGCGTATTCGGATCCTTCCATTTAGCCTTGTCTTTGGGGGCTTCAGCGACCAGATTTTTGTCTTCGTCACAATAGTTGGTGTCGAGTTCGCCGCGATTCTGGCAATCGTCGGCGGCGAAGGCGGTCAGCGGCGTGACAATGAAAATGGCGGCAAGCGCACGGGAAAGGGATCGAATCTGCATCGGGCACATCCTGAACTGTGTCGAAATGACACTTCGCATTGTAGGAAGTCTTGCGCCGCGCCGCCTCCGTAGAATCCCTGCAAACTCTCATCACATCGTTCTATCAGATGAATCAAACGCTCTCGGTCATCGTTCTTGCCGCAGGTAAAGGCACCCGCATGAAGTCAGCGCTGCCGAAAGTGCTGCAGCCGTTGGCGGGCCGACCGCTTTTGGCGCATTCGCTGGCAAGCGTTGCCGCATTAAAGCCAACGTTGACTGTCGTGGTGGTTGGGCATGGCGCGGATGAAGTGAAGGCTGAGTTTGCGAATCACGATTTGACGTGGGCGTTGCAAATGCCACAGAACGGCACCGGGCATGCAGCTGCGGTGGGGCTGGCGTCGGTTGCAGATGGCGGCGTCACGCTGCTGGTGACGGGCGACACGCCGCTCATCCGCACGGAAACACTGGCCGCCCTCACCGCGCTCGTCAACGACAAAACCTTCGCGCTGCTCACCTGCAACGTGGCTGACCCCACCGGTTATGGCCGCATCGTGCGCAACGTAGCGGGTGAGGTCGTCAAAATTGTCGAGCACAAGGATGCATTGGCTGCGAACGATGTGGCGGTGCTGGCGCTGAATGAAATGAACACGGGCATCATGGCTGCTCCGACTGCGTGGCTGCACGGTGCGCTGGCGCGACTGGAGCCGCACAACGCGCAGGGCGAGCTGTATCTGACTGACGTGATCGCGATGGCCGCTGTGGATGGTCTGCGCGTGGCGACGGCACAACCGGAAAGTGAAATGGAAATCGTTGGCGTCAATGACAAGGTGCAACTCGCCGCGCTGGAGCGCGATGTTCAGCGAGCGGAAGCGCTTCGCTTGATGACCGCAGGCGTGACTCTCGCTGATCCAGCACGGATTGATGTGCGCGGCAAATTGACCACCGGCTCCGACGTTTTCATCGACATCGGCTGCGTGTTCATCGGCGACGTCACGCTCGGCGACAACGTTACCGTCGGCCCGAACTGCGTTCTGAAAAGCGCGTCCATCGGAGCGAACACGACGATCCATCCCATGAGCCATCTCGAAGGCTGCTCGGTAGGCGAGGGCGCACTGATTGGCCCGTTCGCCCGCCTGCGTCCGGGCGCTGCGCTGGGTAACGAAGTCCATATCGGCAACTTTGTCGAAGTCAAGAACTCAACGCTCGCTAAGGGCGCAAAAGCCAACCATCTCGCTTATCTTGGCGACGCCACCGTCGGTGAGCGCGTCAACTATGGCGCGGGCAGTATCACGGCGAACTACGACGGCGCGAATAAGCACCGCACGGTCATTGAGGCTGATGTACACGTCGGATCAAACTGCGTGCTCGTTGCGCCGGTAACCATAGGCGCAGGCGGCACCATCGCGGGCGGCAGCACAATCACCAAAGACACGCCGCCAGCAACGCTAACAGTCGCGCGCGGCAAACAGGTCACGATTACGAAGTGGCACCGGGCGAAGAAAGTCTGACCCTGCCCGCGTCCAACGCGACTGCGTCACAGCAGTAAGGCGAGCTTTCGCAAAATGGCCTCAGCGTAATCACCGTTGGCGTCCTGATGCAGCAACACATCGGGCCCGCTCGCCCAGGTGAAACCTGGTCGAATTTTGGCGATCTCTGCCGCGCTCGTGCCCGTCACCATAAAACCGCGAACGGGTACTGAAAACTGCCAGCCAGGCACCCCGTTTTGCAGTAAATCGAGCTTATCCTGCGGCACAACAAAAAGTCGGGATAAAACCCATCGGCTGCGAAGAGTCCAAGGCCGACGCCTGAGAGGTCGCGCAGCGCCACCACTTTCACATCCGCCCACTTGTCCCCGTTTGTCGCCAACAATCGTTTCCACACGAAGCGCGGTTCGCTTTCTTCCACCGGTGGCGGTGGCGGCGGTCGTCATGGCAGACTTTGCAGGTGCTCGCGCGCGACGGCATCGAGTAGTTTGTCGAAGGTGGCCAGCGGTGCCTTGATCTCGGCGGCAAGCGCAAGATAGGCGGCGTCGTAAGCCGAAATGTTGTAGCGGGTCGCGAGGTCGAATTGGGTGACGATGTCGGTCGGTCGCAGCTCAATGGGGTAGTCGGCGAAATCTTTGAGGGCGAGCGCGATGGAGGAGGCGTCCCACCCGAGGCGGCGCTTTTTGAGCGCAACGCTCGCGATTTCGTGGCTCAAGAGCGAGGGCGCAAAAAGCGTCTTGCCGGAAAGATGTCGCAGCGCGTCGTCGCGACTGGCCTCGTCAAACAGGATGGCAGCCAAGGCGCTGCAATCCACGACCAGCGGCGGCCGGATCAGGTAAGTGGCGGGCGGCTCGGCGACGAGCAGGGCGGGTGCGCTAGTCATGGTCGCCTATCGCGTGTCGCGGTCGTCGCGAATCAGGTCGACCGCGAGCGGTCCGTCGCGAAACGGCTGCGGAAAACGGGCACGATGCTCGCTGGCGATTTGCTCTATGGTCCTGCTGCCGCTGCGACCACTGTTGCCGCTGACGCCGCTGCGGCGGTCAACCGCGAACACCCCCGCTGTGGCGCGAGAGTCAACGTCAGCGTATGCGCTGGCCTGCTCCGGCGCTGGGATGGACCGGCCAAACGCGGCCGCTTCGACGATGGCCATCAGTTCGCCCTGAAGCGAGCGATGGTTGCGTAATGCTCGCTGCCGCAGGCGCTCGGCTAGCGCGTCCGGGACGTCTTTAATTGAAAGATTTGCCATGAATGGCTCCATAACGCCTCCAAAAAAGAGGAATAGCCACAATGGTATCAAAATGGAGCCTTCATTGCATAGCTATTACTTGAAAGCGCCTTTTGATGTGGGCTTAGGGCACAAAATACCAAAAGTCGACTTGCTAAAAAAAGTCATTGGAACCCCAGTGTAATAAGGCTTGGCAACCAAAGTCGCTCGCCAGAGTGGCCGACCAGAACGCGTTAAACGCTCATTTCCATGCCATCAAAAACGCAATCAACACTTTTGCCGAGTTGTCGGAAGCGAGCTTGAAAAACGTGTCGATTTCGTTCTCGCCTTTGCCGCCGCCCGCCAGATCGCTCAGGCTGCGAAATGCGATGTAGGGCACGCCGTTGGCATAGGCGACCATTGCGGTCGCGGCGGTTTCCATGTCGAGCACATTGGCGCTGAATGTTTTGAATGTGTATTCGCGGAACGCCGCATTGTCGACAAAGGCCTGGCCGGATACGCCGTTGCCGCCAACCAGCAATTTCGGCTTGGTCGTGAGGCACACCTTCTTCTCATCGCAATCAGCGAGCGGCACGTCGCCCAGTGCACGCGCCATCGCCAGCAGCTTCGGATCAGCCTCAAACCAGAATTTTTTCTCTTCTTTCGCACGACCCTTCGAGCGCACCCCCACCGGACGCGGATGCATCATGCCGTAGTTCGCCATCGTCCCTGCGTCCATCCAGCCGGGAATCGCAAACTTGTCCGGCGACACCTCACGCGCCGCGACGATTTCCAGATATTGCCCCCAGCGTTCCGCGACGACGACGTCGCCCACATTTAACGCCGGATTGACGCCACCCGCGATGCCGCTGAACACGATATGCGTCACATTGAAGCGCTCCAGCACGAGCTGCGTGTTCATCGCGGCGTTGGTCATGCTGATGCCGCTCAGAAACAGCACGACGCGTTTGCCACCGAGTGCGCCCGTGGTGAACTCGACGCCGTTGGCAACGTGTTTCTTCGGGCCTCGCACATTGGCGAGCAGCGTGGTCAGTTCCGGCTGAAACGCTGAGATGATGGCGATGCGTGGCGTGCGATCAAATGCGCGCCCGGCGGCGACTGCAAATGACGCCAGAACGCACGTTAGAAGGAATGCAAAAAGTTTGCGGGTGACGAGTCTCGACATGGTGAAATTTCATAAAGCGGCGAACGCAGAGCGTAAGCCAATACCGTGTCCGAATCTACCGTTGTCAGCGTGTCGGCGGCGTATCCGGCATTGAAACCAGCGGTCCCGCTTTCGGTCGCGCCAGCGAAATCATTGCCACACCAGCCAGCACGAGCGCTGCCCCAATCAACTGCAGCGCCGAGACTTCCTCACCAAGAAACAGCGCCCCTAGAAAAATCGTCACCACCGGCCCAATCGTGCCGATCATTGATGCATCGCTCGCACCAATCCGCTTCAACGCTTCGGCCATCATCCAAACCGGGAGCGCCGTAGAAAACACCGCCAGACAAACGCTGTATACGTAAATCTTCATCGGTAAATCCAGCGCGGAAATGGGACGCATGATGAAGAACTGCGCCATCACAAACCCGGTTGCGACCAGCATCATGTAAGCCGTAAACCGCGTGCTGCCGATGCGTCGCGTGAGCCCGGTGCCAACCATCATGTAGATCGCGTAGCAAAGCGCGCTCCCCAAGACGAGCGCGGTGCCAATGATGAGCGCCTTGGTGTCATTGGTGATCACCAGGTCATGCCAATAGGCCAGACCCAAACCGACGTACGAGACGAGCAATGCCAAACCCACCCGCCGTGAGATCGGTTTCGCCAGAAACAGCGCTGAGAGCACCACAACGATGGTCGGATTGGTAAACAGAATCAGCCGCTCCAGCCCCGCGCTGATGAATTGCAATCCGAAAAAATCAAGGAAACTCGACAGGTAATAGCCGATAAAGCCGAGGAACAAAATCATGCCCCAGTCGCGGCGCGCTAACGGAACGGGCAACGCACCTTTGCTCTCGCGCCGCGCCCACCACGCCATCAGCAAGAAGAACGGCAATGAAAAAATCATGCGCAAAGCGAGCAGCGTCACCGCGTCCAGCCCCGGTTGCGCAGCGTACGCGAGCTTGATAAAGATGGCTTTGGCAGCGAAGCCGAACTGCGCGGCGGCGGCGAAGAGCGCGCCCGCAGAGACTGCCGTTTTGATTGATGACACATCGTCATTCTAGGCCGCGCATATTGCACCCAGGAACGGTGCAGCTCACCCGATAATTGCACCAATGCAACTATTGAAATACACGTCAAGGCGAACCATCGGCATCGCTGCCGCGGTCATCACGGTCACCATCTGGACTGGCTTCATCATCATCGCGCGTGCCATGTCGCACCGCACGCTGACGCCATTCGACATCGCGTTCGTGCGAATGATCGGAGCTGGCCTCATCATGTTGCCGTGGGGCTGGTGGTGGGTGCGCAATCAGGCCAAAGCGCGCGTCGGCGCTGACACCCAGCCCTCGCGCGGCTGGCTGGGCCTGTCGCCTTACCCGTGGAAATTGACTGCGACCATCGGCGTCCCTGCGGCGCTCATGTACGCCGTCTTCGTTTACAGCGGATTCATGTACGCGCCAGCCGCGCACGGTTCGGTGCTGCTTCCCGGCATGCTGCCGTTATGGACTACGTTGCTTGCGCTCGTTATCATCGGCACGCCCATCAGCGGCAAGCGCTGGTTTGGGCTCGGACTCATTGTCACTGGCGGCCTTCTGGTCGGTGGATCAAGCCTTTTGCGTGCGTTCGATGGCGGCGATATATGGAAAGGCGACCTGCTCTTTCTGGCCGCCTCGTTCTCGTGGAGTTACTACACCGTGATGACCCGCAAGCATGGTCTCGCCGCGATTCCGGCGACTATCGCGATTTGCGTGTTCGCGGTGTTTACGTTTGTGCCGATGTACGTGGCGCTTGCCTTCACGGGCGTGATTGTCAGCCATTTACGCGAAGCGCCGTGGAGTGAAATCCTGTTTCAGGCGCTGGTGCAGGGTGTCGGTTCGGTAGTGATTTCAGGCATCACGTTTGTGCGCATGGTGGAAACGTTTGGGCCGATTCGTTCGACGATGATTACTGCGGTCGTGCCCAGTTTGTCAGCGCTCGGTGCAGTGTTTTTTCTTGGCGAGCCCCTGTACTGGAATCTGCTCTTGGGGCTTGCGTTGGCAACCGTCGGAATCGTGTTTGGTGTGCGTTCGGTGACGCCTGTAGCCTCAAGCGCGATACCAGCCGCTCGTTATTGACCCACCACCCTGCCGTCATCCTCGCGTAAGGCTCGGGGATTCAGAGCGTGACGCCATGCGCCAATATCGCCAATTTGAAGCTGGGTCTGTAGGAGCGGCTTGCCGCGACCCACGGTGGCGCGAGTTAATCCTGCGCACGGCGGAGGTCGGTCGCGGCAAGCCGCTCCTACATGGGCTCATCGAACACCATGGCGCATGCGGTGGGGGAGAAGCTCCGTTTGCTGTAACGTTCCATAGTGGGCTATTGGCAGAACCCATTAGCGATATGACGTTTCTCCATCTCGCTTCCGACGGTGTCTCGTCCAATCTGCAACACTCTCTGCCAGAAAAAGGCACGAAAGGTTTTTGATGGACACCGCCACGGCTACCCCCGCTCCCTCTACGTCTCCCGCCGCCGCGCGCTTGATTGGCACGCCTGAGGCACCGCTATTTGTCGACGTGCGAAAGGCTGAAGACTTCGCCGCGAGTGACCACTTTATTCCCGGCGCGATCCGCTGGAATTACGACGCAGGCGATGCGTCGCCAGCAGAATTGGCAGAGGCGACTACCGCCGTTGCCTATTGTGTGAAGGGGCTACACGTCGGGATCGCCGGTGCCGAAAAACTGCGCGAAAAATCTCTCGACGCCAGCTACCTAGAAGGCGGCTTACGGCAATGGATGGAGGCGGGCGCGATGAGCGTCAGGAAGCGCCCCGATCTTGGCGTGACGGGCGAATCGGTCAGCCGCTGGGTCACGCGAGCACGCCCGAAGATTGATCGCATCGCCTGTCCGTGGCTGGTGCGCCGTTTCATCGATCCACGCGCTCTTTTTTTCTATGTCCCAACGAACGAAGTATTCGCCTTCGCTAACGCCAGCAACGCCGTGGCGTACGACATTCCCGGCGCGCCGATTGAGCATGATGGTGAACTGTGCTCGTTCGATAATTTCCTGCGAGCGTTTGAGCTGAAGAGCCCCGCGCTGGATCGCCTCGCCACGATCGTGCGCGGTGCTGACACAAACGCATTGAATCTCGCACCAGAGAGCGCGGGCCTCCTCGCCATGTCGCTCGGATTCTCAAAAAATATTAGTGATGATCAAGCGATGCTTGACGCGATGATGCCCGTTTATGACGCGCTTTATCGCTGGGTACGCGACGCGACGGA